>Ga0180301_10000614_pt1 | contig 27397 bp, 24 predicted proteins | sample GuaBasSediGuay16_FD_121797 | JGI IMG/M metagenome (GOLD analysis project Ga0180301, IMG submission 121797) | Subseafloor sediment microbial communities from Guaymas Basin, Gulf of California, Mexico - Guay16, Core 4569-2, 12-15 cm | ecosystem: Environmental > Aquatic > Marine > Hydrothermal... | reverse complement strand
CCCCTGGTCAAACTGCATACCCTCTACAACATCCAAAGTGGTAGCCATTGATTTTGCCTCTTCAACAGTAATCACGCCATCCTTGCCAACTTTATCCATAGCATCAGCAATAAGCTCGCCAATCTTGCTATCGCCATTAGCAGCAATTGTGGCAACCTGAGCTATCTCTCTCTTGTCTTTAACGGACTTGGAGATTTTCTTAAGTTCCTCGGTAACTACCTCAACTGCCTTGTCTATTCCCCTTTTTAAGGCCATAGGGTTGGCGCCGGCAGCAACATTTTTCAAACCTTCTTTGTAGATTGCCTCTGCCAATATCGTTGCAGTAGTTGTGCCATCGCCAGCAGTATCAGATGTTTTCTCAGCAACTTCTTTTACAAGCTGGGCACCAATGTTTTCATAGGGCTCTTCAAGCTCTATCTCTTTTGCTACTGTTACGCCATCCTTAGTAATGGTGGGAGAACCAAATTTTTTCTCAATAACCACATTCCTCCCTTTTGGTCCAAGCGTTACCTTAACGGCTTTAGCAAGTATTTCTACACCTTTAAGTACGCTGCGCCGTGCATCTTCGTTAAAAATCAACTGCTTTGCCATATTGAAATCACCTCCTTAACCTATAATTGCTAAAACGTCCTCTTCGCGCATAATAAGATATTCTTCTCCGTCAACCGTTATCTCTGTCCCTGAGTATTTACCATACAAAACCTTATCCCCTACTTTGAGTGTAAGAGCAATTACCTTGCCATCATCGGTCTTCTTGCCTTCACCCACAGCAACAATTTCTCCTTCCTGGGGTCTTTCCTTAGCAGTATCAGGAAGAACAATCCCTCCCTTTGTCCTCTCCTTCTCTTCGGAAGGCTTAATAAGAACTCTGTCTCCTAGTGGCTTAATCTTCATACTCTCACCTCCTTGTTAAATCAGCGCTCATCTCTCTAAATATTTTTTACCCCTTGAATTCTTAATTAGCAGACCCAAAGCTAGAGTGCTAATTTATTTTAAGGAAAGAAAAATAATTGTCAAGATTTTTTTTAAAATTTTCGATTATATAATGTATTGGTTCACAATAAATTATGAAGCGGGCATAAGAAATAAACTAAATAAATTCTTTTAAGAGCAGAAGACCTTTAAGAGTAAGGAGGGGATCATAAATATAAGAAAAATTAAACCTATTTCTTAATACATAGCCTTCTCCACCTGTAACAATAATCTTTATGTTTTTCATGTTTTGTTTTGCTTTTAACTTTCTCTTATACTTATCAACAAAACTATTAACCATTAAAGAGAAACCTTCTTTTGTTCCGCATGAAATACTGGAGATAGTATCTTTGGGAATAAAAGGGCATCTTGAATTAACAAGCTTCACTCTTTTTGAAAGAAGCTCGCATTTCTTAAGCGATTCGAGGTAAAGTCTGATTCCTGGCAATATAAACCCTCCCAAATAATCTTTATCTTTGGAGATAAAATCAACAGTTAAAGCGGTGCCAAAATCTATAATTATCTTAGCCTTAGGATATAACTTTACAGCAGCAAAGACATTAACCAATCTGTCCTGGCCAATATCTTTCTTATTATAAAATGATTTCACAGGAACAGTTAAATCTCTGCCCACAAAATAGACCTTTCCCCCAATATCTTTAAAATAAGACGCCACAGAAGGAGCCACAGAACAAATAAGTATATCTTCGGATCGATACTCTTTAAGCTTCTTTTTAAGGACAGAGCGACTAATACTCCTGTTGTATAACCTGAAAGCCTTAACCAATCTATTATTCCTTTCTATTCCGAAGTGAACACTGGTATTACCAATATCCGCTAAAATCATAGCCTATTCTCCACATGGTTATGCTAACTACCGAAGATGCACAACAGAAGAAGCAAATATTCTCTTAACTCCATTCCCATCACTCCTAACATAAAGCCGTGCATCTTTCCCTATCTTATAAGCTGTTCCTTTAATAACTTTTTTTTCTGTGTAAACAACCACTTTTTTTCCTAAAGTATCAAGATTCTCAGAGGCCCTTTGTGCTATTTCCGTATAATCTTTCTTTTTAAAATGTCTATACCATATTATAACCTCTTTTAAAATAAGGTTAAATATTTTATCAAGAGAATATTTCCTCTTAGTCTCAATAAATATTGAAGTAGCCGAAGCTGGCAATTCTTTAAGCAGATTATTAATATTTAAGCCTAAACCTACTATTACATAATCAGGATGATGCAAAGAAACTTTACTCTCAACAAGAATGCCCCCTATCTTTTTCTTGCCACAGAGAATATCGTTAGGCCACTTTATCTTAACAGGAATAATATCTCTAAGGGCGTATATAACAGCTAAAGCTATTGCCATCCCCAAAAGATTTAATTTTCTTGCCTCCGCTTGAGGTCTAAATACAAAAGAAACATACAACCCTTTACTATAAGGAGAATTCCATTTTCTTCCTCTTCTTCCTCTGCCTTTTGTCTGCCCCTTCGCCCAAACAACAGTAATTTCCCTTGCTCCTTTCTCTGCCAGGCGATGCGCTATATCATTTGTTGATGTAACCCTATTGAATTTTATTATCTTAAGGTAAGTTGTTCCTTCCATGCTTTTTAGAAGTTTCTCCTTTTTTGATGACATCTTTAAGCTGATTAATTTTATCTCGCAGCTGGGCAGCTTTTTCAAAACGAAGGTTCTTTGCTGCAATTTCCATCTCTTTCTCCAAAATGGCAATAAGTTCTCTTACTTCCAATTCCCTGTTACTAAGATCTAATCTTTCTTTTAATCTCTCTTCTTGGCGAAAATAAACTTCAATTCCCTCTTTTATATTCTTTTTAATCGTACGAGGTGTAATATTGTGTTTTTCATTGTATTCAAGCTGTATTTTTCTTCTTCTAGCGCTTTCCTCTATAGCTTTTCTCATCGATTCAGTAACTGTATCGGCATACATAATAACCTGAGCATTTATATTACGGGCACATCTTCCTGCTACCTGGATTAAAGAGGTGTAAGAACGCAAGAATCCTTCCTTGTCAGCATCAAGTATTACCACCAAAGAGACTTCCGGTAAATCAATACCCTCTCGTAAAAGATTAATTCCTACTACACAATCAAATTTCTTAAGACGCAAATCCCTAAGTATTTTCGCCCTTTCAATGGCATCAAGCTCAGAATGTATATATGTCACCTTTAACCCCTCACTGTTAAGATAATTACTTAAATCCTCTGCCATGCGTTTTGTTAAGGTTGTAACAATTACCCGTTCCTTTCTAGATGCCCTTTTTCTTATCTCTCCTATCAAATCGTCTATCTGATTAACAGTTGGTTTTACCACGATTTCAGGATCCGGCAGGCCAGTAGGACGTATCACCTGTTCTACCACCTCATTGCCTGAAAGACCAATTTCAAAATTAGATGGCGTAGCAGAAACAAAGATAACGTCTCCTACAAGATTCATAAACTCATCGAACTTAAGAGGGCGATTATCAAGACAGGATGGAAGCCGAAACCCATATTCTACCAGTGTCTCTTTTCTTGATTTATCCGACTCGTACATACCTCTCAACTGAGGAATAGTAACATGGCTTTCATCAATAATAGTAAGAAAGTTGGAAGGAAAATAATCAATAAGACAATACGGTCTTGAGCCAGGTTCTCTTTGGGAAAGATGCCGTGAATAATTCTCAATACCATGGCAATAACCCATCTCTCTTAGCATCTCTATATCATAAAGGGTGCGGCTACGTAAACGTTCTGCCTCCAGAATCTTACCTTGTTTCCTAAAATAATTCAATCTATCCTCCAATTCCCATTGGATTGTTTTTATAGCTGCGTTTATCTTGTCTTCGGCCATAATAAAATGTTTTGCCGGATAAATTCCTGTTTTTTCTATATCACATATTTTCTTGCCCGTTAAAGGGTCAAATTCATAAACTCTGCTAACAACATCAGAAAGAAACTCTATTCGTACTGCTCTCTCTTTATAAGCAGGAAAAATATCAACTGTATCTCCTCTTACCCTAAAAACCCCTCTTTTAAAATCAAAATCATTCCTTTCATACTGCAAGCTTACCAGCCTCTCTATGATACGCTCCTGTTCTACAACCTGGTTTTTCTCGATATAAAGAATAAGCTCCTGATAATCCTCTGGCGAGCCAAGATTATAAATACAGGATACAGAAGCAACCACAATAACATCTTCTCTTGATACCAAGGAGCTGGTCGCAGAAAGCCTTAGTCTATCCAGTTTCTCGTTTATGGAAGCATCCTTTTCTATATAAGTATCAGTCTGGGGAATATAGCTCTCCGGCTGGTAATAGTCGTAGTAGCTTACAAAATACTCTACGCTATTGTAAGGAAAAAATTCCTTAAATTCTGCATAAAGCTGAGCCGCCAATGTCTTATTGTGAGAAATGACCAGAACCGGCCTTCTCAATTTCTCTATAAGACAGGCTAAAGTGAAAGTCTTACCGCTTCCCGTAACACCAAGAAGGGTCTGAAATCTCTTTTTGTTCTTTATTCCTGAAAAAAGCTTCTCTATGGCTTGAGGCTGGTCACCTGTTGGCTTAAATTTGCTAACGAGTTTAAAACTGTTCATTGTATATCTAAAGAGAAGTCAATGCAGGAAGCAGAATGGGTAAGGGCACCAACAGAAATGAAATCTACTTTGCTTGAGGCAATTCTCCTTATATTCTTAAGATTTATCCCTCCAGAGGCTTCCAACTTAACACGAGGAAAATATCTGTTACGATAGCTTACAGCCTTACACAGAGAAGAAAAACTAAAATTATCTAGCATGATTATATCAGGATTATACTTTACAACTTCCTTAAACTCCTTTAAGTTTTCTACCTCTATTTCTACAGGAAAGGCTGCCTTTTTCTTTAAAGATGACAAAACTGTCTTTAACTTTTGGACGTTGATTTTCTTATTATCTACTATCTTAAGAGCTTTGAGGTGATTATCTTTAACGATAATACCTGTTGACAGATTAAACCTATGATTAAATCCCCCACCTATTCTTACTGCGTATTTTTCCAGAATTCTTAAAGTAGGGGTGGTTTTTCTTGTATCCATCACTTTGACGTTGTATCCTTTAGCCTTTAAAACAAACTTTCTTGTGTGTGTGGCTATCCCTGAAAGAAAAGACAAAAAGTTTAACGCCACCCTCTCCGCAGCAAGAATACCTGCCGCCTTACCTTTTATAAGAGCGATAATATCCTTCTTAACAAATGTATCACCATCCTTTTTAAAGGGTTTAAATAACAACTTCTTGTCTATATATTTAAAGACTTCTTTTGCTATATCTATACCACAAAGGACGCCATCCTCTTTTGCTATTATAAAAGCTTTTCTTCTGGTGCCAGAAGGAATAGTAATCGCTGTGGTAATATCATGCAGACTGCCATCTTCAGCTACTGCCTTCCTCACAATATCCCTGATAAAGCTTTTTTTTAGCTGATAAAGCATCTCCTCAACCTCTCTAAACGCATAATATCATCGGATAAGGTTCTGTATCTTTCTTTTTCTCTCTCAACAGTAGAAGGGGGTGCTTTCTTTATAAAATTATCATTTTTAAGTTTCCTCTCTGTTCCCAGAAGAAGTGTTTTAAGCTTTCCTATCCTTTTATCCAAAGAGGCAACATACGCTTCTGTATCAAAGTCACTTAAAGAAAAATCTAATTCAACAAGCTCATTGTTAAAAATAACCCTTTTGAGTTCGTCTTCGAACGAAATTTCTTCTAAATCAGAAAGGCGTATTATCCAATCGCGGTTTTTCTCTATCGATTCCTTTACTTTATGATTAACTCTCATGATAACAGATACTTTCTTTTTGGAAGGAATGCCTAAATCAACTTTAAGGTTTCTTATCTCTTTTACCAAAGACACACAAAAATCAATAATCTCTCTATCGTCCTCCTTGAACTTCACCTTAAGAGATTGGGGCCACTCAGACAACATAATACATCCTTTAAAGACTGAAGGGAATTTTCCTTTTAGTATCTGGTAAATTTCCTCTGTTACAAAGGGCATAACAGGATGTAGAAGTTTTAAAGAAACAACAAGGCATTTAATAAGCACTTTGGCTTTGGATTCGTTTAAATTAGATTTTACAATCTCTATATACCAATCACAAAAAATATGCCAGAAGAACTCATATATTTGCTTTGTAGCATCGCTAATGCGATAACTATCAAGGCTACCAGTCACATCATTTATTGTCCTGTTAAGCTCACTTAAAACCCATCCATCTACCTCATCAACAACACTGAGGTTTAAATCATCGATAAACAATCTTTCCTCGTCAATTCTGGATAGTATAAACCTAAAAGCATTCCATATCTTGTTGGCAAAGTTTCTGCCTACTAAAAACTTTTCCTCATTTAAATAAACATCAGAACCTGTAGACGCTAGCATCATCAAAGAAAATCTTAAAGCATCAGCGCCAAACTTATCAATAATATCTAAAGGGTCAATAATATTACCCAGCGATTTAGACATCTTTATGCCTTTATCATCCCGCACTGTTCCATGAATTAGTACTGTATGAAAAGGAATCTTTCCCATAAACTCTAAAGAAGCCATAATCATCCTTGCCACCCAGAAAAATAGAATCTCAGAAGCTGTAACCAATACATCTGTGGGATAAAAATAATCTAAATCCTCTGTTTCTCTGGGCCAGTAAAATGTAGCAAAAGGCCAGAGCCAGGAAGAAAACCAGGTGTCCAAGACATTTTCATCTTGATATATATCTTTTGAACCACATTCAGGGCATTGAGAAGGCTTTTCTCTTGAAACAATAAATTCCTTTTCTGTGGCTTCGCTATTCTTTGTACAACTTTTACAGTAGTAAACAGGCAACCTGTGCCCCCACCATATTTGACGTGATATACACCAATCTTGAATGTTATACATCCAATTTAAATAAACCTTTTTCCAGCGAGATGGATAAAACTTTATCTTATCATCCTCAACAACTCTTATTGCATTAACAGCAAGGGGTTTCATCTTAACAAACCACTGCAGGGAAAGACGAGGCTCAATTACTGTATGACAACGGTAACAGTGGCCGGCTCTTACAACATAAGGCTCTTTCTTCTCAATCAAACCTTTTTCCTCAAGAAGCTCCAACAATGCTTTACGCGCCTCAAATCTATCCATTCCGCAAAAATCACCGGCCTTCTCATTTAAGGTAGCATCTTCATTCATTATATTAATAAACTCAAGGTTGTATTTTTTACCCAAAATAAAATCAACAGGGTCATGCGCGGGTGTAACTTTAACTATGCCTGTCCCGAATTGAGGGTCAACCATCTCATCTTCTATAACTTGAAGTTTTCTATTCATAACAGGAAGAATAACTGTCCTTTCCTTAAGCCATTTGTAACGTTCATCAGTAGGATTAATCGCCACCGCAGTATCCCCCAGCATCGTCTCAGGCCGCGTAGTTGCTACTACTATATACTCGATAATCTTCCCTTCTTTGGTTTTATAAGGTTTATCTATAGGATACTTAATATAATATAACCAGCCGTCAATATCAGAATAAGGAGACTCTTCATCACTAAGAGCAGTCTTGCATCGAGGACACCAGTTGATAATATAATTCCCCCTGTAAATAAGCCCTTTTTCATATAGACGCACAAAAACTTCTTTTACCGCTTCTGAATAGCCTTCATCCATAGTAAAACGCGTCCTTTGCCAGTCACAGCTTGCCCCTAGCTTCTTGAGCTGCTCAATTATGGTAGAGCCGTATTGATTACGCCACTGCCATAATCTTTTGATAAACTCCTCTTTGCCAATATCCTCCTTGCGAAGTCCCTCTTTAGCCAGCTGCTTTTCTACCACATTCTGAGTAGCTATTCCTGCATGATCTGTCCCCGGCATCCAGAGCGCTTCAAACTTCTGCATACGTTTAAAACGAATTAGAACATCCTGAATAGTGTTGTTTAAGGCATGACCCATATGAAGAATCCCTGTGATGTTAGGGGGCGGGATAACAATGGTAAAAGGCCTTTTATGAGTATTCGCTCTGGCAGCAAAACAAGAATATTTTAGCCACAAATCATAAATTCTGTCCTCTGTGTCTTTAGGATTGTATTTTGATGGTAAATTCATAACTATTTAATTTACATGGCATTCGGGATAATGTCAAGATTAGAAAGGAAAATTATCTATGGGTGTTTTTTCTTGAATAAAAACTTTACTATATTAAATATTTACACATTAAAACATATCACACAGGAATATCCAAACCAGGGGATAAGCTTAAAATGGTTCTATTTAGAGACAGTGTTGCTTAAACATCCAATACCATCTATAACTATATCGATGGTATCGCCTATCTTCATAGGCCCTACTCCAGGAGGGGTACCTGTAGAAATTATATCGCCGGGGTTAAGTGTCATTATTTTAGAAATAAAAGAAACTATCTCTTCTACGGAGAAAATAAAATTACTTGTAGAAGAATCTTGCTTAAGTTTACCATTAAGGTAAGCTTTTATTCTTAGGTTGGAAGGATTAACATCTGTTTCAAGATACGGCCCACAGGGGCAAAAAGTATCAAAAGACTTAGCCCTTGTCCACTGAATATCTCTTTTCTGTAAATCTCGCGCAGTGACATCATTTAAACATGTATAGCCAAGTATATAATTTTTTACTTTCTTAAAAGAAATATTTTTTGCTTTTTTCTTAATTACCACCGCCAACTCTGCTTCGTAGTCAAGCCTCCTTGAACCGCTGGGGTAGACAATCTTTTCTCTGTGGGCTATCAAAGCTGTGGGTGGTTTTAAGAAAATAACTGGTTCTTTGGGAATCCTCATCTTAAGCTCTTTTGCATGGTCTTTATAATTTAAACCCACAAGAACTATCTTTGTAGGCTCAGCAGGAACCAGCAGTTTTACCTTCTTCAAAGGTATCGTCCTTTCTGTCAACTTTACTCTCCTAAAAGGGGAGTCTCTCATAATTTTTATAGCCTCGCCCTTTATGATACCCCAATTCTCTCTTTGCTTATAAATAAACTTAGCTATTTGCATAAAGAAACTGTTCCCTTATGTAAAAAGTTTATAGTATCTATAAAACCGGGAAATGATTTATTTATACAATTTACCTCATCAAGAGTACATTCCGCCCTTGAAGCTATAGCCATAATTATCATACTCATCGCTGTACGATGGTCAGAGAAGCTCTTAAATGATGCTCTCTTAAGTTTCCTCCTATTGCTACCCAAGCCTTTAATCGCAACACACCAATCATTACGGTAAGGATAAGCTTTTATGTCAACTCCTGCTTGCTTTAAGTTATAGACCATAGAATTAATACGGTCCGCCTCTTTTACCTTGAGTTCCTTTAGCCCATAAATTACAGTTACACCTTTTGCAAAAGCAGCACACACAAAAAGAATAGGCAACTCATCAATCATAAGGGGAATTTCCCTCTTCTTTACAATAGTTGAACGCAACGATGAAGAACTGGCTATAATGTCTGCGTATGGTTCAAAATAACTTTTTCTTTCTGTTAACCTGATGCGAGCCCCCATTCTTTTTAATACATTTAAAAACCCAATCCTTGTGGGATTGACATTAACCTTCTTGATATGAATTCCTGAATCTTCTAAGAGAACACCGAGAGCAATAAAAAAAGCAGCAGAAGAAAAATCACCCGGGATAAATATTTCACCAGGACTAACTAATTCTGTCTCCTTTGAATAAACAATGTTTTTTTCTTTCTTAAGAGGAGCTCTAAAATACCTCAACATTCTTTCTGTATGGTCTCTTGAAGGCGTATATTCCTTTATCTTTGTTATCCCCTCTGCAAAAAGAGAAGCAAAAATAATCGCAGACTTAACTTGAGCACTACTTACGGGGAGTTTATAATCTATCGCTCTTAATCTTCTAACCGGTTCTATACACAAAGGAGGAAATTCCTCATTTCTTCTTTTTGCCCCTTCTATATCTGCTCCCATAAGCCTTAAAGGTTCGGTAATCCTTTTCATTGGCCTCTTTCTTAAAGACCCTTTTGCCTCTATTTTTGTACTGAAATTCTGACCCACCAAAAGGCCGCTTATAACACGCAAGGTGGTCCCGGATTGTTCCGCATTTAATAAAACTTTTTTCTTCCCCGAAAAATACTTTCCCTTCGATACAACCATAAATTTATTTTCGGACAGCTTCTTTATCTCCACTCCCAATCTCCTCATGCAATCCAGAGAGGCATATGTATCGTTACTCTTAAGAAAGTTCTTTATCGTTGTTTTCCCTCTGGTAATAGAGGATATAAAGATTGCTCTATGAGAGATAGATTTGTCCGCTGGAATATTAATTTGTGACTTAACGCTTGAAAAAGGATTTATCTTAACCATCTTTTTCTATAATATCATTGAACCACAAAGGTAAGGGTGCCTTAAACTCCATAAACTTATCTGTCCCTGGATGATAAATACCCAGCCTAAAAGAATGAAGAAATAAATTATCATAGCTGTCTTTCCTTCCGTATTTCTTATCGCCTAAAATAGGATGCCCTAAGAAATTCATATGAACCCTTATCTGATGCATCCTGCCTGTAAGGATAACAATCCTTATATAACTAAACCTTTTAAACCTCTTAATTACTTCGATATGGGTTATGGCACTTTTTGCCCTAAACATACTTACTTTCATCTTAAGCCTGTTCCTGTTATCTCTCCTTAAAGGCAAATCAACCGATAACCTGTCTCTTTTTATAACACCCCACACTATCGCATGATACTCCTTCTTAACTTTTCTCTCTCTAAAACTCTCAATAAGCTTAAGGTGACTTAAGTTGTTCTTTGCAAGCACCATAATACCTGTTGTCTCTTTATCGAGACGGTGCACCACTCCCGGACGTTCAGGATTTACAGAAGATAATTCTTTTTTCATGTATATAAGGGCATTTACTAAAGTGTTTTGGCAGGCTAAAGAAGGGGGATGAACTACCAAGTTAGCCGGCTTATTAACTACAATAATATCTTCATCTTCATATACAATATCAATATCTAAAGGGTAGGGTTTAAGCAAAGGTGTTTCGGTTTGACGGAAGAAAACAGTAATCAAATCTTTTTCCTTCAAAGGATAACTTGGTTTTTTTCTTTCGCCGTTAACAAGAATGCTTCCCCCCTCAATCATCTTGCCTATCTTTGTGCGTGATAATTCTGGGACCCTCAGCGAGATAAACCTATCCAGTCTTACTCCCTTATCTAATCTACTTATATGAAATTCTTTTTTCACTCCTTGCAAATGAATAAAAAAGCATAAGCCCTACCCCTATACTTATACACATATCGGAGAGATTAAATACAGGCCATATTCTTATGTCTATATAATCAACTACGTACCCGTAAAATATTCTATCAAAAAGGTTAGACAATGCTCCTCCTAAAATCAGCCCAAAAGATAATTTAGGCAGCAATCCTTTTTGCTTCTCTTTTTGCGCCACTGCAACCAATATAACAACAAAAACGCACCCTGCATATATTAAAAAATTTGAATAGCCTTTTAATATACCAAAGGCTGCGCCTTTATTAAAAACAACTGTTATATGAAAAACGTTTTTAATTATGAGAATAGTGTGGAAGGAAAAATGGTTTTTAAGAAAACTCTTTATAAAATAATCTAAGGTGAATACGACAAAACCAATTATAGCGGCTACCCCATCTTATATCCTGTTTTCCTTTTCTAACCTCTCTTTGCATTTTGCGCAATAGCGCGCATAGGGGATAGCCTTCAGGCGTCCTTTGGCAATATTCTTGTTGCAGGATAAACATATCCCGTAGGTCTTATCTTCTATCCTCTTAAGGGCCTCATCTATCTGGAAAAGTATCTTATGTTCATTCGACATGAGATTAAGATTAAAGTCTCTTTCATAGTTATCACTTGCTACATCTGCCATATGCAGGCTATAACCAGAAATATCACCGGAAATATCCTTCTGGGACTTCATAAGAGTATCTTCAGAAATGTCTCTTATTTTATTAAGCAAATCTTCCTTAAGATTTATAAGAATCTCTCTGAATACTTTTAAATCTTTAGCCAAGAACCTTTTTGGCTTTACTCTCTTCTTTGTGTTTTTCTTGCGCCTTGAAGACTCTGCCCTAGTTTTTGTTGTTATCTTTCCCCTCACAGTTATTCCCTCCTCCTTTCAAAACATTTACACAACGCATGCACAAATCAGGATAATCCTCGTCACTGCCCACATCCCTGCGCCAATTCCAACAACGTAAGCATTTATTTCCCTCTGCCTTGTTAACTTCTATTCTAAAATTCCCTTTTCTTACTCTAACACCAGAGACGATAAACGCTTCTCTTAAAGTATCCTCGTATCTTTTTAAAAATGTGTAATCATTCTCCCCGCAATAAATATCAACCCCTACCTCTAGGGAACTGCCAATAATACCCTTCTCTCTTTTTTTCTCAATCTCCTTCAAAACTTCGTCTCTTAAAGCTAAGATTCTCTCTCCCTCAACAATAATATTTCTATCCACTTCTGTTTTCTCTTTCTCTTCGACAAGGCTGTGAAGAAATACTGACTCTTTTTTATCCTTCCAGTTCTCAAATGAAACAAAAGCATCCTCTGCCGTAAAAGACAAGATAGGTGCAATAACTTTTAAAAGAACTCTAAGTATATAATAAAGAACGTTCTGAGCTGATTTTCTTTCCTTTGATGTCGGGGAATAAGTATACAATCTATCCTTTAATATGTCAAGATAGAAAGAACTTAAATCAAGATTGCAGAAATTGAAAACCTTTTGAGCTACCTTATAAAAACTAAAATTCTCATAATCTTTTATAACATCAACAACAAACAATTTTGTTTTATAAAGCATATATCTGTCTAACAATATTAATTCTTCATCTTTCATTGAATCCTTGTCCTCATCAAAATCATAAAGATTTCCCATAATGAATCTTAAAGTATTTCTTATTTTTCTATAAATATCTATAAGCTGTTTTATTATCTGGTTGGATAGCTTTATATCCTCTGAATAATCGCTAAAGGCAACCCATAATCTAAGAATCTCAGCTCCATATTGTTTAATAATCTCCTGAGGAGAAATAACATTTCCCAGAGATTTAGACATTTTTCTTCCTTCGCCGTCAACAACAAACCCATGGGTCAAGATAGTATTAAAAGGAGGTTCATTGTACCTTGCTACAGAGGGAATCAAAGAAACCTGAAACCACCCCCTATGCTGGTCACTTCCCTCAAGATACATATCTGCAGGAAAACGCAAGTCTTCATTGCTCTTTACTACCGCTAAGAAACTCGCTCCTGACTCAAACCAGACATCGAGTATGTCATTCTCCTTATCAAAGTCTCTTCCTCCACAATTTGAACATTTAAACTCATCAGGCAGAAAACAGAAAACATCTTTTATAAACCAGCTGTCTGAACCTTCTGCCCTAAAAACAGAAGCAGCTTTGTCTATAACCCTCTCATCAAGCATGATATTACCGCAGTTTTTGCATTTAACTGCGGGTATAGGAATTCCCCATAGTCTTTGGCGCGATAAACACCAATCGGGCCTCGTCGTCAACATGCTTCTCATTCTTTCAATTCCCGAAGAAGGAACCCACTTAACACTCTCTATAGACTTAAGAGCCCTCTGCCGTAAATTCTCATGTTCTATATCTAAAAACCACTGATAAGTAGCTCTAAACACAATAGGGTTCTTACACCGCCAGCAATGAGGATAAGAATGGGTAATATGTTCGTGCTTAAGAAGAAGGTCTTTTTTTCGCAGCTCCTCGATAACCAGATTGCCTGCTTCTTCAATGTCTTTACCAGAAAATTTCCCTGCTTCCTCAGTAAAGATACCCTTCTCATTAAGAGGCATAATTATTTCTAATTTGTACTTCTTTACCAGAGAGAAATCTTCCTGCCCATGCCCCGGGGCTATATGCACACAGCCGCTTCCTTCCTCTCTGGAAACAAAGTCTGCATTAACAACTAATGACTCCCTCCCCATAAAAGGATGAGATAGAACAATGAACTCTAAGTCCTTTCCTCTAAATATTTTTTTCTCCTTCAAGGCTATTCCCAGCTTTTCTTCTAAATAACTACATAAAGAAACAGCAAATAGTATTGACTTTCCATTATAGTCATAAACCCCGTAATCCAAATCAGGATGCACCGCTACCGCAACATTGGAAATAAGCGTCCAAGGAGTTGTTGTCCATATCAAAAAATACACATTGTCATCATCAAATTTGCCTTTCGAATTAATTACTTTAAAAAGAAAATAAATTGAAGGAGACTCTTTATCTGCGTATTCAACTTCTGCCTCTGCTAAAGCTGTCTCGCACTTTATACACCAGTTGACAGGACGCTTTCCTCTGTATACATATCCTGAAGAAACAAGCTCTTTCAAGAGACACAATACCCAGTACTCATAGTCACTGGATAACGTAAGATAAGGCTTTTCCCAGTCACTGAACACTCCCAAACGCTTAAAATCCTCCCTCTGTAAATCCACATACTTTAAAGCAAAATGCCTGGCCTTCTTCCTAAAGTCCACCACATTAACTTCGGATTTACTCCTGTTAAGCTCTTTAAACAACTGATGTTCTACAGGTAAACCATGGCAATCCCATCCTACAATAAAAGGGGTATCATAACCCAACATACCTTTTATCTTAATAACAATGTCTTTTAAAATCTTATTAAGGGCATGCCCTATATGAATAAGACCGTTAGCATAAGGAGGACCGTCATGAAGTATAAACTTCTTTTTCTTGCTCCTCTCCTCTCTTAGACGCTGATAAATACCAATTTCCTCCCAAAAGGAAAGTATTCTTGGCTCTAAAGACGCTAGATTAGCCTTCATAGAGAATGTTGTTTTGGGCAGATTAAGAGTATTGCGGTAATCCATAGCGTTATAAATATTTCTTTAAGAGTATCTTGAGTTCTTCTTTCTTTCTTTTAGGGATAAATTTCTTTGGTGTAACAATAGAATTCTTTAGAGTTTCTTTACATTTGCAGTTTCTTTCTTCTTCAATAAGAGGTATAACTTCCTTAATTATCTTCTTAGCGTTATCTACATTTTTAAGAAGATTGGCAATAACCATCTGAGCAGTAACAGTAGCAGTAGAAGGATGCCAACAGTCGTAGTCAGTAACAGCAGCCAAAGTAGCATAACAAATTTCCGCCTCTTTTGCTAAACGTGCCTCGGGAAGATTAGTCATTCCAATAATATCCATCCCCCAACTCCTGTAAAGGTTTGACTCTGCAAGCGTAGAGAACTGGGGACCTTCCATATTAAGATAAGTTCCTCCAAAATGAACATTAACTTTTACTCTCTTAGCCGCCTTTTCTAATTTCCTTGCCAGACCCTCGCATATAGGGTGAGCAAAACCAATGTGAACAACAATCCCTTTATCAAAGAATGTATATTTGCGAGCTTGGTTGGTCCTGTCCACAAACTGTAAAGGAATAACAAAGTCAAGAGGTTTAAGCTCCTCCCTAAGAGAACCACAAGCACTTACCGATATAATCCACCCCACATTAAGCTTCTTCATTCCAAAAATATTAGCGCGGTAATTAATCCCCGAGGGAAGTATGGTGTGATTTTTATCATGTCGAGGCAAAAAAACAATTTCTCTCCCCTCTAATTCAGCAATTACATAAGGGGCTGATGGTTTGCCAAAAGGAGTTTTCAGGGATATTTCCTTTTTCTTCTTTATCCCTTCAAGCTTATAAAGACCGCTGCCTCCAATTATACCTATCCTCTCCATAATCCTCCCATTTGTGTTTTGTTAATCTTTGGCAAGCTCCTTTGCCCTTCTGTAAGCAGAACTTATCGCTTCGTAAATTATAGAATCCATCTTTCTCTTGTTAAAAATGCCTATAGCCCTTTCTGTGGTCCCTCCTCTGGAGGAAACATCCTTTATCAGTTGAGAAAAATCTTTTCCGCTTAAGATAGCAAGCTTAACCGCTCCCATAAACGTTTCTTCTGTCATTTCTTTGGCTATCTGTCTGGAAAACCCTAAGCGGAGAGCTGCTTTCATTATTGCCTCCATAAAGTAATATATATATCCGGGACCGCTACCACTTATACTGGTTGCCTTATCCAAAAAGTTTTCCTTAACAGCAAATGTTTTACCCACATAACTAAAAATCTTCATGGCTATACTTAAATCCTCTTTCCTGGCATTCTTACCCCGGCATAAAAAGGAAACTGAGTTCCTTACTTTTGCCGCTAAATTAGGCATAACCCTTACCACCCTTATACCTCTTATTTTTTTCTCGAAATAAGAAGTAGAAATCCCAGCAGCTATAGAAATAATAAGGGGTTTCTTCTTTGAAAGATAGTGGTGGGATTTTTTTATAAAATCCTCTATATCCTGAGGTTTAATTGCAAGCAAAATAACCTTAGATGTATCAATGAGTTCTTCTAAATTTTTTGCTATGTTAACTGCATCTATGCCTTTTAGCTTCTTCTTCTGGATATCGTAAATTGATATCTCGTATGTGCCTTCTGAGAAAAGGGCTTCACCTATGGCACTACCCATATTGCCAAAGCCAACAATGCCAATGCATAATTTATTCCTCATAAAGTGCTCTACCATACCACAAATTATTTCTCATGTCAACATGGATACCCAAAGCTTAACTTAATATCCCCACACGATACTAATATAAAACGTTTAACTCATAAGACAACAAAACAAAACTGCTATTGATATTTTCCTTTAAGGAAGGATAATAGAGACTTTATCTCTTCATCTTTTATGGAAAAACTTTCTTTCGACGAAGGAAACTTTCCTTTCCTTACGTCATCAATAAAATCTCTAACGGCTCTATCAATGAGAGGTGCCAAATCTATATACTTACGCACGAACTTAGGCGTTAATTTATTATACAAACCCAATAAATCATAGAGAACTAAAACCTGGCCATCGCACGTACTACCTGCCCCAATCCCAATAGTAGGAACTGCTATACTTTCTGTAATAAGCTGAGACACTTTTGCAGGAACACACTCAATCACAATACTAAACACACCAAGGTCAGAAAGAGTCTTGGCCTCCTCTAATAAAGCAGCAGCTTTTTTTGCATCTTTACCCTGAACGCGAAATCCCCCCAGCTTATCAGCTGTCTGGGGGGTTAATCCAATGTGGCCCATAACCGGTATATTATTCTTAACTAAAAAGTTAGTTGTATCTTTGCAATGTTTAAACCACTCTATTTTTACTGCATCCGCTCCTGCCTCCTCAATAAACTTTTTAGCGTAATACAAAGCCTTCTTCCTGTTTATCTGATAACTCCTATAAGGCATATCGGCAACAACAAGCGCCCTCCTGGCTGCCTTTGCTACTGCACGAGTATGATTAATCATCTCTCTAATGCTTGCCTCTTTTGTACTTTCAAACCCTAAAACCACATTAGCCAAAGAATCCCCTACCAGAAGAATATCAACTCCTGCTTTATCAACAATTGAGGCAAAAGAAAAATCATAACAGGTAAGCATTGTTATTTTTTCTTTACCTTTCTTAGAAATTATATCCTCTATGCTAACCTTATTTGAAGACATACATCTTCCTTCCTTCTTTAGTTTCTGTTATCACAAAAATCTTCATTGTCGAAGGTACCCTCTCAAGAAACTCTTTTATCCCTTTAACTCCCATAACAAAGAAAGCAGTAGCTAAACTATCGGCAGTAGTACAGTTTTTTGTTACTACTGTTGTGCTTAAAATGTTATTGCTTACGGGAAAACCTGTCTTAGGGTTTATGATATGGGAATAACGCTTGCCCTTATAGAAGAAAAATTGCTGATAATTGCCTGACGTGGCTATTGCTTCGTCAGAAAGCAAAACTGTGTCTACTATACCTTCCTTTGACTCAGGATCTCTTATCCCTACTTTCCAATAAGAATCTTTATCTTTTCTCAAACAATAAATGTCACCCCCGGCATTTATTAAAGCACTACTTATGCCTTCTTTCTTAAGGCGCCGGGCTGCTTTATCTACCATATAACCTTTAGCAATCCCGGAAAGGTCTATCATTAGTCCCTTCTTTTTTATTGTTACTGTGCTGTCTTCGGTATTAATCTCTATAAAGCTCATTCCTCCCAGTTCTTTAATCTTATCAACCTCAGCCGATGAGAGTAATCTTTTTATATTTTTCTTCTCTATCAACCCTTTCCAGAAACTATAAAGTTTTCCCCTTGAGACATCAAAACTTCCGTCGGTAAGCTGATATACCTGTTGTGACAATAATAAAACCTCTATGAGTTCTTTTGACACCCTAAAAGGCGTATTAAAGGTTCTGTTAAGACGCGCCAGCTCTGAATTAGAATCGTAGAGATTAAATATTTTATCCAATCGCCTGAACTCATCATAAACAATTCGCGCCGCTCTTTTGTCATAAGAAACCACCGTAAGGTAAGTATCTGAAACTACAAAAGTATTTTTGTAGGGAAACTTACTGCAGGAAGATAAGATAAAGACACCAACAATAATTATTGTTTTCCTAACCATTTTAATAATGCATTTAGATTTAAACAATTCAGTAAATCATTCTTTTCAAGCCAGCCCCGGCGTGCAACGCTTAAACCCAACTCCATCATCTCCAGTTGATTTAATATATGAGCGTCTGTGCCAATAGACAATTTTACCCCTTTTTTCTTCGCCCATAAAGCATTTATATCATTTAAATCCAGACGATGTGGATAACAATTAATTTCCAAGGCAGTGTGATAATCTCTTGCTGCTTTAAAAATCTCTTCTAAATCAATATCATAAGCTTCTCTTGTTCCCCAGAGCCTACCTGTGGGGTGGCCAATGATATGTACATATTTATTCTTGCAGGCAGAAATAATTCTCTTGGTGAGTTGCCTCTTTGACTGCTTAAAACCAGAGTGGACTGAGGCAATTACCAAGTCGAATTCTTTCAATATACTATCAGGATAATCAAGTTCCCCATCGCTTAAAATATCAACCTCTGTCGCACACAGCAAACGAATATTCTTATACTTTTTATTTATCTTTCTTATTTCTTCTATTTTCTCATAAACCCTCCTCTTCTCTAAACCACCAGCAACTTTAAGCGATTGAGAATGATCTGCTACGCCAATATATTCGTATCCTTTCTTTAAACCCGCCCTGGCAATTTCTTCAAGAGAAGCACTCCCGTCGCTATATAAAGAGTGAACATGAAAATCGCCTTTAATGTCCCTTAATTCTACAAGATGGGGAAGTTTATTTTTCAAAGCTGCTTCTATCTCCCCCCTGTCTTCTCTTAACTCTGCAGGTATAAAGCTTGTGCCCATAAGAGAAAAGATTTCTTCTTCGGTCCTTCCTGCAACCCTCTTTTCCTTACCCTTTTGCAAAAATACCCCATATTCATTAATTTTATAGTTTTTCTTTACAGCAATCTGACGAAGTTTAATATTAAACTGCTTTGAGCCGGTAAAATACATTAAGGCTGCCCCGAAGCTCTCTTTATCAACCACTCTTACATCAACCTGTATGCTATGCTCTTCTTCCAACACAGAAGATTTAGTTTCCCCATGAGCAATCACTTCTTTTACCTGAGGTAATCTTACAAAGTAAACCATGACTTTCTTGGGCTTCTTAGAAATAATCAGGATATCAATATCCTTTACGGTATCTTTTTTTCTCCGCAAAGAGCCAGCTACTTCTATGGCCTCTACTTCTTTCAAGTTCTTTAATTCACTAATAAATTTATCAGCAACCTGCATAGCGAAATACAACGGCGTCCTTTCTCGTCCCTGGCGGATAAGAGCAATTCCCTTAAGAATATTTTCCTCTGTCTTTTCTTTTATCCCTTCAAGGTGATGTAGCTTTCCTTTTCTCGCTGCCTCTTCAAGTTTATCAATATCATCAATATGCAATTTCTCGTATATATATTTAACTGTTTTTGGCCCTATACCGGGAATCTCCATCATGGTAAGAAGCCCCTGGGGAATTTGCTTTTTTAAATCTTCATAAAAAGACAAAGTGCCAGTCTTAATTATCTCCTCTATCTTTAAAGCCAAATCTTTACCTATACCAGAAATACTTGTAAGCTCGCCGCGTTTCAGAAACACCTCCAAGTCTTCAGCTAAACTGTCAATATTCAAAGCTGCCCTCTCATAAGCTCTTATCCTGAAAGGGTTATCCCCTTTTAGTTCTAATAGCTTAGCAATGTCTCTAAAGATTTTAGCAATTTGTGCATTCTTCATCTCAAGGTTTACCTCGGTTTAGAAATCCTGTCTCTCTTTGAAACATAAGAAGCTGTTACTTTATTAGTAATACCCCCCCGGGAAGTAAATTCTGCCTCCACGGTAATTTCACGCGGGCTAAGAATGTGTTTTAAATCCTCCATAATCTTATTCACAGCGTGTTCATTATACACCTTAACACTTCTAAAAGCATAAAGGTAGTATTTCAGCGACTTAAGTTCAATGAGTTTTTTGTAAGGAACATATACTATCGTAAGCTGGGCGTAATCGGGTAAACCAGAGAAAGGACAAAGACAAGTAAACTCAGCAGTTTGAAGGCTCACTTTTATTCTATTCTTAGGATATTCATAGGGAATGGTCTTTAAGATAGATACGTCTATATCTTTGGGTAAAAAAGTATCGCCTTGCGTCTTTTTTGCCTTCTCTTCTATATCCGATAGTTTTCTGTCTTTGTATATCATATCTTTCCTCCTAATGTTAATACTTACTATCCCTTCGGTTTTCGTATCACAGGCACAATAACAAATTTTACCATCTACCTCATAAATTATAGTATATTTTTATAAAATAGCAATGAATCAAAGATTACAAAAAGGGTCAAAATGCAAGTGGTATTGAGAAAATTTCTGTAAAATGAAAATAATTTCCTTATGGCAAGATATACTGGGGCTAATCCTTAAAATATGCGGAAAATCATTATGCTGAATATAATGTATAACAGAGGATGTTTCCAAACTTATTGGATAAGTATCACTGCGGATAGCCTTGCATTTGTTACATATAATCCCCCCACTTGAAGGGCTAAAATATATCTCCTCTTCATAGGGGCGATGGCAATTTATACAAAGGCTAAACTCAGGCTTAAACCCCGAGATGGTAAGAAATTTAATCATAAAAATATAAATGAGTTTGCCCTCATCGTAACTATTTAAACTCTCAAGGGAGTTTTTAAGAAGAAAGAATACCTCAGGATGACTGTCTAAGACAGCCGTCCCTTTATCTATAACCCGCGCAAATACAGAAGCGGCTATATTCTTTTTTATATCCCTGCGCAAGAAATCATAACCATCCAGAAGCTCGGCATAAGACACAAGCCATATTTCACTGCGGCGAGGGTAAAGAATGAACTCATTAAGGGTAAACACATCCAAAGAGGAAGAAAACTCTTTTTTCCTGGTATAGAACCCCTTAAAAAGCCCATTAACTTTGCCAAACTTTTTGGTGTACATAGAAGCAAGAAGGGAAGTCTCTCGGAAATTAACCCTGCGTATTATATAACCTAAGTCCTTATCAACCATTAGTAACTCTTAGCTACTATACCCTAACTATTCGCTATTCGCTAACCGCTATCCGCTATTTTCTACACCCTACATCCTAATCCATCCGCTATATGCTATCCAATATCTCCTTCTGTTTTTTCCCCATTCTTTCTCTTTCCATTTTAGTATAGTCTTTATAACCTAAAAGATGTAATATTCCGTGAACCATATAAAGAACAATCTCATAATCAAAAGATGTGTTGTAAATGCGGCTGTTACTCAAAGCTTCTTCTACAGAAATTATAACTTCTCCCAAATAATTTGGGTTAAATGTATCATTTAAAGGAAAAGATATAACATCAGTAGGTGAATTCTTGCCGAGATACTTCTTATTAATTTTCTTTATAAATTTATTGTCGCAAAAGACCAAAGAAACAGTTACTCTCTTAAGATTTAAATGAGAAAGTATGCGGGTGGCTTTCTTCTTTAACTTACCCTGGTTTATTCTCACCAGGCTTTGTAGATTTTTTATCAGTATCATTCTGAGGGTAGTTTATTCTCGTATGAAAAATAGCATTCAAAATTCTTATGAAACTATCCGTAATTTTCTCTAAGTCTTTTAACGTAAGTTCGCTCTCATCGAGCTCCCCTTCAACAAACTTTTTCCTTACCACATCTTTCACCATCTCTTTAATCCTCGAAGGATTAGGCTCCTCTAATGTACGAGAAAGAGCCTCTATTGTATCAGCAAGAGAAACGATAGCGACTTCTTTAGATTGTGGCCTTGGACCAGGGTAACGGTACTCTTCTTCATCCTCAGAACCTGGCTCTAATTCCTTAGCGCGCTGGTAAAAGTAATAAACAAGGCTCTTGCCATGATGCTGAGTAATAAAATCGATTATGTTGGGATTAAGATGATACTTTTTAGCCAGTTCCACCCCTTCTTTTACATGATTAATAATTATTAACTTGCTTATAGAAGGCTTTAAACCCTTATGTACATCGCGGTAGGGTATCTGATTCTCTACAAAATAGTTTGACCTATTAATCTTTCCAATATCATGATAATAAGCCCCTACTCTTGCTAAAAGAGGATTTGCTCCTATGGCCTCTGCGGCTGCTTCTGCGAGATTTGCAACTACCAGAGAGTGCTGATAAGTTCCCGGGGCTTCTAAAATCATCTTCTTAAGTATAGGATGGTTAAAGTCAGAAAGCTCAAGAAGGGATATGTTTGTGACTACTCTAAATATATACTCAAAAACAGGCAAAACACCAATCACTACAATAGAAGAAACAATTCCGTTGACAACACACACCTTAAGCAGTTCCATATCAGGCAAAGAAAAGAAAGATAGCGCCTCTGTTCTTTCTCCAACAAACGCCACAATAAACTGTAGAAGCCCAGCAAAAAACCCTGCGCGGATAATCATAAATCTTGTCCTTACCCTATAACTCATCATTGATGCTGCCAAAGAAGAACAAAGAAGAGCAATCCCTATTGTCAGCCCAAAACCGCCTTTCTGTGTAGAAGCTGCAAGCATAGAAATTACCAATGAAAAAAGAAGAGAAAGAACTAAATCATCAAAAAGAAGAGTAATCAGTATAGCAAACCCTATAGCAGAAACACTGTAAGGAGAAAGTCTGAATGTTACCGTAGTCAAAACAACTACCAGTATAGCTAAAGCCACCAGCATAAAAAGGTCTAACAGAGACGGCAACTTCTTATGGCGATAAAAGGTTTTAAGATAAATCGCCAATATACCAATAAGAATCAAAGACGATAAATCAATGGAATAGAGAACAAAAAATATACCAGCAATAATAAAAAATAGTACCGTTGCCAGTACAAAAAATATATTATTGTTATTCCTTGTTGTAAAAATTTTCATAGGCTTTTACTATTTTCTGGATTAAAGGATTTCTTACAACATCACGGTTGTTTAAGTATATAAATTTTATCCCTTTGATTGACTTAAGAATTTCCTTCGCTTCTATTAACCCCTTAGGCTTACCACCTGGAAGGTCACTTTGAGTAATATCGCCCGTGATAACTGTCTTGGAGTTAAAGCCAAGCCGTGTAAGAAACATCTTAAGTTGTTCAGAAGTACAGTTCTGTGCTTCATCGAGAATGATAAAAGCATTATTGAGAGTCCTTCCCCGCATATAAGCTAAAGGGGCAATCTCAATAATACCTGTCTCAAGGTTATCCTCAATGGCATCTGGCTCCATCATATCATAAAGAGCATCGTAAAGCGGTCTTAAGTAAGGGCTTAACTTCTCCTGCATACCTCCGGGAAGAAATCCCAACGACTCTCCTGCTTCAATAGCTGGACGAGTAAGGATAATTCTACTTAGCTTCCCTTCACTAAAGTACTTAACAGCCATTGCCATAGCAAGATAAGTTTTACCTGTCCCTGCAGGACCAATGGCAAAGGTAATATCATAATCTTCAATAGCACTAACATACTTCATCTGACCAGAAGTTTTAGGAATAACAAATCTCTTTTTGGAAGCCACTTTTATCCTGAGTGGCTCTTCACTAAAGTTATTCTTATCCTTTGTAGAATTAAAATAACTTCTCATCTCCTCCTGACTCAACGTTACTCCCTTCCCAGCCAATCTGATTAACTTCTCTAAGAAATCAACCGCTTTATCAACCTCTGACTTCTTACCTTTAACCACTAGCCCTTCACTGCAAACGTCTACAATTACTTTTAGCTTTTTTTCAATAAACTCAACTTTACTGTCGCGAGCACCAAAGATTTCTTTTATTAAAGAATTATCCCCTATAGGAATTATCCTCTCGTACACCTTTTGTAACAATCTCCTATTTTAGATGATTTATTAAAAAGGAATTTTTATTTTTGTTCCAGGATAAAGACGGTCAGGATTCTTTATGACATTCTTGTTCTCTTCGTAGATGAGTTTCCACTTTCTGGTTGTACCGTAAAATTTATAGGATATTTTCTGAAGGGTATCGTTCTTTAAAACCACGTAGTATTTATATTCCTTCTGGGGCTGCTCTTTCATAGAAGAAGAAACTATAGACTTTACGGGAATTTCCTCTCTGTTAATCTCTTCCTCTATAGCAGACACAGGCGTTTCATCTGCTTCTACTTTTGTTTCCTGCCTGACTTCTTCTTCAGCTTTATTTTCTTCCTGAACCTGTTCCCCGGAAACTTGAGGATGTCTCGGAGTTACCTCAGGGGGATGTGAACCTAACTCTATTTCTATAACCGTAAGAGGACGCTTTTCGCCCAACCGAGACTCTTTCTTCTTTTCCTCCTCTGATGGAGCACCCATAATATAGCCTTGATTTCCTTTTATCTCTGTTCCTTTGCGCGGCTTGTAGATAGTATAAGTCCTTACTAAACACCCGCAAAGAAATATCATCCCTAAACTTAATATTAAAAATACCTTTTTCATTTTATCCTCCCCTACCCTTTAAACTCATCTATAATTATTTTTTTAATCTTTCCTGTATTCTACCATCTTAAAAAAACATTTCAACTGTGATTTTCCTCTCATCTCTGCCTTGTTGATATACCTGTTAAAATCTATAAAATGCCTCAGAAATTAACAAGCCAGTATTACGAAATCCCCCCTCCTTTTCGAGCCTACGATACTCGAAAATTATCCACAAATTTTACTGCTCCTCGCCGCTTAGATTTAATCCTAATTCCTTAAGCTGCTCCTCCTTAATGAAAGAAGGAGCATCGGTTAATGGACATACCCCCCTTTGGGTCTTGGGAAAAGCAATTACATCCCTTATACTTTCTGAACCTGTTACTAAAGCATATAGCCTATCCAATCCAAAAGCTATACCTCCATGAGGGGGAACCCCGTATTTAAACGCCCTCAATAAAAATCCGAACCTATCCTCAGCCTCTTCTTCTGTAATGCCAATTATATCAAATATCTTCTTTTGCAATGCGGACGAATGAATTCTTATTGAACCACTGGCAATCTCATTGCCATTTAAAACCAAATCATAAGAGCGTGCTCTTACTTTTGCCAAATCGCTGTCTAAATACTTAACATCCTCTTTGCAAGGGGAAGTAAAAGGATGATGTTGGGATTGCCATCTATTCTCCTCTTCATTGAATTCAAAGAGAGGGAAATCCACAACCCACAAAAAACGCAATTTCCCCTCTCCTATATCAGGCTTATCAGTAGAGTATTTATCCATTGCCTCCTTATAAGAAATACGCAGGAATGGCGTCTTGATATCTTCGTTCAGCACTTCTTTAAAAACAAACGAAATCATCTCTTCTGTAAGAGAATAAATATCTTCCTCTTCGATAAAAGACATCTCTAAATCAAGCTGCGTAAATTCAGGCTGACGGTCGCGCCGCAAGTCCTCATCCCTGAAACACCTAACAATCTGATAATATTTATCAATCCCTGAAGCCATAAGAATCTGTTTAAAAAGTTGTGGCGACTGAGGTAAGGCATAAAACTTATGCAGAGCCAAGCGGGCAGGAACTAAAAAATCCCTTGCCCCCTCAGGAGTAGACTTAGTTAAAAAAGGAGTCTCTATCTCCAGAAAACCTTTCCTGTCCAGAAACCTACGAAAATGGTGATTAAAAGAATGACGGATGATAAAATTGTTAAGTATTTTTGAACGACGTAAATCAAGATAACGATGAGTCAGTCTTACCTCTTCGGAAGCTTCTATATTATCCTCTATTAAGAAAGGCAAATCTTCGGAACGGCTTAAATATTCCAACTCTCTGGCAAATAGTTCAAGACTGCCACTGGGAATCTTTGGGTTTTCCGTCCCTTTGGGCCTTCTGTTAAGCTCACCTTTTATCTTTACTACATCCTCATTGCGCAATTGTCTTGCCTTAGCATAAGCCTCAGAATGAGGCTTAGGTGTAAAAACCACCTGTAACTTACCATAACGGTCCCGTAAATCTATGAATATAATTTTTCCGTGGTCTCTTCTTGTATCCACCCAACCACACAAAACCACCTCTTTGCCTACAAGCTTGTCATCTAACTCTCCCAAAGTATGTGTTCTAAACATCTTTACCTATCCTTTCTTTTAAGAATGCAATAAGATTATTAAGCTCCACCTCTTCCTGCAAAGAAGCTATCATATCTCTAACAATAATCCTGCTTCTTTTTATCTCCTCATCACCTACAATCGCAACCAAAGGAATATTAAGCTTCTGAGCCAGTTTGAGTTGAGCTTTTAATGACTTCTCCCTATAATCAATAACCGAAGAGATTTTGTGCTCTCTTAAGCTTCTTAGAATCTTATATGCCTCATTATAGACAGAAGCTGAAGTATAAGCCACTAAGACATCCGCAGAAGGCAGTTGGTCGGTTGTTGACAATAAAAGCATCATTCTTTCTAAACCTAATGCAAAACCAACCGCAGGCATATCAATACCCCCTAATCTTTTTATAAGGTCGTTATAACGGCCTCCTGCGCCAATAGCATCCTGTGAACCTAAAGAAGAAGAACTTATTTCAAAAACCATATTAGTATAATAATCAAGCCCCCTGACCAAGAAAGGGTCATATAAATAAGAAACCCGCATATCATCCAACAGGTTGAGTAGCTTATAAAACGCTTCTCTGCAATCACCACACAGATGGTCGTCTTTTATCTTTAGTGAATTTACTATCTTTTTACATCCTGATTTCTTACAGTCAAGCACTCTCAAAGGATTGCGGCTAATCCTCTTTTTGCAGTCATCACAAAGCATAGAAATATAAGAAGATAATTTATTTTTAATAAGCTCTGCTAATCTTAGCTTATCTTTTGAACACCCTAAACTATTAATTCTTAAAACATACGTCTTTATGCCAGCTTCTTTTATAATCCGAGAAGCCAACTCAATAATTTCAGCATCAAGGTAAATATTTTTAGAGCCAATCGCTTCTGCACCAATATGGTTGAACTCCCGCAGCCTCCCTTTTTGAGGACGCTCCCCCCTAAACATAGAACCTACAT
>Ga0180301_10000613_pt1 | contig 27410 bp, 38 predicted proteins | sample GuaBasSediGuay16_FD_121797 | JGI IMG/M metagenome (GOLD analysis project Ga0180301, IMG submission 121797) | Subseafloor sediment microbial communities from Guaymas Basin, Gulf of California, Mexico - Guay16, Core 4569-2, 12-15 cm | ecosystem: Environmental > Aquatic > Marine > Hydrothermal... | reverse complement strand
AGATGTTCACGAATTGAGAGAAAAGGCTTTAAAGTTGATTAAAAGGGTTGGGCTTGAAGAGAGAGTTAAGCATAAACCTAGTCAGCTGAGTGTTGGTGAACAGCAACGTGTAGCGATTGCTAGGGCTTTAATAAACAATCCTGAAATTGTTTTAGCCGATGAGCCTACTGCTCATCTTGATCTTGAAACTGGTAGGAAGATAATATCTTTGATGAAGGAACTTAGAGATGAATATGGAACAACGTTTATAGTTGCTACACATGACCCTGAGATAGTGTCGATGGCAGACAGAACTATAAAGATGAGAGATGGAAGAGTTATTTAGTTAAGTTGTATTAAAAAAATAATTGCTGGGAATATTGTCTTCAGATTTGTGAAAGAAATGGTTTCTTCTATCTGAAATTGTAGTGGAGTGCTTAGGTTTTCCTATAAAGGATCTGTATTATTTAAAAATTTAAATTTGTCATTTAACGATTTAATTAATGTTTACGTTATAAAGACTGGAAGTGATGTGTAATGGGTTTAAATGTTATGAAAGTTGAGTTGAAGGTGCTTGTGGAGGATGCAACCCTAAAAAGAGGTTTTATTGCTGAACATGGTCTTTCTGTGTTTTTGGAAGCTGAACATGAAGATGGGTCTAAAGTTACGTTGCTTTTGGATGCTGGAGCAACTGGCGATGTGCTACTTCATAATGCGAAAAAACTTTCAGTTCCACTTAAGAATGTTGATGCTGTTGTGCTGAGTCATGGACATTATGATCATACTGGTGGTTTACTTAAGCTTTTAGAAAAAATTAATGGTAGTAATCTTCCTGTTGTTGCGCATCCCGACGCATTTAAACAGAAATATTGCGTGGAAGAAGGGCTAGAATATGTAGGTATACCTTTTAATATTAGTGAATTAAGGGAGAGAGGTGCTATAGTTTCGCAGTGTGTTAATTCGTTTAAATTGTCGGAAGCTATACTTACAACTGGGGAAGTGGAAAGGATAACAGGTTTTGAAGAACCGTCAAAATCATTCTATTATGTTAAAGGAGATAGATTTGAGAGAGATTTCATGTTAGATGACCAAGCCCTTATCCTAAAGCATACTGAAGGGTTAATCATCGTTACCGGTTGTAGTCATTCAGGGATAGTGAACATTTTAATACATGCACAGAAGATTACAGGCGAAAAGCGAATCTACGCTATTATAGGTGGTTTACATCTTATTGATGCAAATGATGAAAAAATAGAAAAGACTGTAGATTTCATTTATAAAAATCGGCCGCAAATCGTGGCTGCATGTCACTGCACGGGTTTTAAGGCTCAAAAACATCTGTCAGATAAATTAAGAGATTCTTTCAAAGAAGTACATTGTGGAGATACACTGGTTATTTAACGTAACATTTTAACGGTTTAAATGTTGCAGTTTTGAATAACTTGGTTTCCTTCCTTGTCTCTTAATTTTTTACAGTTAAATTTTGTAGTTTGTTCTTGAAATTCGATGCTTTTCAGAACTTTTATTTCCTCGTCTTTAGCGGAGTTGTATAGTTTGTTGTCGTTTGTTACTAAGGCAAGATTATATTTCTTAGCAAAATAGAGATATGCGGCATCATAAAAAGTTAAATGTTTTCGAAATGCTATTTCCAGTATCTTGTCTGAATCTTTTTGTATTCTAATGACTTTCATTTTTGATACGATGTTTTGGATATTGATCATAAGTTTGAGGGCTTCACCCAATGTTATAGATTTAAAAAGTGCATGTTCCTTCCAGATGGCATTACCAGTTTCATAAATTGTTAGATCTAGAATATATTGATCTTTAATTTTTATATTTCTTTGACGAATAAGATCTAAGAAGGCGTTGGCATCAAGAAGATAACTCATCTGCTCTCCCTATCCTCTCTAATGTTCTGTATCACTCTTTTTATGTTAATTTTACCAAGAATATTTGCCGCCTCATTTAAACTTTCTAAGAAAATTTGATTCTCCTTTTCTCTAACAGCATTCTCTAGAGCTTCTCTAATAACCTTGTTGATGTTTATTCCAAGTTGTTTTGCCTTTTCTTTAAGTTTTTTAGGCACTTTTCCAGTTACTACAGTATAGTTACCCAAAGTTAGACCTCCAGAGGCATTATTTAAAATGGTAATACATATTTAAGTATTACTTACGATCCGATTTGGCAACCAGTCAAAAGAGTGAAAAATTCATAAATGACATACACAGAGTTTACGTATACGTTTTTACACTCGTCTTGTACATAGCCGTTAAACATTAATTTCATTATAAATATTGATGCTCGGTAATTTTAAGAAGACCCTTTGACATAGTATTTGTAGTTATTGTGGTGAGTGATGTGCCAGGTCCAAAACGTTGGCGTTGGGGAAGAATTAAAGGTCCTGGAAGACCTATGAAGCCTAGAATTATAAGTGGACTACCGTTTGTAAAACATTTTACTCCATCTTTACCAAAGGATATGGTTGGCGAACCTAAACCTCCTGTTTTTCTCTCATATGATGAATATGAGGTTCTCCGTTTAATTGATTTTGAAGGGTTAACACAGGAAGAAGCAGGTGAAAAGATGGGTGTTTCCCGTGGAACTATTTGGAGATTAATCAAAAGTGCCAGAAGAAAGGTTACATCCGCTTTGGTTGAGGGCAGAGAGATTTTTATCGTTCCTCAAGCGCCCATTTTAATCGAGGAAGAGGAAAAAGAAAGTAGGGAAATAAAAGAAGAAAAAGAGGTGTAAGATTCTGAGACTACATTTCTTCGATGAGTTTTTCGTATTCTTTAAATTTCTTTAATGCCTTCGTTCCTAAGCGGACTTTTTCTTCTTTTTCTTCTCTTTCTCTAACTGTTCTTTTAGGCCTTTTTCTTCTGGGTTCGGCGAGGCTGCATGTTCCATCTGAACGTAAAGCGTGTTTCACGCATGTTGCATATGTACAGCTTCCTCCTTCACAAAGGTCGCCAACCCATTTACAATAATATTGGACGTTTTTCCCTGTTCTTCTTATATCCAGTGACTTCCTTGCACATCGGAAAAATTTACAACTTGCATGGCATTTCTTCATGGATTGCTCCTCGCCTACAAGTTGGAAATCGCCAAAGTCCCCAAAAGTTTAATGGATCATGATATTATACTTCAAATATCTAAATAAACCTTTTCAACTTTTGATGCCTAACTCTTCCTCTATTTTCTCAACTATTTGCATAAAGGATTTTGCCGCCTCACTGTCGGTATGTTCCACGATGAAAGGTTTACCTTGATCCGAAACCTCCCTAATTCTCATATCCAATGGAAGCCTTCCAAGGAAAGGCACATTCATCTCTTTTGCCGCCTCTTCACCGCCGCCCAAACCGAAAATATACGTCTTATTTCCGCAATGTGGACAGATAAAGCCAGCCATATTCTCGATGACGCCAAGAACTCTAACATTTAACTGCTTCGCCATCATAATAGCCTTTCTAACATCGAGCAAAGCAACATCTTGGGGCGTAGTCACAATAATTATACCATCCAAATCAGGAATAAGCTGCATTATACTTAACGGCTCATCTCCTGTACCGGGAGGCAAATCACAGATCAGAAAATCTAGAGCTGTCCATACTACGTCTGATAGAAATTGTTCAATTACTCTCATTTTTAGGGGTCCTCGCCATATGATTGGTGTTTTTGAGTCTTTTAGTAGGAGTTCCATGGACATTACTTTGATGTTTAGCGGTCCTATGACTGGGAATATTCCCATTGGTCCTCCCATTGGGTGTTGCCCTTCAACTCCAAGCATTTTGGGAACATCTGGTCCATGTATGTCCGCGTCAAGTATGCCAACTTGGTAGCCTTTCCATGCAAGTGCAAATGCCAAATTAACGGCAACTGTAGTTTTGCCAACACCACCTTTACCAGACATAATAACTATTTTATGCTTGATATTTTTCATTTTTTCAGCTATTTTCTTATGTTCTATTATAAGTCTTCCACCGGAAACCTTAAATTTTGGTTTTCCGGGTTTTGCCTCTTTTTCTATGCTTTTTTCATCTCTTTCTTCTTTACTCATCAATATTCACCTAAAAGCGTTCGTAAAACATTTTCTGCAATTTTCTTTATGGATTTTGAAGCAGAACTATTTGGTGCATATTCAACAACTGGAATTCCCTGAGCAAGTGAGTGAGGAATCGCATTATCAAGGGGGATTTCTCCAAGGATTTGAATATCTTCTCTCTCCGCAAACTTGTAAATTTCTTTTTTAAAGTTTTCCTCTAAATCGGCTTTATTTATCACAAGTCCGCTTAGAGCTTGGAAATGCTGAACAATTTCGTAAATTCTTTCTAGATCACTTAGGGCTGCTGGAGTGGGTTCAGTTATCAATATAGCGTAATGGGCGCCTGAAACTGCCGCTATGGCTGGACAACCAGCGCCTGGCGGTCCATCTACAAGGAGAACATCGGCTTTATTTTCTTTTGCTATTTCATTGGCTTTAAGCTTAACTTCCATAACTATTTTTCCTGAACCAGCTTCACCTATTTTTAATTGGCCAGTAATTACTAGGAAACCGTATGTTGATCTTGAGATGACTATTGAACCGTTTTCCACAAGTTCTATTCTTATGGCTTTTCTAGGGCAAACTACACTGCAAACTCCACAGCCTTCGCAGAAGACTTCAAAGATATACGGTCTATTTTCTTTTGAATTCCAAAGTATAGCGTTTTCTTTACAGTATTTAAGGCATATTCCACAGCCATCACATTTAGTATAGTCTATGAAGGCTTTTTCTGATGCTTTAACGCCTATTTCTCCTGTTTTTTCTCCTTTAAGAAGTAAAGCTAAATTAGGGGCATCAACATCCGTATCGACAACAACTAAACGGGTATTGTTTGAGGAAAGCAGGTAAGCTAGCGAAGCTGTGAAAGTTGTTTTACCGACCCCGCCCTTTCCGCTTATGACCACTATTTCTTTCATATTCCGAGTACTCCTTTGATTTTTTCTCCCAATTTGATCAGGGCTTTTGCGCCTGGACTATCTGAATTATCTAGGAGAATGGGTCTTCCTTTGACGTAACTTCTGAGAATAGAGTTATCTAGTGGGATTTTTGCAATAATATCGGTTGAATGTTTTTTGCATATCTCTTCAATGAGATCGTGGTTCTCTAAAAGGTTTGATCTATTTAGGACAACTTTCATTTCTACATTAATTCTCTCAGCCAGCTTTAGTATTAGGTCTAGGTCGTGTGCTCCAAAGGGTGTTGGTTCGGTCACAGCTAGGGCAATATCTGAACCTAGCATTGAACGAGCTACATCACAATGTGCTCCTGGAGCAGTATCAATAATAACTAGATCGTATTTATTCGTCTCCAATATTTTTTGTATTCTTTCTTTTGCGGCAATCACGACAGCAGCTGATTCAGCTTCTTTTAATTTAAGTTCACCTGAAACAATGTCTATGTTATACGCAGAGCCTATAGAGGTCCATCCAATTACTTTATATCCTTCCTGTATTGCTTGAGGTTTGCATACTAATTTGCAGGCTTCGCACCCTGTGCACAAATTTTTAAAAAATATGGGAAAACTATTTTTAACGTGGAGTATAGCGTGACTTCTACAAACTTCCGCGCATCTTCCGCACTTAATACATTTATCTAGCTCAAATTGAGGTATAAATTGATGAACTTCCTCGCGGGAACCTAGGTTTGCATTAAGAAGAATTGCTATGTTGGGAGCATCAACATCACAATCTGCTAGTAAAACTTTTTTCCCCAATAATGTAAAAAAGACAGCAAGATTAACAGCTATTGTTGATTTTCCTGTCCCACCTTTACCGCCTGTAACGCAAACTGTCGGTACCTTGAATTTATATGTTTCGCTGGGAAGCTTCGCTATGCTCAAAGGTTTTCCTCCTGAACCTAATCGTAGGGTCACCAACTACCTGTGTCTCTCCAACGTCCTCTGCCCATGCCTCTACCCATGCCAGCTCCACGTCCACGGCCCATTCCTGGACCCATACCCATGTGTCCTGGCCCTGTGGGACCCGTAACTGGAGGTAGTTCTCCAGCTAGGTATTTTTGTACAGCGTCTCTTACTGTTATCCCTGGTGGGCATAAGAACGCTTTGATTCCTATTTGTTGTAGTGCCATGAATGCATTAGGTCCAATGTTTCCTGTGATCACGATATTCGCACCTAGTGTTGAAACTATTTGAACTGCTTGAATACCAGCTCCGTGTGGAACGGTGGTCACTGTGTTTGCAGCTACTTTAACTTCCCCGATTTTTCCGTTACTGACATCTATGACTGTAAAAAAGGCACATCTAGCAAATCTAGAATCAACTAAAGCGTCAAGTCCTCCTGGTGGTGCTGAAGACACAACTATTCTTACCATAAATTTCACCTACTCTTTCCCTAACTTTTCTTTTAACTCTTTTATTCTTTCTTCTATGGCTTTCAGTTGTTCTTCTATTAGTTTCTTTTGGTTTTCTAGCATTTGAATTTCCATTTCTTTTGATATTTGAGGTCTTGGCGGAATCATGGGCGTGGTTGGTGTGCCTGGTGTAATTGGTGGTCTTGTTGCTGGCGGTGTTAGTCCCATGTGCATTGGTGCGGTTGGAGCCATTGCAGATTGCAATTTTCCGGCAATATATTGTTCGACGGCGTCTCTAACCTTTATACCCATGGTTCCAGCTATCACTTTGATTCCCAGTGATGCTAGTGCTGTGAATGCATTTGGACCGAAGTTACCTGCCATTACAGCATTTGCTCCTAGGTTAGCTACAATTTGTGCTGCTTGAATGCCGGCTCCCATGGGAGAAGTAATTGCTGGATTTTGTTGGACAGATACCTTCGTAATTTTCCCGTTTTCTATGTCAACTATGGTGTATGTTGGGCATCTGCCGAATATTGGTGAAACGTAATCGTCTAGTCCACCTGGTCCTTGTGTTGCAACAACTAATCTCTCTTTAGTCAATTTTTACCCTCCTTTATCCGCTTACCACCAGCCGTAGTACGGGTAGGTGTAGTAGGGGTAGTAAGGTGTCCATCGCATGTACGGTGTATAGTATGTCCATGGGCTCCACCATGTTGTGCTCCATGGACCCCAGAAGAAGAACCACCAGCACCAGCCGCGACCCCAGCCACGCCATCCTCTACCGCCCCAACCTCTTCCACCCCAACCCCAAGGCATTATCCCTCACCTCTTAATTCTTTTAATCTTTTACTAATTTCTTCTAATTGTTTTTCTAATGCTCTCTTTTGATCTTCTAGCATTCTTAGCTCGTCTTCGGGTCTCATTGGAGCTGCACCGGGAAATCCTAGTGGTGTCCATGGATACGGTGCGTATGGGATGCCGTATAGTTGCCATGCATGCACTATTTGCCCTGTTGGTGTCATATAGAATGCGTGGGGACCGAAGCCGCATCTGCAGGGACCTATGTAATAATATCCTCTGCTAGCTAGTGCTGTTGTGAATGGGTTCCACCAATACCAGAATCTACCGAAGCCACGACCCCACCACCATGCCATTTCTCTCACCTTTCCTTTTTGTGCTTATGCACAATAATATACATTAATATACCAAATATAAACTTATCGTTAAAACTAAGGCACCTAAACAGTTAAATTTATAGTAACACCGCACCCACAACGGTGGACTTTTCCAGAAAAACTGTTTAATAAAACTTTCAAAAAATCCTCACCACTGCAATGACAGGGACAAATATGCCCAACTTTAAAACCATTAATTTTCTCCACTATTCTCTCTAGTTCAAAACGACTAGCACCCATTAAATGCATACCTCCAATCACAGCCAAAATATTAAATCCAAATATCTTGTTTACAACTTCAATAATTTTTACAATGCCTGGATGAGCGCAACCAGTCACAAGTATAGAAGAGTTACCATCAATTTTAGCTATAAATGAATGTTCAGTAAGCCATAACCCAAGCGGTCCAGTTGAGAACATTTCATCTACCAGCCTCCTAGGTTTGTCGACATGAATAATTTTTCCAAATTTGAGTTTCCAGCTCCAATGTCGCTTAGTTGGAATAAAAACTGGTATATCAAGTTCATACGTGTTTAGAAGGGTTTCTAATGCACCGCAATGATCACCATGCAGATGTGATATGAATATAGCGGAAATTTCATCTAGATTAACGCCAATAACTTTTGCGTTGTTTTCTAATGTTCTAAAATTTGGCCCTGTATCCATAAGTATTTTTGTTTTTCCATTATCGATGTATGCTGAAAAGCCCCAGGCTGCTATCGTCCCATTTAATGCAACTTTATTATCAACCAGGATGGTTACCTTCATTTTACTCTCCTCTAAGCTTCTTTGGATCTAGGTGGAAGATTTGAACCTCTATATGATTTTGTTTTTCATCTTTTTATTGTGTTTATGCACATTATTTATTTTATTTATTTAAATTTTACTAAGATTGGATTTAAGTCGATAAAATAGGTTATATCGATACATCTACGAACTCTTTGAAAATAGGCAAGCTTAAAAATATTTTGTGCATAAGTACATTATTGGTGAAAGTTATGAACAGGAGTGTTGAGGATTACATTAAAGTTATTCTTACTTTAGGAGGAGATAAAAGGTATGTTGGCACGGTTGAAGTAGCTAGACAGCTTGAAATCAAAGCTCCTTCGGTAACTCAAATGTTTAAAAGACTTAATGAACTGGGACTAGTAACTTATAAGCCTAGAATCGGGGTTAAACTTTCTGATAAAGGTTTTCATGAGGCTGCAAAAATATTGAGAAGAAATTTAATTTTCAGAGTGTTCTTGACCGAGATCTTGGGTTTAAGTGAGGAAGAAGCTGTTAAAGAGGCATGTAAGCTTGAACATGTAGTTACGGATGAAGTGCTTGAAAGGATCTTAAAACTTATCTCCTCAAAGGAAAAAATTACTCAATACGAAAAAATAATAAGCGAATGATTTGTATTTTAGATTTCAGCGTTTTTTAGTTTTAAAATGTATTTTAATTTTGAGAAATATTTATATATATTTTGTGTATATGCACAAAATGGAGGTGATTCATATGGGCTGGCGTTGGAGAAGAAGAAATATGTACTATCTCACCGGATTGCCAGGATGGCTAAGATTCGGTTACTCTCCAGGTTGGCTGGGTAGATCTCCAACAGGACTTCCACCAATGGCGCAATGGCTTATGCAAAGTGGAATGATGCCTCAAATGTTTCCTCAGTTTCGTCAACAGACACAGCCTCCAGCAACTGGTGAAACTCAACCACAGAAGCAACCCTATCCAAGCGCAATGATGCCACCAATGTCAATGGGTTTCCCAGCTATGAGTAAAGAAGACGAAATAGCGTTGTTAAGAGAACAAAAAGAATTTCTGACACAACAATTAAAGGAAATAGAAAGACGACTAAAAGAACTAGAGAAAGAATAAACTGCTATGATTTAAAGCATCCTCTACTATAGGTTTTGAGTTTACAACATTTTCTTTGAATATTTTATTAGCCGTCTAAACGACTATTTGTTACCTTTTCTTTCATTCTTACATTTGCCCTTTAGATTTTAGTCAAAACACTTCGTTGTTAAAAGATTTATCAAATTAAAAATTTGCAGTTAAAATCGTGGAAAATCTGCTTTTACGATCATAGGAACACAAAACTGTGCGGATAAGGTTTAAAGGCTTTCTTGTAAAAGTTTTATCTTAAGGACTTCTGGCTCTCAAGTTTCTTATCAGGAAATTGCCTTCTTTTGCTACATTCATTTCTTTTACAGCTTTGTTGAAAATTCTTTTCATCTTAGTTAAGTATTTTTTGTCTGCATAGAGAATTATTCCATCCGTAAATAGGTCATATATAATCATTCTGGCGTCTTTTGAAAGAATTTCAAATTCTTCTGGAGAATAAATGTGATATTCTGCCACATGATTATTGATAACTATAGAAGGTAAATTCAATCTCCTCCAATGAGGCCCTGAAACATTGTTGCAAACGATAATAATATCTATATCACTTCCAGCATGCCAATCTCCGCGAGCAAAACTTCCAGTTAAACCTAATATTCTAACTTTTTTACCAGAATTATCAAGCATTTCTTTAATTTTTGAAAGTTCACGGTTTAGCTCTTTAATAATTTTTTCACGAAATTTATCACGGTTTTTGCTGCTTTTAAGCATTTTTCTGCGTCCTCCATAACATAAAGTTTATGGGCGGGTAGCTCGATACCTGGATGCAAATTAGGGTATCTAGGCGGAGTATAATGCTTATCAAGGAGCTTTGCATAATTCTCTAAATGCTCAATGTCTTCTTCGTACTCTTGGCCTACCTTTAGTAAAAGTGAGTATACCGAGTGACCCCGTGCTTCTATCCCTTTCTTGTATAGGACAGCTTTTAAAGCTTTTTCAGCGGCTTGCTGCGAATGGAAACACGAAGCGGCATAGTGTGACAACTTAAGTAGGTCTTCTGCCACATGTAGATCTTCTAAGGCGTCTTTAAACCATCTTTCAGCTTCTATATCCCATCGTGACATGCAATCACCAAATCACTAAAAGTAATCCAAATAGCTAATTTAATAATTCTTACCATTAACTTATCTTTCTTCTAGGCTTTTTATAATCCTAGTTCACTTGATATTTATAAAGAAAACTAAATAAAAACATTAAAGTGCCTATTTTGATAAAATCTTAATGACAAAATAATGTCAAACATAGGGAAACAGACTAAGTATTGTTATCTACACATGTTCATGTAAAAGGGGCAATGTAATAAAATGTCTTCAAGCCATGTTTTTGATAAGTATGCATGGAAGTACGACTCTTGGTATGTTAAAAATAAGGAAATTTTTGAATGCGAGTTTAGGGCTGTTAAAGCTTTGGGGCTTAGTGGTGTTGGTATTGATGTTGGTGCTGGTACTGGTGTTTTTTCGGTTAAAATTGGTGTTAGAGTTGGTGTTGACCCGGCAATAAATATGTTGAGGATAGCTAAGGAACGAGGATTGGATGTTGTTCGAGCAGTTGGTGAATATCTTCCCTTTCGCAGCGGATTATTTGACTATGCTGTAATGATAGTTACTTTATGTTTTTTAGATGATCCAGATCCTGTTCTCAGAGAGATATGGAAGACTATTAGAAAAAATGGTTTTTTGGCGGTTTGCATAGTTCCGAAAGATTCTTTGTGGGGTAAGTTTTACATCGAAAAAGCTAGGCAAGGTAATGTATTTTATCGTTATGCTCATTTTTACACAATAAACGAGGTGAAGGAAATATTGGAGAAATATGATTTTAGAATTGTGGATTGTAAGGCTACATTAAGTTTCAGTCCTTTGGATAAACCTCGTGTCGAAAAACCTGACAGTAACCCTAGTGGTAAAGGATTTATTTGCGTTAAAGCCGTAAAGTTACCTCAAAATCCTATACATTAGTGAATGGTATGAATGATTCAAATTGTTTTAGGTGATCCGACTTGCCTCCAATGTTTGGCTCATTTGAGGAAGAAATTAAAGAGAAATTTTTGTCTTTTAGCGAATTAAAAGATGGACAAGTGGTTTTGGACATAGGCACGGGATCAGGTTTTGCAGCAACACTATTGGCAAGGGTTGTAGGTCCAAGTGGGTGCGTTTATTCGATTGATCCTTCTGAAAGTGTTCTAAATGAAGCTTTTAATAGAATTAGGGAAGAAGGGTTGAACGAAATAGTTATTCTTAGAAAGGCTAGGGTTGAGGACCTTCCATTTCAAGACAACTTTTTTGATAGGATTACTTCTGTTATGTCTTTTCACCATTTTTCAGATCCTGTAAAAGGTTTGAAGGAAATGTATAGGGTTTTGAAGCTTGACGGTATTTTAGTTATTGTTGACTGGACACGAAAAACACGGTAGCGCCACGTCCAAAGGAACAACTATATACGCCGGGTCTTCTCCTAAAACTTGTTAGAAAAACTTTAGAAACTTACCCTGTTTTAAAGGACTTTGGAGAATGGATGATTGTGAAAATAAGGAAGTAAAAAGTCTTAGTTTTCTTTAATGCTCGTCTTTGGTGCAGATTTCCACCATTTTATGAACTTTTCAACCCAGAGAATGATGGCTTCGGTGGATTTTATGGCTTCTTCGGCAGTTTTGCGATCTACTTGTTCCCATGGGGGTATTATTTTACCCTCTTCTTCTAGGGGATACTCAACTAGAAATCTTAGTTTAGCGAGTTTATTCATAGCTTTTCCTAACTTAGGAACTTCTTTGAGCAATTGTGATGGTATTTTCTCGTTTAATTCTTTTAGCATAATTCTCCCGAAAAGGCCAGAGGGATCATGGTCTTTCCATATTCATGACCTGTTATTCTAATTGCGGCTTTTATGGCTTTTTCAGCGGCTCTCTGAGCATCAAACACAGCTTCAGGATATAGCTCATCTTCAAGGTTTCTTTTGGCTGTTCTTAACTCTCTTTTAGCCTTTAATAGTAGCACTTCGGCTTCCTTATCACTTATCAAATTTTTATTACCTCCCCCACCTCTATTTTCTTTTTCAATTTCCATAGATAGCCTTGTTTGTAGGGTAATCTTTTCGCTCCCATTTTTTCTAACTTTTTTCTTAGGTCAATTAATTTTTTCCATGAATTTGTTTTGTCATGTAAGATTATCCCTTCGTATACCATATCTAGGTAAATTGGTTGAGTGCTTTGGGCTTCATTAATTTTTAGCGGTATTATTGAAATGTTAACTCCATATTTCATTGATATTTCGAAAGTTTTGTCAACAAACAGGTCAATGCGGTCAACCATTCTTTTCGGAAAATTTTCAGATACGACGAGCAGATCTACATCGCTGTGTTCTTTGAAAGTCCCTTCTTGCAACTGAGCCGAAAACTACAACTGAAACAAGATTTTCACCAAGTTTTTCTTTTAGAAAAGCTAGGAACTCCGATAAGGCCTCTCTATATTTTAAAGGGACATTGTATAAACCTTTTCTCAGTCTTTGAAAGTTCAAGAAATTAAACCTCCTATTGTGAATTTAGTAAAATTTTAATATAAATCCGATGATTTAAACCCTACAGGAAGTTTTTGTAGTCACATTAAGCAAAAATGTTATAAAAAAGTAAATTTATGGCACTTAATAGTTTTAGGGGGTGATATTGTGCCTATTGTTGAGTTTTCCGTTGTTCCAATTGGAACTGAAAGTACTAGTGTTAGTAAATATGTTGTCGAAGCCGTTAAAACGCTTAAGAAATACGGTAATTTAAGGTTTCAAGTTACGCCCATGGGCACCGTTATCGAAGGCAACGATCTAAGTAAGATATTGGAAGCTATTTTAGAAGCTCATGAAGCGGTTTTTAAGGCTGGAGCTCAAAGAGTTGTAACCTCAATAAAGATAGATGATAGAAGAGATAGAAAAGAAACAATGGAGTACAAAGTTAAAGCCGTTAAAGAAAAAATATAAAATTTCAGTATCTTTATATTTTCGTTGCAAAACTTATTTTAAAATAATTTTCCGTAGATCAACTTAAGAAATCCATAATATCGTATTTTCACGTTAAATAATAAGCACTATGAAAGTCCGTACAAACAAGCAAGTGGGTAATATTTATATTTTGTGTGCAACACATTCCCTTTGTGGGATTTGATATGAGTATTTCGAAGGTGGATTCACGGTATAGAATTACTATTCCGGAAGATATTAGAAAAATTGTGAATGTAAAGAAGGGACAAAAAATTATGCTTATTCCACGCGGTGATTCAATAACTCTAATATTATTAAAAGAGAATCTAAGTGAAGCGTTAGATGAATTTTTAGGAGATATAAAGTTAACAAGAAGTGTTAAGAGGAAAGCAGAAAGATACGTGTTAGAAAAGGCTAAAGAGCGTGAGTAGCAATGTTTCTTGTTGAAACTGAATTTTTACTGGGTTTAAGGCCTAGTGATAAATGGAATAATTTAGTTAATGAAATTATTTCGCTAAGTAAAATGAAAAATCTCCCCATTAATTATACTCTTTCCAGCTTGCTTGAAATAAGAGCAATACTTTATTTTCACGGGAAAAAAGCTGGATTTGTACACCGTGCAATTGCTCATCTTAAAGCTAAACTTGATGAAGAAGATATTAAGGAAATTCCGTTAACTTCTGATGACATAATATTGGCAGATAAGTTAAAGGAAGAAACTGAGGCAACATATTTTGATGTTTTACATGCTGCTGTTGCTTTAAGAACTAATTTAACTTTAATATCTAATGATCCTATCTTTCAAAGCTTAGGAGTTAGATGCTTAAAGATGAAGGAGGTAGTAGAACATTTAAAAAGCAAGAATAAGAAATAAATTTTCCATGTTACAATGTTTTGTAAATTAATGTGCTATTTCTTGTAGAATGGTTCTCTTAGGTTCACGGCTTTTATAAAAAGTTCTTCTAATTTTTTATTATCCGCATTGTTTCTTATTGGTGTTAAAATATCTACTAGGTTGTCGTTCCTCATTAAGCATGGTTTTAATTTTCCATCGCTCGTTACCCGTATTCTTGTGCAGTTTGCGCAGAAAACTGTGTTGTGGAAAGGTTTTACTACTTCAACCTCGGCTCCATTTGGTAGAAAATACTTTTTTCTAGCGTGGAGCTTACGTGTAATTATTTTAATCGCTCTTTTCCTCAACTCCTCTTCTATAGGGTCCAGATTCATGTGATGTTTTTTGAAAGAAGGGTTTGGTGCATTTAAGGGTATGAATTCAATGAGTTGAAGTATTGTGTTTGTTTTTGCTGAAAAGTTTATCATGTCCCAGATTTCCGTGTCGTTTATGCCTTTTAGTACAACCATGTTTATTTTTACGGGGTTAAGGCCTACTTCAACCGCTTTTACAATTCCTTCTATTACTTGTTTAGAATAGTTGTGTCCGGTTATTTTTTGATATTTTTGTGGATCTAATGTGTCCAGGCTTACGTTTACTCTTTTTAGTCCAGCTTTTCTAAGTTTTTCTGCGTATTCTGCTAGCAGCACTCCGTTGGTTGTTAGTGATATATCTTTAATTCCTTTGATGTTTGATGTTTTTTCTATTATTTCTGTTATGTCTTTTCTTATGAGAGGCTCGCCGCCCGTTATTTTTACACGTTTTATACCTAGTTTCGCAGCTATTTCAACTATTTTCTTTATTTCATCAGGTGTCATCTCTTTTGTTACCTTTTCATTTTCGCCTTCTCTGTGACAGTAGAAACAATTTAGGTTACATTTTTGAGTGACTGAAATTCTAATTCCATTTACTGGCCTTCCATAGGGATCTACTAACATTATGAATCCCCATGCATATCGATACTTAACAATCGATGGCTTACATTTTAAAATTTATGTTTCATTCAAGAAATTCCAGTGCTAAGTTGAGAGTTACACAATCCTTGATTGTATTTGAAATTATACAATATTTTTTGGTGAAGTTAAAGCATTCCTCAATGTCAAATTTTGCCTCTTCAGATGCTGCCACTTTTAGTTTAACATCTATTTTTGTAAACTTGTAGTAGCCCCCTTCCATCCGTCTAATAGTTCCATTGGCATCCACAACAATTTTGTTGTATTCTACGTCGTACTTCTTGGCAAAGTACAGAAACGTTGTGAGCACACATGACGCGACTGATGCTATAAAGAGATCCTCTGGCCCTAGAATTTCTTCCCCTCCAAATTCCTTAATTATCCCAATTTCTATAGGTTCAAAATTTTTAATGTGAATTTTTCCCCTTGTCCCTTGAGTCCAGCGAACTTCAGCTTTAAAAGAAATTTTTTCCATGACAGATCGCCTCTAGCTGATTTTAAGTAAATTTGACAAGTTAACTTGAGATTTCATATTTTAACTTTATGGGTTTATAGAATAACCTAAATGTTAAATTCAGAAATAGTTATATGTTTTTATTCCAAGCTTTTAGTGATTTTAATTTGCGATGTGGTATGTGGAATGAGGGAAAGTGAGATTGAGGAGAGGTTAAAGGGGAAAACGCTTAGGGTCTACTATTATATGCTTTTAGCTGGTAGAGCTGTAGGGATTAGGGAGGTGCAAAGGAAACTTGATTTTTCCTCTCCAAGTGTTGCTGCTTACCATTTAGATAAGCTTGTGGAGTTAGGATTGGCTAAGAAAGAAAGCGAAGGGTATGTTTTAGAGGAAAATGTTCATGTTGGCGTCTTAAAATATTTTGTTTTTGTAGGTGGATACGTATTTCCACGTTACCTTTTCTATGCCATCTTCTTTACAACAAGTCTCATAACATACCTGTTAGTTTATCCCTTAACGCTATCTATACACAACATTGCTGCCATATTGTTTGGATTGCTAGCCTCTCTCATTACCTGGTTTGAAACTTATAGGTGCTGGCGTCAAAAACCGTTCTAATAATGTGTCTAAAAATTAGAACGCATGTACTAAAAAATAGAATTAATTACTTCATCATCAGAGTAATCACGTAAATTTGAGGTGTATGATGTGAAAAAACTCTTCATCTACATAATCACAGGAATAGTACTGGGTGTATTAGTAGCTTTCATACCTTTAACATTGCATAACAGTTTAATGGCACCAGCCGAAAGACCGAAAAGCTACAGTTATGAACATCTAGGAGAAAGAGAATTTGAGGAAGCAGGGATGGAGAAAATGCAGGTCTTACCGTTATTTTCATTTATATTAAGCGAAGTTTTCGTACTGATTGTTCCAGCCTTGATCGTTGCCTTCATCATTTATCATTTTTTAGTTAAGAGAAGTAAAACATTGAAACTTGAGGTGTGAAGGTGAAAAATGCTTAAAAGACGGAAATTGACGATAGATATTCTTTTAATTTTACTATTGCTTTTTTGTATGTTAAATCTCCCAGAAGAAAGATTTTTGAATTTCTTTCATTAGCAACGTTCGCATGTGCAATTATTTTAAGTGTTGCAGGTATCATAGTAACATTGTTTATGATTGTCTCGGTTTCTTTTACTTTCTTCATATAAATATTAGTAAAGAGGATGGGGAAAGTTACGTTAGGCTTGCTAGTCTTCCATTCCTTAGCTCATATATTTTGTCGAAGTCTTTTGTGATGTTCAGGTCATGTGTTGCAACTATTACTGTTGTGTTTCTTTCTTTGCGTAGTTTTTGTAGTAGTTCTATGATGTTCATTTTGTTTTCGTAGTCTAGTTGTGCGGTTGGTTCATCTGCTAGTATGATTGAAGAGTTGTTTGCAAATGCTCTTGCAATGGCAACTCTCTGGGCTTCTCCCATGCTTAACTCATGTATTTTACTGTTAATTTTGTTGTCAAGTTTAACTGCTTTAAGTAGTTGTATTGCTCTTTTCCTTTGTTCTTTTGAAGGGATACCTGCTAGTGCCATGGGTAGTTCAACGTTTTCAAGAGCTGTTAAACTTGAAATTAGGTTGAAATTTTGGAAAATGAAGCCTATTTTGTGGAGTCTTATCTTACGTTTTTCTTTGTCGCTTAGGTTTGCTGCATTTTTTCCATTTATGTAAAGTTCTCCTGAGGTTGGGTTATCCAATAAGCCTAAGATGTTGAGTAATGTTGTTTTACCAGAGCCTGAGGGCCCGACTATAGCTATTAGTTCTCCTTCTTCAACTTGAAGATTAATTTCTTCAAGTACTTTTATTGTGGATTGGCTAGATTTATAGTATTTTTTCAGTTTTATGGCTTTTATTATCATATTTCCTCCCTTAAAATGTTGATGGCTCCTTTTCTTAACATTCCAAATGCTAGAATTAGTCCAAGTAGGGTTCCCATCGCTAGTAAGGAGATAAAAACATCGAGTAACATTGGGAAGTTTATTACTATCCATAGGTGTTCAAGTAGTATTTTTGGTGCGATTTTACCTAGCCATCTTAGCATTATGAAGCTTGATAATAGGCCTAGCACTGTGCCTATTGCTCCGCCGATTAAACAAAGAAAGACTACTTCTAAGACTATTATGGTTATTAGTTGGTGTTTTGCTGCCCCGATACTGTTTATTATTGCTATTTCTCGTCTTCTTTCATAAACGTTAATAAGTGAGAGTACGATTATGAAAAAGCTTCCTATGATGAAGGAAAATATTTCAATGGCTGTACTCCATTTTCTAAAGTCGTTTAATAGCGGCTGTGTGAATTGATTTCTTTCATTTGTTGTTAGCGCATCAACGTTTGCAATTTTTTCTTCAATTCTTTCTGCTAATTCTTCCTCAGATACGCCTTCGATGGGTTCTACGATAAACATGTGAACGATTCCGCAGTAGCCGTACACTTCTTGAGCAACTTTTAGAGGCATTATAATCATATAACTTAAAACTGAGGAAAGACCTGGGCTTAATATACCGACAACGGTGAAATTTACTCCACGAATAGTTATTTTGGAACCTACAGTTAAATTATTTCTCTCCGCAAGGTATCTTCCAATTACAACCTCTTTAGAATTGTTTTCTGGCCATCTTCCACCCTTATCTGGCTCTATTGGTCCAGTCAGAACGTTCCATTTTCCGCACGGTATCCCAACCGTTATGTTTGTGGGTAAGAACCTCTTCTTGGGAGATATGCTATAAACAAATATTGCAGGCACAGCTGTTTTTACTCCCTCAACTTCTTCTATTTGAACGCCAACTTTCTCTAGTAGCGCGCTTCCTATCGGGGCTATTTGAATGAAATAGCTGTTTTTAGAGACAACTACGATTTTACCTTGATAGAATAGGTTTGAATTTTCAATAAAATACATGGTAAAGTTTACAGTTGAACTAACTGAGACAATAAGCATTATGCAGAGGGAAAATCCTGTTAAACAAAGTATTGTTCTAGCTCTTTTTCTAAAAATATTTTTAATACACATCGTGAAAATGTGCATATTGCAATTCCACTCCACTATTGACTGAGATCGCTTTATCAAACAAATAATTAATAATTCGTAATATTTTCAGTCGGTTTATATAATAAAAAAGAAAAATAAATTTATTTTACTTCCTCTTTTTGAGAAGGGTTGCTGCACCGACTATTATCAACAGCAGGACGACGACACCGCCAATTATTACGAAAAGGTATCTTTCTACTGGTGTTGTGAACTCAACGTAAATTATAACTTCACTGAAGTGCACCGTAACCATTATTATGTATTCTGTTTCTGTTTCAATTATGGTTGCCGGAACCTGTTCATCTCCTACATAAACAGTGAGCTGAGCACCTTCTGGAACAACATCTTTTGGAATTGTTATGTTTACAGTAGCCACCGTTCTTGGAGGCCCACTGACTACGAACTTCAATCCTTTAGTTGTTCCTAGCGTTGTATATCCTGTTTCGTAGCTTACGTTGACTACTGTAACTCCTGAAACGTTTGCTACTACTTCGATTTCGGTTTCTTGGCCTGCAATTACTATTGGGAAGACTACTTGTCGAGATTCAAATAGTATGTTTCCAAGTTTTGCCATGACGAAATCTTCTGCTGTCATGTTCCATATTGCGTAGCGATCTGTTTGCTCCATTGGCTCTGGTACGTCTTCTGGTATGTGTCAGTACACTTGATGGGTTTCGTTTTCTGCACCGACTATTTTCAGTGTGGCTGTCCCTGCATATTCTGAATCGTTTAGAGCCTCGAAGAGTAATGGAAATCTGAAGAATGTTGCGTTTCCAACCGTTTCGGTTTCTATTCTCTTTATAATGATCTCCCCGGTAAGGCCAGTAGTTGTTGATTGATGCATTTCAAGCTTTATGTGCTCAGGTTTGATGTCCGTCTTATTTAAGAATTGATACCACACTTCATCAGTAACATTTGGATCCATTTCAGCAATAAAGTCAAGCCATGTATCTTTTGCTTCAGCAAGTGCTTCATCCATGTTTCCACCAATTTCAAATTCACATTCTGTACTGAATTGACTATTGGCGTAGCTGATTTGGAAGGAGAATTCCTCGATTTCTATTTCACTTAAGGCTTCCAGAATATCACTTTCAAGTTCAATGATGTCTTCAAACGGTGGCATTTCCTCTGGAGGCATAAACTTCTCTAAAAATTCCTTTAGATCGAGGAAGGCCTCTGTTTCATTGCCTTGAAAGACTAGCTGGAGATCAAGGGACGTGAGCGCGAAGAATTCAGCATTGGTAAAGGTAAATTCTCCGTTGGTCCTAAAGGTCCACTTGTCTCCGGAATCGTTGAGCAAAATGCTTAAGGTAACTTCTGAGGGTGCTCCGTTATCGAATTTAGCAAAGAATTCAAACTGAAGTTTTGAATTGCCGTGACCTTCCCATAGTCCGACTATTGTTATGTTTTGCATGACATTACTAGCATTGAAGAAGGCGGTTACATTTGTAAGTCCACTAAATTCACCGAAAATAAAGTCTTCCTCTGTCGTTACATTGATACAGGCAAAAACTTTACCATATTCGACCTCTTCGTCTACAATTTCAACTGTACAGTTGTCAATCTCCGTATTCAGCATATCTACAAAGTCAACTATGAGGTTTAAAAATTCATCAGGCGACATTTCAAGTACTTCTGATGGGAATTGCTCTGGAATACCAGTTGTTTCATTCATTATTAAAGGTAGAAGTGTGTCCTCTAGTTGAACTCTAAGTGATTTTTCGGTTTCACTTATGTTAAGCCAGAAGTATACTGCGGCGATGGGTATGCTTCCAAGGAAATGTATGACGCCCTCGCTTACGAGTTTGCCGTCTACGTATGTTCCATTTATACTTAAGCTACTTATGTTTTTGAATGGGCCGAGATCTGCTTCTTCAGGTGGGACTATTGTTGCTTCTGCTGACCCACTATATGTTTCGTTTTGTTTGAGTAGTTCGAAGAGCATGTCTACCGTTGTGTTATCTGGTGTTGGTGTTTCCTCATGAAACATCTGGAGTTCAATTGTTTGATCGGGATATACTATGAGTGTTAGGTTGTCATTGGTCTGTCCTTCTTCCTCTGTCTTTAAATTCACTGGTGTCTGTGTGGTGATTTTGGCTGTATATGCTGTACTAATCAGCGATACGAAAAACAGTATAACAAATAATGTAGATACGTATTTTCTCATTCCTAAGATCTCTCCACGGTGCGAAACTTATTTTTATAATATGTGTTACAACTTATAATGAATATTTATATATAAAGGTTGTTATCAACCTTATTTTTATTCCACATACTTTACTTCCTTAAAGTAATATTCGAACTAAAAAGGCAAAAGGAATACGATTTACGTCAACTAACATTACTATATTTTCATACTACGTCAATCACTATAACCTAACAAGTAGTTGGTAGACCACATGTAAGTAGGAACCATATGTAGGAAACTCAACTTTGCGGCCTGTCAAATGTTTTAAGCCGGGGAGTTATTTCTTGATTACATTTATAAATTTGTAGAAGTGTAAAAGTTGCGTGATAATTCCTTGCCATTCAGCGCACGGTGACTGTGATGAAAAGGAATATTGTCATCCTTAGCTTAATAGCCTTCGTTGTTAATCTAGGTTTTGGGGCAATAATGCCTATAATGCCGTTCCTACTTCTTAGTTTAGAAGGCATTATAACAGAGATTCCTGAGAAACTAGGGAGCATTGAGGGTGCTGAGATGTATGCTTTTCAATTTGGGCTTATGACTTCTTCCTTCATGCTTACGAGAGCTTTTTTAGCTACATATTTTGGGAAACTAAGCGATAAAATTGGTAGAAAACCCCTTATAATCGCCGGATTAATGATTTACACTCTTCTCTCATATATTTATACTCTTGCTCAAAATTGGGTGCACCTTGTTTTAACTAGAGCTGTTCAAGGTGTTGCTTCCGCTATGGTTTGGCCGGTTGCAGAAGCCCTCCTAGTAGACACCGTGGGTATTGAAGAGCGTGGAAAGTATATGGGGTGGTATATGACTCTCTCAAATTTGGGTTTTATTGTTGGTCCTTCTATTGGAGCTTACTTATATAAGTTGGGTGTTTACTTTTTTAATTTAGGTGTTCCTGAATGCTTTGTATTTCCATTTTATCTTCTAACTGTACTTGCTGGTGCTACGTCAATTTTAGCTTTTGCCGCACGGGAAGTCGTAGTATCAGGGGAATCTGGAACTATAGATGCAAAAATAGATTGTGGAAGTGAGGTTTTTAAGGTTCCTAAGAAAATTAGAAGGTCTTTGTACACGATTTATTTTATGGGTTTTGCTAATGGTATTGCGATGGGGCTTGTTTTTCCAATAGTAAGTCTTTTCATTATGCAATATGTTACTACTGATCCTGCTGCTCAAGGTATTATTAGCACTGTTTCGGGTTTTGTTGGTTTTCTTGCAAACTATCCTGCTGGAATCGCTTCAGATAAGAGGGGTAGAAAACCTGTTGTAATTACTGGTCAACTGATTTCTAGAACATCCACCCTACTGTTACCTTTTTCTAAGAAAGTTAGCGATCTTATCATTATTAGTTCTGTTAGAAGCGCTGCATTTAATGCTTCGTCTCCGGCTATGAGAGCTTTGCAGGCAGATTTAGCACCGAAACAGATTAGGGGGAAAATTTTCGGAACCGTGCAATCCTTCTTTAATTTTGGTGCAGTTATAGGCCCGTTGCTCGGATCAAAGATCTACGAATTGTCTTTTAGCTTGACCATTAACCTCTTTGGCTTAATATTGCCTGGAGTTTCTATATCCTTTTGGATAAGCTCTTTTATTGGCTTTATAACTCTTGTAGCGTTCATTCTACTTGTTGAAGAACCAAGGAGAAACGTTAAAGACTAAGTAGCAACGTGTAAAATATTATAACACTAAGCTCCAAAATTATAATTATTAATAATACAAGAGAATGGCTAAAATTAATCATATTAACCTAGGTGAGAAGTAAGGCAGTTTGTTCTCGGAGGGTCTCAAATGGAGAGGAACATGGAATTTTACTTTTTGGTGGGTGTGGTTGCCCTCTCCGCCGCCGTAGTGATATACCTTACCATGGTTGTTCTTAAGATCGGGAAAATATATTCAGTCATCGCTAGCATCATAGGCTCCATCGTCGTGGCTCTCTACAATTTACTAGGCAAAGAAGATTAACAAAATATATTTCTTTCCTTATAGCTATCCTTCTAGTTTTAAATCGAAAAATTAACAAGACACATAAGAGTACATTTAAATGATAAAGTGAATAGATATGTGGATCCCAGATAATCCAAAAATAAAGCTTTACAACTATTTATTGGATCTAGTGGATACTAAAGATGATAAAGAAGCTTCTATTTACATAAGAAATGCTAAACCATTCATTGAAGAAATATGGAATGAGATAATAAAGAACGTTAGAAGAACGTTTAGGGTAAGAGAAACGATCCCTAAATTGTTGGGTATAAGTTATGGTGTATTTTATGCTTATAAGAATGGTAGAAAATCTATACCAATTCAGAAGCTCTATAAATTGATCTTAGTTTGGAAAAACTACTGCAAAAAATCGGAAAAAGAAGTGAAGGACAAATGGAACCAAATCTTCAATAGTGAACTAGAGTTTTGTAGTCGAAACAGAGCTCAGATAGTAAAATTGCTAAAGGAAATAACGCCTAAATTATCCTATTTGATGGGTTGGCTATGCGGTGATGGCCATTTTCGTTCGACTGGAGGACAGTATCTTATAAAAATCAGTGAAAAATCCACTAAACAATTAGAAAAAGTTATAAAACCATTAATTTGGGAATTGTTCAATTTAAACGTTAACATTTATAGAAGATATAAAAATGGATATGCGGTACAATTTAGTTCTAAGCCAGTTCTAAGATTTTTAATAAACGTTCTTAAGATTAAAGTTGGCGAAATTCCTGAAATTGTGAACATTTTAGATGAAGATAACAAAAAGTGGTTTCTAAGGGGGATCTTTGATTCTGAAGGATATGTAAATGACGATTATGAACATAATAATCACGTTATTGTGATTTCTCAATCTAAAAAAGCTTTTTTAATGGAGGTATCTGAAATACTTAAAGAAATAGACATAAAGCGCTTTTCAATTGTTTTCCATAAGACATCACTGGGCAAATGGTATTCGTTAAGAATAAGGAAACTTTCCGAACTAGTAAACTTTCTAAAACTATTGGTTCCTCACATATCGACAAATCGAGAAAACTCCAAAGGTTGGTGATGAAGATTGAAAAAAGTTGGGATCGCTGAATTACTATTACATCACGGGACTTGTCCGCCATGGTTATTTAAGAGGATGGTTAAATTATCGAGAATTATATGTGAAATCATAATTTCTGAGTTCGGTGTAAATGAGTTCCTTATAAGATTATCAGACCCATTCTTTTTCCAATCTTTCGGCTGCGTTCTTGGCTACGATTATCACAGCTCTGGGATAACCACGACCGTCACGGCAGCTCTTAAAGAGGCACTTAATAAAGAAGAATATGGTGTCGCAGTTTGTGGAGGAAAAGGCAAAACTTCATTGAAAACTCCACGAGAAATTGTAAAGATTGGTGAAGCATTCGGCTTCAGTGATGATAAGATAAGGGAGTTGCAGAGGGCTAGTAGGTTGGTTGCTAAAGTTGATAATGCTGCTTTGCAGGATGGTTTTCAACTTTACCATCACAGTATGGTTATTAGTGAAAATGGGGAGTGGACTGTTATTCAACAGGGTATGTGTCCCTTAAGTAAGGAGGCTAGGAGATATCATTGGCTTTCACTAGATCTTGATAACTTTGTTAATGAGCCGCATACCGCTATTGTTAGTGATGTGGTACGAAGTAGAGTTTTAGATATGACTGCCAAGAAGAGCGAAGAATGTAGAAAAGTTTCTTTGGATTTAGTTAAAGACGATCCTAAAAAGCTGCAAAAAATGTTTCTTAGTGTTATTAGAGATCCTAAGCAAAAAACGCTTTTTGATATGGATAAAACGCGTAGGTTAGTTGATGTTCCCGTTCTTGTTATGCCTAGGAGAATAGATTGGAAAGCCGTTAAGAAGGCTTATGAACTGCAACCATCTAACTATGAGGAACTACTTTTGATTAAGGGTATGGGTCCTGGCGCTATTAGAGCTTTAGCTTTGATTTCTGAAATTATTTGGGGTGCTTCTCCAAGTTGGAAGGATCCTGTTAAATTTTCCTTTGCTCATGGCGGGAAAGATGGGGTTCCTTATCCGGTTAATCTGAAAAGGATGGAAATGAATGCTCAGATTCTAGAAGAAGCCTTGAGAATGGCTAAAATTGGAGAAAAAGAGCGTATTAAAGCTTTAAAAAGACTGAGGACATTACTGAGCAGAAACGTGAACCCGTAGATCCATCGTTCTGCATATTTTTAATAGTTTGCAATCTTCATTTAAATCAATTTTCAGCATATTTGGGCGGAACAACTGATATACCTGTGTTTGTAAACTTAGTGAGGACGTATTAATGGATAGCTGTGGCTAAAAAGTCGAGCAGCGTATTCAATCTGTTTATTTCTATTTTCGATGCTTCTAAGAGGTTTGCTAGAGGTCCGTCTAAGAGAGCTTTTATATTTTTAATTTGTTCTTTATCTTCTAGCCTAATAGCAACGATTATTCTTCTTAACATATCTAGGAATTTTATGTCTTTAATGTGAAGGGGAAGATTTTCTGATAGGGAAAGAAGTTTTCCCAATTTGCCCAGTAATTCTCCTGTAAAATGTTTGCTTGATAGATAATTCATGATTGCTCGTATTAGGTGTCTAGCTAGTGACGCATCGATTGCCATTAAATTTGCATCATCGCATAAATGGCTTACATCATAGTCAGATAGCAGTCTTTCATAGATTCTAGCTCCGGAAATGTAGAGGTTTCTTGCATCTTTTTGCCTTCCCAGCAGCTCTAAACAATCTGCTAATATGCAAATGTCGGAAGCAAGCTTGCTATTAAGATTTTTAGCTTTTTGCATTTTCTTCCATTTTTGGGAAAGAAGGGCTTCAACTTTCTTCAGATATTTTTTCTTTTTCTTCTCTTCTAATTTGTTTAGATGTTCGGCAATAATTTTTAGCTCTTCCATTTCTATCTCTTCGATTTTTACGCGCTTAATTGCTTTAAAGTAATATTCAAATCCCATTTCATAGTAGTTAAGCGCTTCGTCAATTTTTTCTCCAGTTTCAAGATTTTTTGCTATCATAAACGCTAGAAAACTCTTCTTGTAAAGATCTTTCTCCTCGTTCAGTGCTTGAATGTAAAGGTTTATACCTTTTTGCCACGTTTCTCTGAACCTTTCCTCCTCGTTTAATTCCATGTAGGTTTTAGCTGCTTTTATAAGAGCCTTTGCAGCAAGTGCCGTTCTGTTTTTCGCTAAATAGTCTTCCATTTCTTCTTTGTACAGCATTATGGAATTTAGAAGAATAAATTTAGCCTTTTCTTTCATATCAGCATGGAAATAGCATTTGCTGGCAATTTTGCATATCTGTTCTAATGTTTCATAGTTCTTTTCACCTGCTCTTGTAATCAGTTCGTACGTCTTTTCGTATGCTTCAGCCGCACTAACATAATCCTCCATGAAAATGTAACATTTAGCAATCATATCTAGATATTTAGCTGCTTCTTTGTAGTCTCCGGACTCTTCGGACTGTTTTTCTGCCTCTATTAATAGTGAAACTGCATCGGGAATTCTTTCAAGTCTTAATAGGACGTCGACTGTCTTCTCGACATTGTTTTCATCTTTATACATTTCAAGGGCTCTTTCTAATAGCTGGTTTATTGTATCCTTCGATGAGTTAGCAAGAACGTGGTAAATTATTGCTCTTTCAAGTAGATTTGGGTTGCTTGTTGCAATTTCTTCAGCTTCCTTTGCAGCTATTTGGAATGCTGAGTTCATATTTGATGTAAGGTTTAAGTTTTTGTAGCAGTAGCCCATTCTAGCGTATAGTATTGCTTTTCTTATTTTTTCCTCCGGGTATAGAGCTACGTGTTTATCAATAATTTCTATGGCTTTTTGATATTTCTCTATGGATTTTTTGAATTTGCCTTCTTCTTCAAATTTCCTTCCTTGCATTTCATGTTTTTCAGCTTTTTTGATCGACATAATGCTCCTCACCCTCTTACTTAAAGTCTATTGAAATGAAGTAAATAAATTTTATGAGTAAGTAGCCAACTTTATCTGCCTTAAGAAAATTATTAACGGTAAAATATAGTATACACTCAAACTTGATATTTGGGGTATCTGCTTGATTTTTGCTGAGAATTATCTCGAAAAACGAAGTGCCACAGTTATTTATTGGTAGTTAGATTTATAAAAAGATGCTTTCTTGAATGTTTGGTAATACCAAAATTTTAGCGGGGGAGACGTTTGAGGCTAAGTGTAGTTTTAACAGTGATTTTAATCGTTATTCCGCAATTAGCATTTCCATTTAACTTTGCTCAAGCATATGATAGCAAATTGAATGTTGTTACATCAATAAGTGTTATAGGTGAAATAGTAAAGGGTATCGGGGATGGTAGGGTTAGCGTTTATTCTATTTTGCCTGAGGGTGTTGATCCTCACAATTACGCTTTAACCGTGGAGGATATTCAAAGAGCTTTGGAAGCTGACTTGCTTGTTTTTGCAAGTGTTGAAAACTTTTCGTTGGAGGAAAATATTTTGAGAAATGTT
>Ga0180301_10000612_pt1 | contig 27466 bp, 24 predicted proteins | sample GuaBasSediGuay16_FD_121797 | JGI IMG/M metagenome (GOLD analysis project Ga0180301, IMG submission 121797) | Subseafloor sediment microbial communities from Guaymas Basin, Gulf of California, Mexico - Guay16, Core 4569-2, 12-15 cm | ecosystem: Environmental > Aquatic > Marine > Hydrothermal... | reverse complement strand
GAACCAGCTTCTGTGTATCCAGCGATTATGTAGCCGTCGGACGCTCGAACTATCGAGTTCCCAATATCTTTACCAGGCCCACCTATAGTCTTGCTCCACACAACGTTGCCATCCTCATCTATCCTAGCCAGCCAAATATCAGTATCGGTATCATAGTATATGTTTCCAACAACAATATAGTTGTTGTTGCTGATGGTTTTGTCGATGGTGCGGATAATGATTGGATATTGTTCCATATATGTTCTGTTCCAAATTATGTTGCCTTCTTCGTCAACTTTAATGCATAGCCCAGCATTTTGATTCTCAGCTACCCATCCTACCGCTATATAGCCTTCGTACCCACGTATTACCCTCGTAAGAATAGAGGACATCATGTTTAGGGCCTTATTCCACACAATATTTCCATTTGCATCAACCTTGACAAGCAGTGCGAATATGGACTGTGTGTATCCAACTACTAGGTATCCTCCATCCCTAGTTTCTATTACTGATAACCCTACATCCTCATCTACAGGAATACATGAGCCTGAAGACCCGTATTTTACCCAGAATCTAATTATTCCGACGACTACTATTGATGCAAGAATAATACCAATAACCAATAAACCTCTAAACTGCAAAATTTTGGATCTTCTTGGCTTGCTCATCATCACCAACCACCCCCAATAATTAAATTTCGCTAATCATACGGATTGTTTGAATACATAAACTTATATTCATAATCATACAAATAATGTATAACGCCGTTATCTGGTACATTATCATATGGATTATCATCGTAGGAGCATAAACTATCGTCCGCACCCTGCAGAATGCAAATCATATATATTTGCTTATATCCATGCCTCTTATAAATTTGTGGGTCATCAAAAGCATTCCATGTTGGATCCGCATGGACCCACCTATCGCCACTCCAGATTTCAGCAAATTCATGGGCTATATTCACATCTGACCATAAGATATATATTTGTCTTGCAGGAATATTTAGGGCTCTCACAAACGAGACAAACAATACTGTATATTCATCACAAACACCATGGTATTTCCCGTCATAGGTACTGAGAATCGCTTTATCACCCCAAGTATAGTGGCGATAGTTTGTCGTGTTAGTATACTCAAAATTATTATGTATCCATCCATTCATCTTTTTGGCAGTTCTATAGGGATCCTTTATAGATTCGTAGCTCATATCCGCGGCTTCTCCTGCTTTCTTAATGATTGTATATTCATTGAAATGATATATGTCCGATAGCTCATAGTCATTTTCTCTGTAGTCAACCTTTGTGATAGAACCAAACTCATTTTTGTTAAATCTTTGAACAAAATTGTAGCCCTCATCGAAGGTATATTGCAGATCTCCCCTAATTTCCACAATGACCTTCTTTAAGCCTACTGTCGTTGTCGGAGTATCGACATATATATTAACATATTTGGTGGCCCTTGGTCTTAATGTTAGTCTCACACTTTTTTGGGCTGATGCTTCCGTCTTCCAATAATATACTGGGAAGAATTGATATTTATATTTATCCCTAATCTCACAAGTTATTGTGAGAGTTGCTGTATAGGAATATCTTAAATAGCTCTTAAATCCAACCCGAACAGTTATTACGGAGCCTCTATCCCAATATGCGGGTATTTCAACCCATGTAGCAACGACGTCTGTTGATTTGGGATCGATACTCCTACTTGAGAGCCCCGCAAATTTACTACTTATGCTGAGCTCTACGTAGCTAGTAATATAATCTGGAACGGATGAATTCCCATTTTTGATCACTATAGGCAAAGTGCCATTTTCATAGGGATCTATAGGAACAAATAGGTCATCAACCGAAAATGATTCTAACCCCTCTTTTGTTGGACTTATAATCAAATTTTTATTGATTTTTCCTTGATAGTATTGATTTACAACAGAAACCCAGAGAAGCCAAAAAATCAAAAAACTAATATAATATCTCTTAATCATTCTTTCTCACCGACTTTTAGATCGGATTCATTATGAGTTATTATAATATATTAAGTAAAACTGTATATAAAAAGCTATTGTAGATACATGTAAATCGTTTTTGTATCCTCTCTGCTGTAGGGACGACACATTCTAAAAATAATAAACCGTGCTAAGTCGGTGTCTAACTGCTCAAATGTACCTCCTGCAATATTTCTACGAGTAAGTATTGCTTTACAAATATTTCGGGTCTCCAACCATAGCTGAAAACTATCGCTTCTCCGCTTTGCACTAGCCTTCTTCTTATGAGCTCTTTTTCCATTATCTCAAAGTTCGGTGTCTGCTTTACATATATGGGTTTCGTTCCCCAAATGATGCTTAGATACCTAGCTGTTCTCATGGAATCTGTAAAACCATATACCATATTTTTTGGTCTAAACCTCACTATAGCCAATACTGTTCTTCCATAAGTAGTATACACAGCTATCTTAGCACCGATCATCTCAGCCAACGCTAGAAGACCCCTATTAAACCTAACATATATTGGATCATCATCCTCAATCTCAAATCTACTAAAACCAAGACGTCTCTCCGTCTCCTCAACAACCCTAGCGATTATCTTAATAGTATTGACTGGATGGCGCCCTATAGCTGTTTCACTACACACAACTATGCCATCAAAACTTTTTGATATTAGGTTTGTGAGGACTACCAAGTTGTGTCTCTTTATTGTTGAGTCGAAAACAAGGGATTCTAACGTTGGGACTATCACGAGAATTGGTTTAGAGTTTTTCAGGGTCATGCGTATAGCTAGATCCTCTAGGAACATATCTGCTATTGGTCTTTCCTCCTCAACAAGCATGTTCTCTATATTCTCTTTAGCAAACACGATACCATCACTTCGCTTGGCGATTTCCTTGAGCTTGGGTAGGGCATCAGCATTTTCTATTCTCGCAAGGATACGTACGTCTTTTTTTCCATATGAACCTAAGAAACTGCTGACAATCTCCAAGTCATTTGGGTCCAGAACATCTGGTATCATCAACACATCAACATCTTTCCGCATCAAAAAATCTATGTTTTTCTCATCCTCTCGAGTTATGGGTGGTAGGTTTAGCAGAGATTTTTTGCGAAGCGCTATACGTGCATTGGACCTTAAGGTTCCTCCCTCAATGACAGTTCCCTCAACCTCAAAATCTTTTACTGCATCTGCACGAACAATAATCCTCCCATCGGCAAGTAGGATTCTATCACCAGGCTTTATAATTCTCGTTGAGATCTCATATGGTACTGGGATAACGTGTATATCATCACTTCTCTTAACACCGAACTGAAAAACAAGTTTTTCGCCAGATTCAAGATGGGACTCCGGCATCTCTCCTATTCTAAGAGTACGCCCCTTGATCTCCGCTATTATAGGTATGGGTATCCCGAGTTCATCCTCAATCTTTCTGATAGCACTAATTATTCTATCCTTCTCATCTAGAGAGCCATAAACCATATTTATTCTGAAACCAGAAACACCTGCCCTCACCATCTCAAATATTATGTTCGGATCGCTTGATGATGGGCCCAGCGTCGCAATTATCTTTGTTCGCATGGTCCTCACCTACCAATATATTTCTCTCTCAAACAGAGAAATGAGTTCCTCCTCAATACCTTTTTCCTCCATCTTAGCGAGAATATACATGCATGTAAGAGGACCCGTACCACTCTCCCTCAAAGCCTTGTTAAGAAGTTCCCCTGTCTTTTTGAGAGCTCTTATTGCTGTTCTAAGAGTAATGACAGGCCTATATCCCGAAGAAACCATCTTAGCGATAACAAATGGCATTCCGATAAAAGCTAGATTTCTTAGAACACAGGGGACTTCAACAAAACCCATTAGTGGGTCACATGCTAAGCCCTGTATAGATTGCAGAGCTATAGATGCTGCATCAAAAACCATCCTTACCCTTCTCTCGATATTAGATGTATCTGCAAGCATATCAACCATCGCTGAGGCTGCCATGGCCAGAGATACACCTATCTCAGCTTGGCAACCATGTAGAGAACCTGAGACCGACATGTTATTGCCAACAAAACCGCCTATTAAACCACCAACGTAAAGACCATTGATTATTTCTTCTTGTTTTATGCCGAATTCCTCCATGGCTCCTCTCAGAGTTGCTGGGAATATGCTTGATGCTCCGCCAGTCGGAGCACTCACAATGATATGCATCTCAGCATTCCGAACAGCAACATTCATCGTGTATCTTAGAACTTTAGAGACCATATCGTTACCCGAAAACATCTCCTTTGAGATCTCATATTTAAGGAATTTAGAATATCTCAGATTATCCGGCGGTCTGCTAGTAGACTCATACATAATCTCCCATAGCTCCTCCATTATTCTTCTGGATTCCTCTACAATGTTGTTCTCCCTACGAGCAACGTAGGCTCCAACAGTTTCGTCTTTTATTTCCTTTGGGATTATCTCATCAGCATTATCAAAAAATTTCTTTCCCGAAGCCACATCCTTTTTTGTGAAGGGGAGTTTACTCTCTAGGCGCTCTAAGATGTCGTAAGATAAGTATATCCAGAGGGGTATGGATTCTGGGAATAGACTAGTAATGATTCCCTCTATATCAGCATTATCAATACGTAGACCTATTATCCCACCTCCAACAGAATCGAAAAGAACCTTTGTTCTATCACCATATGAAACTTCTAATTTATAGGCCACATCTTCAGCTTCTAGAGCATTAAACGTTGTCTCAAATGTATGAATAAGATCATACTCCTTCTTTTTCTCCAAAGAACACTTAACATTGCTAAATATCCGCCTCCTATCAGAGGAGAAGTAGCCACCAAGAAGCCCAAAGATAAGGGCACGAATGGATCTATGTCCGATAAAAGAGTACATTGCCCTTGAAGGATTTGGACAGAGAATCGTAACTCTAAGATTCTTCTCCAAGGAGTCCATTGTTGGCTCAAAACCTAATTTAATGAGATAATTATGAAAGATGTATCCCATAACAAATGGGGCGGATGAATGGGAGCTCGATGGCCCCAATATAGGTTTCAATACCTGGTGGACAGTCCAAAAATATCCCATAAGCACATCTCCTCCGAGATCACCCAAAAAGAACAAGAAAAAAACCATAAAACAATATAAAGCAGAAGCAATGAGATAAGACTCCTACTTATTTTCTCAAAAACCTCAGCTCTCGGTACATAGAATCCTCTTTTAGTGTCTCCAAAATACGATTTAGTCGGATAACATCTCGGCAAAAACGTTTAACTTCTTCTTCCGAGATCATATATGCGTATGGACAATATTCAGCGTCAACAACACATCGGCCATCAATCTCAATCAGCGGATAGAGCCTACAGCCAATGGGTCTGTGCTCATATATCCTACACATACCATCCTCACCCAGAAAAACACATCGACCACCAATATTTCTGAGCCGCCAGAGCCCACCACGAAAAACAGTAAAATCCTCAGGTCTGTACCCAAGGCCTACAATCCTCCTAATATCCTCATCAGTAAGCGGCATCTCTGTTTCTAAGCAACAATTAAAGCAGCCCATTTTTATGCATATTGTCCCATCTAGGAGACCCAATTACGACACCAATCGGATCTGCTTCTTAGCGGATCAAAATTTGTCGCCGATTCTAATTAGTATTTCTTAGCTTTAGTAGATTGATAGCATTGTAACCAAGTATCTTCCTCTTATCATCTTCATCCAAATGAAGTGATTTTATCAGCTCTATTTGTCTCCTTGCACCCAGCTCATCTGGTGTCAGTCCCATAAGATAATCACTTCCAAATATGAATTTTTCTGGACCAAGGGCTCTAACATATTCAGAGAATAGCTTTAGGCCTATTTTTTGCACTATAGTAATCAGACTATACGATGTATCGATAAACACATTTGGCTGTGTGGCTATCTGCAGTACGTCCTCAAAATGAAAAGACCCACCCATGTGTGCCAGAATAATTGTTGTTTTAGGCGCAATGAATGGTAGCAGTGCGTAGTCCTCAATCCTGCTTTCCCAGAGATTAGGACTACCCTTGAAGTATAATACTGAGAAGTCACCTAGCATGGCATCAATAATAACTGGGATTCCTAACTCCCCCGCGAATCGTAAGACACGCCATACATGAATATTTCTTATGCAGAATCCCTGCATACCAGGATGTAGCTTCAGACCTTTCAAATGAAGTTCCTCGACGGCATACCTGATTTCTCTTACTGCGCGATCGGCGGGGTTTGGAACAACAGATAGAAAGCCTACTAATCTCCTAGGATCATAACTAACAATCTTTGATACATACTCATTAGATATGTACGGAGCAATAGGAAGAATTACCGCTATATCTATCCCTTCCCGATCCATCCACTCCAATAAGCTCTCAGCAATTGTTTCTGGCTTAACGCCCTTCTCCTCAGCATCAAGAGGCGGATGCACATGAAAATCCACTATCATATACCAATCACCACGAACACTAACATTTAGGTTCCTCATAATATTTATACAAATTGCCTTTCCATATGGAATCCTCATACTCTGGAAGAGATACTCTCGGCCTATACGGCTTCGCTAATATCTCCAAAACTTTGAATTCCTCAAGAAAATAATATAAGTATGTAGTCTTAGCAATCATAGCGGAGTCCGACCCCTTATATGTATCACCGAGAAACCGTCATTTACATATCTTGTTATTTCTCCCAATCTGATACACTGATATAAGCAGGATAATAGACAAAAATTTGTGGTGATCGTAGTGAGGGATTCTTATTGGGCATTCATAATAACGCTATTCATAATTCTGCCTAGATTAGTATCAGAGTCTATTTTTAGATTTACGATGCTCAAAACTATATGGGTTTTCAGGATAATCGACATTTTTGATATTGTACTTCAAACAATAAGTCTAATGATCGTAGTGCTGTATGTGTATTCAAAGTACATCTATGGGAAGAACAAGGAGGTATCAGTATTTTATCTGATAGTCTCAATGATGCTGATCGGAGGACATATGATGCATTTTGCTGCGAACGCCATAGACATGCATTTTAGGGAAGTTCTAAACCAAGATCCCAGCGTATCTCTTCCTGCGAGTGCATATACTCTTCTCCACTTTCTTGATGAGTATCTTAGCCACATAATAATGTTTACAGCTCTGATCCTAATATTCAGCATTGGAGCGATTTTCGATATGAATGGAAACATAAAAGAGTCGATGTGGCCCGATAAGATAATAACAATTTTTAGCGGAATAATTCTTGGTTCTGGGATGGGAATCTCTGTTGTTGAGGCAAGCATACCGATATATATGATGGTACTCACAGCAATATGCCTAGCAAGCATAGTTACATATGCTAAGAAGCATGAGCGAAAAATCTCTAGGCATGTGTTCTGCTTATACGTCGTGATAGTCTTTATGTTCCTCATAATATCGTCCCTAGCATATATTGCAGTTTTCGGATTTGCGTCTCCAAGAGAACTTATAGGCTCATATCTAGGGTCTAGTTAGTAGCAAATTTTGAGCTCCGCCCAGCTTTTTTATTGTTTTTAACTGGAGATTGTTTGGACATGAAAAATCGTTGGTGTTGCATGATGATTGTGGATTTTATTAGGATTTTCTATGCTCCTAACAAAGTATTAGATAAAATTATTAGGAGGGTTAGAGGGCCAGTAACATTCATAGCCAAACTAATGTTTGCTTTTGGCCTCACAGCAATAGCGTCAATGATAGCGTTCTCCGGAGTCATGTTCTTTGCGCTACTATTCTTAGCAGGAGGGCTCATTCCTTTCTCACCAGATGTCCTTTTAGCACCTTTTTATGCTGCAATAATAATTCCGGTTGTCTTCTGGATAATAGACACAATGATATTACTGGTCAGTATCGCGGCTGTGGGCGGCAAAATCGATATCATAGGGACGCTAAATCTCAGAGCATTTAGCATGGCACCGATCCCGCTGAAACTACTCTACATATTTGCTATGACGAGAAAAATATCTCTCCTCGCACTGATAAGTATACCAACCACAGTTGCGAGTTGGTTACTCACAATATGGTCAATACTGCTCCTAACAAATGGTATTAGAAAATACTTTGGACTCACCCGAACACGATCTTTCATAGCTGCAATAATGCCGTTCCTAACTAAAGCGCTGATAGCATCTATATTCGGAGGATTATGATAGAGAAATCTCCATTAGGTACTCTAAGCGACTAGAAATGTTCAAACTGATGTTGATATAAACCCTCAGATAGCACGTCTATTATATCTATTTCCTTTTAATCCCATGAGTCGACATTTTAGGAAGAATGATATGTGTGATAGAAGTGAGTGTTGCTCAGGTCTAGGAAAAATTTGAGCTCATCTACTAACAAGTTAAATGCTTTTTTGTCTCTCACTTAAAAATAGGAAAAGGTAATTTCTGTTTAGCTCCCTGTTTTTATGAGTTTGTATCGCTCGAAGTACATTTCAACTTTGTTATCTTCAATGATGAACTCTACGGGTAGCTTTCTACCTCTACTAATAGTATAGAAAATAGCTCTGTGCATGTCCAAGTGTTCTGGTACTAGTATCGTTGTTATCTCCCAATACCTACTCTTTTCTATTGCTAAGAGAAAGTCACCACTCCTCTTAACCTCAATTCTCATCGTCTTCTTGTATGTGTGGTATGTTCCTTCTAGTATTTTTAGTATTCGTTCTCTTCGGACGAAGTCTAGTTCTTCTGGGTTCTGCCCGAGCATACTTGCTAAGATGTATTCTCCTATCTGGGAGAGTGGGTATCCGCTTCCGTTAGCGAGGATAGCCACTCCAATGTTCTTATCTGGTATTAATCCTACATAGGCTGTGTGAACGAGGACTGAGCCTGAATGTGAGACCAGCCTCTGGCCAAGGAAGTTCTTTATTATCCAGCCATATCCATAGTAGTATTCAGGTTTCCCTTCGTATGGCATCTTAATATGTTCTTTTGTCATGGTCTCTATGAACTGCTCACTAAGTATTCTCTTTCCACCGAATTTTCCTCTATTCAGATACATTATTATGTAGTTTGATAGGTCTAACACTGTGCTTATAAGCCCACCATCGGCAGTTATTCCAAAGGGAAATCTACTTTTAATAAGCTTACCATCCTTGTCGATTATGTATGGTTGAGCCCACTCACCAAGCTCCTCAACTTCCTCCCTAGTAAAGCAGCTTCTATTCATTTTCAGCGGCTTCAATATTTTATCTTTGATATATTTTTCGTAAGGCTTCCCAGAGACATTAGATATTATCTTCCCGAGGATGACATATCCCTCGTTTAGATAGAAAAATCTCTCGCCAGGCTTAGCTGAGATCCAATCCTCAACAGTCTTATCCATGAACACGAAGATATCCTCATCCCTAGTAATAGGTAACCAGGTTTCTCCTGCACCGACAGAGGAGTCTATAAAAGCTTCTGCATATGCCAATGCTGGTATCCCAGATGAATGTGTTAAGAGATGATGTATTTCTATTTCTCCTAGCTTGGGTTTGAATCTGATATCGACATACTTAGTTATAGGGTCATGTGGGTCAAGTTTTCCCTCCTCCGCTAACTGCATTATTGCTAATGCTGTGAAGGATTTGGTGACAGACCCTATCCCATACAAAGTCCTTGGTGTTGCAGGTAAGAGCTTTTCCGCGTCTCTAAAACCAAACGCTCTGGAATACACAACTCTTCCATCCTCAATAACAGCAACAGCAATACTAGGAAGTTTTGTCTCAGAGAGCTTCTCAAGAATAAAACTCTCAACAAGCTTCGGGTCGAACACATCAGACACCTATTTTCTCATCTAAATTCTATTTCTGTGCTTCTGGTTATTATGCCTCGATAGAGAAACGATACTTGTCTTATGGCAGCGTAGTAATCAAAATCGTTGAGTGCGACCGTAGCATCTATCGGAAACACGACCTTATATCCGTGAAGAGCCGCGGAACCAGCGGTATGCAACACACATATGTTAGCGACAACACCGCAAACAACGACATACTCTATGTTTCTTACTCTAAGAATATGATCGAGGGGTGTGCCGAAGAAAGCATCATATCTCATCTTCCTCACAATAATGTCTCTCTTTTCGGGTCTAAGCTCATCAACTATCTGCCACCCCCAGCTCCCCTCAACCGTATGTTTAGGCCATATAGAAAATTCAATGTCATCTTCCATATGTGTATCCATCGTATAGATAACAAGGACATCGGTCTTCCTTGCTTTCTCGATGAGGCTCCTTATTATAGGGACTATTTTCTCAGCTCCCTTAACATACAGGGCTCCTTTTGGATCTACAAAATCATTTTGCATATCAACGACAATCACACAGGTCTTATTGGAGGGTAACACAACTTTTTCTTCAACTTTAAACTCTGGAACTTTAATGGCGCCTCCCATAGCAATCACCCAAGATAACAGAAAAGTTCTACTCATTAAATACTAAATTGTAGATATAACCGCTCAAACATACAAATCAGTATCAGACTATTCAAACTATTTACTTTTTAGCCGGCCAAAGAGAGGTTCTAATAGCTATTTTCCTCCAAGAAAGACAATAGAGATCATCCAGCAATTTCTGCAAGTAGATCTATAATTTTAGATGAGTTATTATGCTAAGAGCGATCTCCTCCAATATAGTATAAACATACTTAAAATGCTAATAGTACTCAAAAGTAGCGATTAAAAATGTGGTATACTAGTGATACTCCTGATTTTTCAGTGGAATTAATAAGCTTTGGATAAAGTCTTATATCTCAAAACTAGAATATTCATTTTTAAATTGTATTTTAGGTAATTAAGATTACGGTAATTAAGATGTTCCTAAGATCCACAGAACTTAATTCTCTAGAAAGAATATGTATTAGGCCAGGAGCAGATTTAGTGTTAATATATGGGAGAAGACGTCTTGGGAAAACTACGATGATTCTTAGGCTCCTTGAGGACAGGAAGGGAGCGTATCTCTATACCCCTCGTGGTAGTCTTGTGGATATATTGAATAGTTATCTAGATGCTCTGAATAGCCAATTAAGCATTGATATTTTTGGAAAAGTTAGTAGGTTTGAGGAGTTTCTTGATCTACTCTACAGAATTAGTAAGAAAGAGAAGATTATCATTGCTATCGATGAGTTTCAGAGAATACAGGAAGCAGATAGATCCGCGATTTCGATTCTTCAAGATTATTGGGATCGCAAACTTAGATTTACGCAGATAAAACTCATCTTAGTCGGCTCACTGGTTGGAATCATAGAAAGGCTGGCCATCCATGGCGACGCACCACTATTCGGCCGATTGACATCACAGATAAAGGTTGAGTCATTGCCATATTCTAGGGCTAGAATCTTTTGGAAGAAGCTAGACATCTATGACAGAGTCCTCGCATACGGGGTATTTGGAGGAACACCCGCATACATGGACTCCTACGATTTCTCTATGGATATTTGGGGGAACATAGAGATCCTAATCGTTCGGAAGGAGGGTAGGCTTAACAATGAACCTGAAAACCTACTAGCTTCGGAACTCAGAAACCCACTAGTATACATGAGTATTCTCGAAAGAATTTCAATGGGAGAAAGAGGTCTTCCACTAGGAAAGATCCATGTAGGAGAATCAAACATAATACCATACATCCGCAAACTAGAGAAAATGGATATACTTAAAAGAATATATCCCCTCAACGAGCCCCGACGTGGTGCTCTCTACGCTTTTAAGGATGAATTCTTCAGGTTTTGGTTTAGATATATAAGAAGGTACTATTGGCTCATCGAAATGGAGCGATACGACGTTGTCTTAGAGAATATAAAGTTCGACATAAACAATTATCTTGGATACACATACGAAGAAATATTAAGAGAACTACTAGTTCTCCTATCTGGAAGAAAGATTAATGGGATGAAGATACCAACATTTAAGAAGTTTGGTCCATTCTGGGAAAGAGACCTCGAGGTCGACGCCCTAGGGGTCTCCCAGGATACTATTATTGTTGGAGAATCAAAATGGCAAGACAAGAAACTAGGAATAAAGGAGATAAGCAAGATCCTAGAAAAAGCTGAGCTTCTTGCACAAAAGTTCGGCAAAAAGAGATACATAGTCATAATACTAAGTAAGACCGGGTTTAGAAGAGATTATAGCGAAGAAAACCTAATCCTACTAGACCACAAAAAGGTAGAAGAGCTCTTTGATAGACTAACCAAAAATACAATAACATAGCAAATACCTAGCAAGAAAATCCGGATAAAAGGAAGGATTTGCAATACTGTCTATGGTGCTTCTATATGAGGCTCATGGAGAACAAAGCTCTCATTGTGAATATAATGGGCCTATATATCGCTTTGGTAGGCTATACACTTCCTTGGTTTATATGTGCTGGATCGGAGAGAGGCATAAGTGGTTTTATGTTAATAGTAATTTACCATAAGGTTGTACCCCTATTAGCACTTATCCTCATAGTTTCGGCCTCCATAGTCTTACTATTAGGAGACATACTGAGGAAAATGCCTAGATTCAGTGCTGTTCTGAGCTCATTACTTGGCTTGTCCGCAGCAATATTAGTGGAAGTCTGCAGGATTACGGCTTATCCTCCACTACTCTGTATCTTTATTGATGGAGCCGGCTTCCTCGTAACTAAAATAGGGGCTCTACTTCAATTTGTGGCGGGAATGATACCTTTCTTCTCAGAAAGTACAGAAAAAGTTGAGACACCAAAATAATAAAATCCTTCAATATAGTTTCTCTTACAAGTCAACCAAGCCTAGAACTTTTGGAAGGTGTAGTTTGTTGAAACGGGCGAAGATTGTAGCTATAATCGGAGATTCTGAGACCGAGAATATCGATGAGCTTATCTTCGCGGAGAGACTTGGAGAAGAATTAGCTAAGATGGGTATAGCCATAGTATGTGGTGGGAGAGGAGGAGTTATGGAAGCCGTGTGTAGAGGTGCTAAGAAAGTAGGTGGTATAACTATAGGCATACTTCCAGGTTTTACAAAGGATGAGGCCAACGAATATATTGATATCGCTATTCCTACGGGTATCGGATGGGCTAGAAACCAAATAGTTGTGCTTACAGGGGATTTGGTGATAGCGATTGGCGGGAGAAGTGGTACTCTATCAGAACTTGCGTATGCCTGGATGTATGATAAACCTATAATAGCCGTCAGAGGATTTAGTGGCTGGTCAGAAAGGCTAGCTGGAAAACGGGTAGATGAGAGAAGAGGGGATATAATATACCCTGCTGAGAGCTTAGAAGATGTTCTCAGACTCGTAAAGCAGCTCCTCAAAATATAAAAAATAGGAAGTGCTTCTAGGAATCATACCCTAAGGGACATAAGTTCCTTCTCAATTTTCTCGAGCTCGTCTTTGAGCTTGGTGTATCTCTCAACAAACTCATCAGGTGTTATTCTTCCGCTTGCCAAGTCTTTTTTCAGTCTTTCAATCTCATTTAGTATCTGTGCTTTCTTGTTCTCAAGCTCAACGACCTTATCATGAACCTCAAGCTCGACCTTAACACCCTCCTTAATCTCAGCTGGGATTAATGTCTCAACGATAACACCATCCATTATCCTAGAAATCCTGTCCGCCAACTTAGCAACAGAGATATCATGTGTAACAACAATAACAGTTTTGTTAAGTTCTCTGTGAAGCCGTCTAAACAACTCAGCTATTTGAAGGCTCGTCACACTATCTAACTCACCAGTAGGCTCATCGGCAAGTATTAGTGGGGGGTCATTAGCAAGTGCTGCTGCGATAGCAACTCTTTGTTGCTCGCCGCCAGAAAGCTCTGATGGCCTATGATTGGCTCGCCCCTCAAGACCCACCAATCTTAGAAGCTCGATGGCTCTACTTTTTCTCTGTTCTCTTGGAATCCCAGCTAGCACCATTGGTAATTCTACATTTTCTAGTGCTGTTAGTGTTGGGACAAGATTGAAAAATTGGAAAACAAAACCAACTTTTCTTCTTCTGTACTCAACCAGTTTTTTCTCCGGCAAGTCAACTATGTTTATGCCGTCCACATATACGCGTCCAGCAGTAGGTTTAGTTATTCCACCTATAATATTTAGTAGTGTTGTTTTTCCAGAGCCTGATGGTCCAACTATTGCTCTGAACTCTCCCTTCTCGACTTTGAGATTGAGACCTCTTAAAGCAACAACTTCAATCTTTCCAGTCTTGTATATCTTTATTAGATCTTCACATATTACTTCGCTCATATCTATCACCTAATGAGTTATTCTTAACTCCTGGGAGACATCTTCTCTCACAAGCATTAATAGGGGAACTATTGCCGAAAAAAGAAACATAACAAATGCGCTTCCAACGACAAAGTATAGCTTCTGAGGAACAACCATTAGATAACCTGGCGGGAATTCTATGGCTATTCCCATGAAAAGAAATTCTGTGGTTGACATAACCACAAGGAAACCATAGCTATACGTAAATGCGAGTCCTATACCCAAAAGGTACCCCAATATTGTTATTACAGTTACCTCACCAAGAACCATTCCAAGGAGATCCCAGAGCGATGCTCCTCGAACCCTAAGTAAGGCTATTTCTCGTCTTCTCTCAAAGATAGAAGTCGCCATTGTTAAGGACATACCTATTATTGCCATTATTATTGATAGATAAAATAGCACATCAACAAATATTTGTTCAAAGGCAAATATCCAGTTATTTTCAATATCGCTCAAAGCCTTTCTGTATATTTGTACACTTGTGGATATATCATTTTTGTCCAATTCGGTTTTTATTTTCTCGCCCACGGAAGTAGCATTATAACCATCCATAACATCTACCAGTATTGTCTGAACAAGCAGAGTTTCTTCTAGTGATTTTATTCTCTCCATTATTGACTGACCAACGAACGCATAATATTGCGAAAGTTGGAGATCGAAGATGCCGAACAGTCCTGGACACCACTTAATATAACCTGCTACCTCGAAATCAAGTAGGATCTTTGTATTATTGACAAATATTGGTAGATATATAATAGACCCTATTTCATACCCCTCCATATATTTAAGCCTTACGGGCAATAAAACCTTTGTTGGATTATGGAGGATCTCATCGAGATCTGAGATCGAAACCCCCTCAATATAGCTCTCATCAAAATAGCTGACCTTTGGATACGAATAGTCGAGCACTATAAGCGTTGAAATATTTGTTGATGGGTCATATGGCAATATTATTCTTGATGCATAGGCAACACGACTAATGCCCTCAATACCATATATTGTTTCATTAAAAGATGTTATTTCATTGTACGGAATGGGATTATAAAGTGAGAATTTGATATCAGCTCCAATACTTATTTTAAGGTTAACTTTGATTCTAGCACGACTAGTAGCATTATTTATCGTAAAGTATATGCCGAACACCAAGGTAAGAGTTATTAGTAGGATTACCTTATAGACTCTCGCTTTTTTCCTGACAAACTGGTCTACGGCGAATTTGCTTAGATCGCCACTAAATGGTTTTGAGATAATCTCTAGAATCCTAGAGAATCTATCAGAGTATGCGGCCAATAATTTTGCGCATCCGTATGCAAGGATAAATGGACCCCCAATGATGCCTATGAAGTATATTGGCATGTACAACATAAGTAGGAAGCTCAGGAAATATCTCCCTCTCAAAATTTCAGTCATTAGGAATCTAAATGTAGGCATTCCTAGAAGGAGTTCAGATAAACCATAGACAGATATTATTATGAATATCCATAGAGCTTTTCCAACTTTAATTTCCTTTTCTATTTCTGGAACATATTCGGAGATTGAGGTAAGTAGGTCCAGTTTGGAGACTTTTCTTGCGGGGTAAAAAATCGATATAAAACCGAGGACTACACCAATTATCACGGCAGGGAGTATGTAGTCATCCACGATACTATTCAGTACAGCTATGGGGTCAATAATTTTGGCAAGGCTTTTTGCCAGAGTCTTCGAGATAAGATATGAGGCTCCATAAGCAATCCCAATCCCGATGAGACCTGCTAAAATTCCCACAAGGAATATCTCGGATATGAAGCTAACAAAAATCTGCCTGGAGCTCATCCCCCTAATCCTAAGTAGGCCTAGCTCTCGTCTTCTCTTATTAACAAGAATCCAGTTTGCTATTAGTGCCAGAATTATACTTAGAATAAGTACTGGAAGCATCATCAGCAAGAAACCAATTCTAACACCAAGTAATTGCATTTCAACATACGAAACAGTACTCATTATGTAATTAGTTATATGGAAATAATCCAAAGGGAAGTACTGTTGGAGATAGATTCGTATCTCATTAAAAACTTTGTTTATCTCAGCTTTTGTTTCTTCCAAGTTCCATGGATTTATAATGCTATCATTAAGAACGATAAAAGCATCAGCAATACCAGCTTCCCTAATTAATATTGTGCTTAGTTCTTCGATCCCGAATGTGTCATTCAATAGGTCGAATAAAATTCTCCAATCATCCAGAAACATAATTATACCATAATTTGGGTTTAGCACTGTGGGCAAACTTGGTGTCTCGGATAGGAAACCTACAGACTGGAAGAGCTCGCTCCATAAAGAACCTGTTTTTACCCAAAAGTAATTTTCAAAGAATTCTCCTTCGAACTCTACTATCGCCGATACTGTGATATTGAATGATTTATTAAGAAAAGCTACAGACAAAGTAATTTCATCTCCAGTATTAACGCCGAAATGCTTAGCAATTTCTTTCCCAAGACCTATTCCACCCCCTAGATCACCATCAATATGGACACCCTCGAAATCAAGATTTCTTCGTATGAGAAATATTGGTGTTATGTTCGCGGTGATGATGCTTGATGATGATTTATTTCCCCTATGTAAGTAAAATCCACTGGGCAGGAATGTTCTAAATATAAATTCCACTTTTTCAACATAATCAATAGATCTTATTCCTCCTAAAAATTCTTCATAGTTATTAGCAATCCAATTGAAAACATCTTCTGAATTCTCAAAATAGAAGTACATTTCTACTCCAAAATCTACACGTACAATATCGGTATATCCTCGAATGGTTGCAACTCCCGCATAATCCACGGTCATAAACACACTAAACATTAGCCCCACGGCAAGCATAATTCCTAGGAATGTCCCTAGCCAAACTGATGGTTTTCTTAATGTAGTTTTTAGACCATAAACAATTGATGCCATCCATAACACCAATCACTATTTGGGAAAAAGCTATGAAAAGAATGATGAAATAAGTTCTTTAAATATCTGATTTAATCAAGATATAATCAAACCAAAACTTAAAGAATCACTAATCAAAAATTCGATGCTTATTTAAGCAAATTTTTGTCTGGGAAGCTAAATATTAAAACTTTCTCATACAAGGAGGCTTTTTGGTTGATATCTAAAACCATACGATTACTATAATAATATGCTATCTGTTCTCAAAATTTTGAGCGCTTTTTAGCTTGTTTCTAATACTAAAGAAAAATTTAAGACCCCTCGAATATCAGCAATAATCCTACTTTATGTATATATTAAATTATATATTCTTACAATTTGTAGTATTATTTTTAGGAGTGTAAATATTGGTGTCTAATTTGTCAGCTAATATTGAGCGAGAAAAGATAGTTAAAATGAAGGAAATATTGAAGAAGATACATGAGGGGATAAGTGTAGATAAGCTTAGAGAGGAGTTTAGGAGTCTTCTTAAATTTGTGGAGCCTTGGAAGATACCATTGATAGAGCAGGAGCTTGTGAAGGAGGGTACTCCTATTGAGGAGATAACAAAGCTCTGTGACCTACACGTGGAGCTTTTTCGGGAGTTTATTGCTGGTAGGCTTAATATAGATGTTTTTCCAGAGGGGCATCCTCTAAGAACATTATTTGAGGAGAACATGGCTTTTATGAGGGATCTTGAAACTCTTAATCTATATTTTGCAGCTTTTATCAATGCCAAGGAGTCAGCCCAGAAGCAGACTTGGCTCGAGAAGATAAGGGAATTTTTGAGGGAGATGAAAAGCTTTAAGAAGCATTTCGCTAAGTCTCAAATGTTGCTTTTTCCATATCTAGAGCGCCTAGGAATAACTGCGGTACCGAAAGTTCTCTGGACAAAACAAGATGAGGTCCTATTTAAGCTGAAAAGTCTCATAAAACTATTCTCACAGGAGCTGCCAGAGATAGAGAAAAGTATCGCTCAAATAAGAGAAGCTTTAAACGATTTCGTAAGAACAGCAAACGATATGATTTTTCGGGAGAACAATATATTCTTCCCTACGATGGCGGTAATACTCTCGGATGCTGAGTGGTACGCTGTGAAGCTTCAGGAAGATAGAATTGGCCACTATAAAATTACACCAGCAGAATACAGACCGGATGTAGAGCCTATCTATCCCTTCCAATTCAAAAAAGAGCTAAGCCCAGAACAACTTGAAAAACTGCCCCCAGAATTCAAGAAAATGGCGTTGGCACTTGCAGTTAAGCCAGATTATTATGAGGTCAGAAGGGAAGGAGACATAGAACTAGATTTAGGATTCCTATCAATAAGAGAATTAAACGCGATATTCAAGGCATTACCCATAGAAATAACATTTGTGGGTGCAGACGGTAGGACCAGATACATAGTGAATAAGGACGAACAAATATTTGTTAGGACACCCTCAGTGATCGGCAGAAAAGTAGAGTTCTGCCATCCCCCACGAAGCATAGATATTGTGCTTAGAATTGTAAAATCATTTAAGGAGGGAAGGGATAAACCAGCTGTATTCTGGGCGAAGGTGGGAGACAAAACAATATACGTTAGCTACATACCTGTCAGAGATGAAAACGGCGAGCTCCTAGGGATTCTAGAAGTAGTTCAAGATTTAACGGAGATAAAGAAGATAATAGAGTCAGGCAAAATACCTTACTTCGACGTATCAAAATTCATAGAGAGGAAAATGAGCAAAAAAAGATGAGACAGAATGATTATTCTCTATTCCTCCAGCGACAAAAGCTAGAAAGGTGATAATGCTTGACGCGTAGGAGAAGGAAGCTGCTCCTGGATGATATAGATTTAGAAATCCTCAGAATCCTGTATGAGGATGGAAGAGAACCTTTAGTTTCAATAGGCGAAAAAGTCAGCCTCAAGCATCCATCTGTAATAGCTAGGATAAGGAGGCTCATAGACAATAACCTGATGAGAGTACAGGCAAACATAAATACAAAGAAATTTGGCTTCCAGCTAGGCATAATAATGATGGATGTCTCAGATCCAGAAAAAATTGTTGAGATAAGCAAAGCACTAAAAAACTGCTGGAGGGTCATAATGATATCGCACATAACCGGGGACTACAACCTGATGGTACTATTTATGGCTCCAAACCCAAGGCTAGTGTCAAGCTTCATAGATAGAAATCTAAGGGCACTACCATACGTAAGAAAAATCAACTTCATAGTCGGGGAGATATATCATCCAGATTTCCTACCAATGAGAATAGCGCGACCAGAGGAATGCATAGAAAAATGCAGAGAATGTATCTTTAGAATAAAGCTTAAGCTATGTCCTGGATGTGTAGAAATAATGAAAGCGATGAAGATATTAGAGTAATCCCTCCTATATTTTTCATTTTTAGAGCAGCAATCAGAGTATAGCTCTGATTAGTAGGCTGCTTAGATCCACCAGTTCGACTCTCGCCTTTATCTTTCTGAGGCCTCTATGTATAGTTCTTATACATGTGGGACAAGCAGTAGTTATTATCTGCGCCTGTGTCTCCACGAGTTCTTTTGCTCGTTCCATACTAGCCCTTGTATATAGCTGTGGGTTATATGCGCCTACTAGGCCTCCACCACCACAGCATCTAGCAAAGAAGCCATGATATCTCGGCTCAATGATACTCTCCGCCACGGCCTCCAAAAGTTTTCTTGGTTCCTCAACTAACCCGAACCTTCTCGATAAGTCGCATGGATCATGATATGTTATCGTTCCATATATTCTATCGAATCTCACTTTTCCGTTGTCATAAGCATCAAAAATCTCCATGGCGACATGGCTTACTTCTATGTTAAAATCATCAATAAACTTTGGATATAGCTCAGAAAATGCGGTGAAGCATCCTGGGCATGGTGTTACCATCTTCCTAATACCCTTTTCTTTCCATGTCTTGAAATTTGCCCTAGCTATCTCCTCGAAAGCCTCCCAGTTTCCGGTCAGAAACACGGGATACCCGCAACAATAATCGATATCGGGGATATAGGAGGCAGATATCCCAATCCTATCCAACAGTTGATATATTCTCTGTGTATACTTTGGATAGAAATATGAATATATGCATCCAGGGAAGAATAGGGTGTCGGATTTCTGTCTAATATTTAAGCTTCCTACCCACAGCGATCTCTCCTCTCTCTTAAATCTCTGTGGATTACCGAATCTGGATACAGAATTGATGATCATCATTAAGGATTCTGGCGTCTTCTTAGCCAAGAAGATCTCTCTTCTAAATGCTGTGAAAACATTTGTTGGGAACAGCGCGCACTTAGCGTCACAGAATCCGCACAGGAAGCAATTAAATACAGCATCAATAACGCTTTCATCAAGACCTATTCTTCCCTCCAGAAATACTCTGGCCGTAATCATTTTTCCTCTCGATGAATATTGCTCGAACCCAAGGATCCTATATGAGGGGCACCCCTCTTGGCAGTAACCACAATGCGACCTATTACATGTGTATATCTCATCCCTATATTTGCTTAGCCTCGCAAGCTCCATTTTTATCCCCTCAGCTTCTTATATCTCTCCTCAACATCCTTAGGTAGCTTAAATTTCTTGCCAGGATTCATAATCCAGTTCGGATCGAATATCTCCTTGATCCTTCTCATATATTGCAGTGCTTTTCCATGTTCATACTCCATAACATCCAGAAGACGCCATGTGTCTCCGATATATGTTGATGCTGTTCCCTCTAAGTCGACCGCAATCTTGCTCATCTCTTTAACATATTCATAGAACCTCTTTACTTCGTCCTCAGAATCCCCTACATATACAGCACAGCTTATACTAGGAGATATGCATCCAATCCTTTCGGTATAGATATTCATTCCGAGAATATTCAACCCATGCTTCTCAACAGTCTTCACAAATTTCTCATGGAGCTCCTCAAGCCTTCCTGGTGGAACCCCAACATCAGCCGCCCCAAACTTTCTTTCTCTCTGTGAATCAGGCCACTTTTGTTTGAATGGGTCAAACTCTAATGTGTGTTTACTCTTCCACCAGGACTCCACGATATCTCTCTCCTTAATTATCTGCCCACCGAAATTCTCTATGATTCTTCTCGCGTAGTCCTTAGAATATTCAACAAACTCTTTATCTCCAGACAAGGAGTAAAATAGTATTGCCTGTGTGCCTTCAGGAACCTCTGGTTCTCGTCCATGCTTGATTCTATACGCATGCGTGTAGAATCTAAGTCTGAATCTATCATTTATATTTATGGCGTCTATGGGAAGCCCCGCAGTTAGGAGTCTCCTAGCAGCATTAACAGCCTCCTTTATAGACTTAAAGAAAGCTCCATCGACCCACCGATACTCTGGCAATGGAACGACACGGAGAGTAGCCTCAGTGACGATGCCTAGTGTCCCTTCCGAACCCACAAGTAATGCATGGAGTTTGAGTCCTGAAGAGGAACAATAAGCCTTTCTATACCCAACACGAACAATTTCTCCACTTCCAGTCACAATGACCGCCGAAAGCAGATGATCGATCATTTTGCCCCACCTAACACCAAATGTTGAGTCATTATCACAAGCTATTGCAGCACCAACTGTAGATGTAGGCTTAGACTCTGGATCGTGAGGTAGCCATAGACCATACTTAGCAAGCTCATCATTAAGACCCTTGATTGTAATTCCTGTCTGAACGGTAACAGTATAATTCTCCGTATCGATCTCAAGGATCTTATTAAGTCCCTTCGTATCTATAATAACACCACCATAGAAAGCTATCGCTCCACCCCCCATCCCTGTCATTCCTCCAACGGGTATCACTGGAACCCTATACTTATTACAAATCCTAATGACCTTAGCCACATCCTCCGTACTTTCTGGTCTTACAACAAGATTCGGCAAGATAAGCTCTTCTCCTGGCCTAGGTGACCAATCCCTAGAATACGCCACAAGTGTTGTTAAGTCATCTCTAACCTTTTCAGCTCCAATCGCCTCAGCAATTTCAGCCTTGATAGCTTTCCAATCAACCAACTTATAGCACCCTAGAAGAATAAACCACCCAGTTATAAGAAAAAATTGGTAATTTAGATTTCATGTATATGGCTGTATGCGAAAAAACAAACACAACAAAAATTGTATTCATATAATTCCAGTAAAACCTAGAGTAAATCTTATCTTGATAAGCAGTCTTGGTACCTATATATGCGTTAAAAGAATGCTGTGATTAACTATAAAAACATGTGTATAAAGCCTCTCCCGCCCAGCGTTGCCCTATATGTGCTCATAACCAATTTTCTTCAAAATAACCTCTACTGGGCTAGTATTAAGATGAAGTCCTAGTTCCTTGGGTGGTATTCCAAGGGCAAGTCCGATGAGCTGGGTAAGGTAGATTACTGGGACGGAGATTTTTTCTTTAATCAATTTGCTTATTCTTTTCTGCCTAGTCTCATATGATTGTTGGCAGAGAGGACATATTGTCACCAAAGCATCGAATTTTCTTCTCTGAATAGCGAGGAGTTTTTTGCCTCTGATAATATCTGCACCCTTAACATCAGCATTCGACAAGAGAATCATACAGCAATCGAATTTTTCTGGGTAATATGGACTCTCAGCGCCGAGTGTCTGGATGATATCTTCAACTATGTGTGGTCTCTCAGGATTCGAATCTATTGCGAATTCCTTCGGTCTTAATACGTGACAACCATAATGAACTGCCAATTTTAGATTGTCGAGTCTGATTTTTATTCTGTCTGATATCCTATCAACACCTATGTCCTCCCAAATCACGCTTACTATATGTCTTATCCTAATGTTACCAGTAAACTTTAGGTTCTCTTTGCTGAGGATGTTGTTTACTAGTTCCAATTTTTCTGGAGTCTCAAGAAGGATCTTTCGTGCCTCATTCAGCGAGAGGTAACAGCCATTGCATAGCGTAATAATATCTTTTTTCTCCCTCTCAGCGATAGCGATAACTCTGGCAGCAAGTGTTAACCAAGTATCTATGTTTACACACATCAGTGGTTTTCCACAGCATTGTTGTTCTGGAAAAGTCTTATAATCTACTCCGAAGGTATCCAGAATTTTCCTCGCTGAGATCTCATATTGATATTGAGATGACCAAACCATACATCCCTGATAGAGCATATAGCCCAATCTTATTCACCAATATCTATCGGGAGTTTCGACTCCTTAAATAATCTCCTGATGAGATCTCTACTAATAGCAGGAGCAACTAGGCCCAAATCCTCTCTTTTAAGGAGCTTTCTGTCTTTGCTCATAACACCCATATCTGGGAGAATCTTACCGTAGATAGAAACATTTTTAGCCATCTTCACCCAGGCCTCATGAGTCATACCTCTCTTCGAAGCAATGTTCCTTAAAGCAACAATAACGCTAGCAGGATAAACCTCCATTGGGCACCTCTCACTGCACTTCAGACACTGAGTACAATACCATATGACTCCAGACTCTATGAGTTCATCAACAAATCCTAGGTATGCAAGTCTAACAATTCTATTAGGTCTATACTCATTATGAATCTCTGCAACAGGGCATCCAGAAACACATTTGTTGCAGCCAAAGCAGACTTCTGGTTGTATCCAAGATATAAGCTTCTTGAGTTCCGTTCCCAACACTATATGCTCACCTCCAATGCTGCTTCGACCTCAAGCATTATTTGCTTCGGCAGGATATTAGGTATTGTTATTGCCCCAGTCGGACATGAAGATGCGCAGACACCACACCCAGTGCATATGACCTCATCGACAATGAGTTTGACCTCGGAGTCTGTTTCGGCAATAGATATAGCATTGAATGGGCATGTATGCATACATATCAAGCATTTAGAACAAAGCTCATTATTTATTTCTGCTTTAAATGGCTCCAGCTCTAATTCGTCTTTAGCTAAAAAGCTCATAACCCTAGCGGCAGCGGCCTCGGCATGAGAAATAGAATCTGGTATGTCCTTTGGGCCTTGAGCAACACCAGCAACAAATATACCAGCAATAGGAGTGGCCGCGGGATCGAGCTTTGGATGCTTTTCTAGAATGAAACCATCTGGGCTTCTAGGTACCTTAAGAATCTCGGAGAGGTTCCTATGGTTTTCTGATGCCTGAAGACCGGTGCTAAGAACAACTAGGTCCGCTTTTATATTGAGTATCTTATCCGATATTGGATCATATACCTCAACGATTAGCGTTCCATCTTCCTCCTCTTTAAGCTCGGATGGGAGCCCCCTAATAAATTTTATTCCCTCCTCTCTAGCCCTCTTATAGAACTCCTCATATCCCTTACCAAATGCTCTTACCTCAGGTGCGCATATGTATATATCAACATCGCCTAATTTTTCCTTCGCTAAGATAGCATGTTTTATTGAGGCCATACAGCCAGTTCGGCAGCAATATCTGTTGAAGTTTTCATTTCGAAAACCGACACACTGTATAAAAACTAGTGTCTTTGGCTTTCTACCCGTCTTTGGGCAAAGGATTTCTCCTTTTGTTGGGCCAGAGACATTGGTAAGAACCTCGAATTGGATGCCTGTTATCACGTTTTTGAATTCTCCATAGCCATACTCACCTATCTTAGATGGTTCGAAGGGCTCACCACCAATAGCGATTATAATTGCGCCGAACCTATCCTCAGTGAATTCCTCCTTCATATCAAAATTTATTGCATTTCTATCACATGCCTGCATACATAGTCCACATACATCCCTTCTAAGCCGTAGTCTTAGGCACGCATCTGGATCTATCACGTACGAATTTGGATAGGCCTGGGGAAAAGGTATGTATATTGCTTTTCTCTCTCCAAGACCGAACCACCACTCGTTTGGAACACTAACTGGGCATTTCTCAGCGCAGTTCCCACAAGCAACACACTTCATTTCATCAACATATCTTGGTTTCCTTAAAATCCTTACATTGAAATCCCCAGGCCCGCCTGTGACCTCTACTACTTCGGAGTTCGTGAATATTCTTACATTTTCTAGTTTTGTTACTTCGGATATTCTTGGAGAAAGTATGCATTGGGCACAGTCCAGAGTTGGAAAAGTCTTGTCAAAAAACATCATCTTTCCGCCTATAGTAGGCATTTTCTCAACAATAGTCACGTGATACCCAGCCTTTGCAAGCTCTATCGCCGCATGTATGCCAGCGACTCCACCACCAATTATCAAGACCTTCTTATGAATCCTTCTTCTTATTTCTTGGAGAGGTTCTACAGATGAAACTTTTTTGACAGCCATGCTAACTATTCTTTTTGCTTTCTCAGTAGCCTTTTTAGGGTCTGTATGAACCCATGAGCATTTCTCCCTTATATTGGCCATCTCCAACAAATATTTGTTTAGTCCTGCCTCCTCAAGAACACGCCTAAAAGTCTCAAGATGCATCGTTGGTGAGCACGCAGCCACAACAACTCTGTTCACACCGAGTTCTTCTATGTCTTTTCTTATTAAGTCCTGTCCTACTGATGAGCACATATAAATATAGTCACGTGCAACGATAACGTTTGGGAGTCTAGATGCGAATTCTCTAAGCTCATCAACATTTACTGTGGAAGCAATATTCTTACCACAATGACATATATACACTCCTATCCGTATATCCACCAACCCCTCACCACAAAAGTAGTTGATAGATGGTCAGTGTCCCAGACGCTCTTTCTTCTCCCTTTCAATCCATTCCTTAATCCGATTAGTATCTTTTCCCGAGATTAGATCCTTCAGATCCTCCTCCAAGTTGTATGCCTCCATCTTAAGAAGCCATCCCTCGCCATATGGATCCTTATTTACCAAAGAAGGCTCATCATCAAGTTTTTCATTGACTTCTAAGATCTTACCGCTTACTGGTGCTCTGAGCCTACCAACCCATTTGCCGCTCTCAATTGTGGCCATAACTTCGCCCTTAGAGAATTCATCTCCAACCGTTGGGAGATCAACGAAGTCTATCTCCCCCGCCTCCTTCGCCCCAAAATCGTCTACTCCTATGAGAACCTTGTTTTCATCGATGATTTTTACCCAGAGGTGGTCCTCTTCGTGGTAATATAGATCCTCTGGGAACTCGTATTTATCAACTTTCATTAACCTCACCATTTTAAATATTTCCCAATTCACTTTTTAATCTTACTGACAATACTCAGTATTTGGGAGACCAAAAGCTTTGAGTCTTCGCTGATGGTTTCTAAGCCAGATTTTCTGAGAATTTCCTCAGCATTAATCCTTCTTAGCTCATCGATGGTCAAACCCGTTAGCGTATTCTCTATGATATCTAGGAGCTCTGGAGGATTCAGAAAGAAGTCCCCCGAAATCGCTATGTCCAATATTTTGCCTTCTCTTATCTCGGCAACGATTCTTATCAGTTTCTCTGGTTTCTCTACAAGTTGGATAATATAATGGTTTTCCATGATCTTTAGTTGTCTCTTACCTCCGAGTTTCCTCAGCATATCCTTGTGTTTTTCTTGGTATTTATATGTCCACTTAGGGGTCCCATACTTTCTTATTAATGCTGACACATATTCTCGCTCGGAATCTGCGAGTTTGTCCTCCACAAACCTAACACCAAAGGCCTCCTCAAAACATTTTATGTAGGCTTCCTCAACTTCTTTCATTGAGGGTTTTACTCCAAGTTCTCTTCTTAATGATGTTACCCACTCCTTCATACTCTTTACCATCTTGTCTCTTATCTTCTCATCAGGTACTCTTAAGACGGATGCGAATGTCTCGGGGTCGAAGTCGATAATAACATTACCAACGATGACCACAGCATCCCAGAACGTAGCCGCACCATTGCCAGAAGCTTTCCTACCACCAATAGCAACATCATTTAGGGGGCGATACTCGGCGGGGAGACCAAACCTTCTGTACGTGCAGACGGTGGGTTGAAGAAATTTCTCAAATAACTCTCTGATTCTTATGGGGGCATATTTTTTGTGGATGATTATATGGTAGAAAAACTGGTTTGGATCCAGATATACTGCCCCTCCTCCGAGCTGTCTCCTCACAAGCTCTAATCCAAGTTCTTTGCATTTCTCTATGTCTACTTCAAGCTCTGTGATCTGATGAATACCTATACATACATAAGGTCTGCTAGGCCAACAAATATGCAGAGTGTTTGGAGATTCACCACTCGACACACTTCTAGCTATAGCCTCATATATAGCATGTATTTCCATAGGCTCAAGGGGACCGCTTCGGATGAGACGCCATTCGCTAGTCAAATGTCATCACCTATGAGACTTCCAATATCAACGAAAAATTAAAAATAAGACCTCTAAACACGCATAGACTCCCTCATAGACATACCTGTGTGAGAAGAAAAATATTACAGAAATTAGTAGAGTATGTTGTCCGACTAAATCTTAAGTTTTG
>Ga0180301_10000611_pt1 | contig 27496 bp, 22 predicted proteins | sample GuaBasSediGuay16_FD_121797 | JGI IMG/M metagenome (GOLD analysis project Ga0180301, IMG submission 121797) | Subseafloor sediment microbial communities from Guaymas Basin, Gulf of California, Mexico - Guay16, Core 4569-2, 12-15 cm | ecosystem: Environmental > Aquatic > Marine > Hydrothermal... | reverse complement strand
TTTACAATTTCGGGCATCCTTTCATCCAGAGTTCTGTCGTACTGTCCGGCTGATACTATGATTTTTTGAAATACGGTTAGTTTATCCAGTATATCCCGAAGTAGAAATCTCCCCCTTATCTCCAACTCCTCTCTGGTACTGTTTTTTCTCAACCAACCAATGAAAGAACCAAACAGGTGAGGATAGAGATCTTCCAGAAGCTCACAGAGAGTTTCAACTCCCTCCACCGGCAGAAACTTTCCAATTTTTGTATTATCATCTGCATGTCTCTTCAGAGTGCTGTTTAGCCACAAAAGGAACTTGTCCCTCATCTCTTCGGAGCTCATAGTTTCAAGAATTGCGGAAATCATCCGTTCTTTATCCGGCATATGTGTGAACAGAGTCTTTAGTTCCGATGAGAATAGATGGCGAACCGTATTTGCAATTACATCTTTGAAAATAAGTGAAAATGCTTCAGAGAAGAAAAAACCGTTTATAAACCGGAAAAAATCTTCTGAAAGGAGTGCGCTCGATGAGCTGTCCGGTAAGAGATGTTTCATAGGAGTATTTAATATATTGGTGGTAAGATTCGAAATACCGCCCTTTACACTTTTCTTAAAGTTTTCAGAACGAACTCTCGATAATACCGTATCTTCTGTGAGCAATTCTCTTGATACCATCCTTCCTATGCTTTCGGCAAGCTCATACCTTCGCTTTGGGATTATTCCCGGAGTAAGAGGAAGTTTAACTCCCAGAAATCTCTTCTCGGTGAGGGGTCTGAACAACATGCGTATTGCTATGTAGTTTGTAATATAACCAATTAAAGCTCCTACAAGAGGGGGAAGCACAAAGGGTAAAAGAGTGTTGAGGACAGCATCCACTACTTCAACTCCGCAGCAGCCTTCTCGGCTCTCTCTTTTGAGCTGTAAAGATCAATATATGCACCGAAAACCCACCCGTTTAACCCCTGAAACACCACCTGATACCAGTGACCGGTCTTACCTTCTATGGTCTCTGTGTGAGTCCTCTTTGAAAAGATCTCCACCACATACCCCTTCCACAAGGTAGTGATAACCTTAGAATTGATGGTAGGTTCTTCTCTTAATCTCAAATGAGCCGATGTAACCACACCCCAACTGCTCTGAGCCGAAAGAACCGGAGTGGGGGGGAGCTCTATAGCTGTAATTTTTTCCTCTCTCTTGCAAGTAAAAAATAGAAAAAACAATGAAACAAAGGCAAAAAAACAGATGTATTTTGCTGTTATCTTCATATACTCCTTGAAAATCTTTCTAAATCATTGCATGTTATCGTTAATGCCTAAACAATTTATATCATTTTTCTTCTTCTTTGTCATTTCTTATTTTCCCCTTTGCGGTAAAAACTTAAGCATAGCTCAATTTACAACCGCGGCAATGAATTTCAATATAGTAAAGGATTCCAGGTTCCCCACCGCCGTTCAGACAGGTGAGAGAATCAGTTGGGGAGCCCAGCTTAATATTTTCGAAAACTTTGCCGCATCCATCTCCGGGGGACTGAACCGGGTACATGCTTCTTTTCCTGTGGAAGGCATTATATATCGTGGTCATGGTAATATTACAGGAGGCTTATATCTGGATGGCAAGATACAGTTCTTACCCCATACCGGTTCGGTAGTAGTATGGTGGGGGATAAGGGTGGGCGGAGAAGGCAACTTCTCCCAGTATAGCTTGACCAGATTATACTTCTTTTACCCTGCTCTGGCCTTAGACCCCTTTATTGAGTTTTCCCATGCCGATAAAAATGTTCCATGGAGGATAAGACTTACCTTCCCCCTCCGATATAATTTTAGAAGAGATATGGTATTTTCGTTTTCTGCAGGAATAGGTCTTTCTCTTATCTCGAATCCCTTTGCACGAGGATGGGAGTATGATTAAAAGAGTTTCCGAGCTGACTATTGTTTTTCTCTTACTGATTCTCTCTTCCTGCAATCTAGGGGTTTCCGGTATTCCCGAAGGTTTCGCTTTGATATACGGTGTATCAATATACGATACTAATTATCCAGAAGGAGTGGGCAACAATCTTACATACCCCGATGATGATGCAAAAGCTGTGGCAGAGCTCTTCGAGAAGAAGGGATACGAGGTAATGCTTAGAACCGATGAAGATGCTACCAAAGAGCAACTTCTAAAAGACGTTTATACACTTAAAACTTCAATGCAGATGGGGGAGAGGTTTGTCTTTTACTTCTCAGGACATGGTGCACAGGACAGCGATATCCATAACTCAAATTCAACCTTAACACCCACAGAACCTTTCTGGGGTGATAGCGATAATGAGTGGATATTTCTGCACGGATCTCTTCGGGTTAATGGGATTGAATCTCTTGAGAAGGCGATCTATGACGATGAGCTTGCAGTGATTATCGCCGATATTCCCGGATATAAAAAGATCATCTTAATAGATGCCTGTAATTCCGGAGGTTTTATAGGTTCTACGTTTAACATCGATGCCGTTCCCCACAATTTCTCGGAAGCCGATCTTGAATCACAAAATACAACCTTTAAAAAGACTCTGACTCTTTTCTTAAAACTTCCTGATATCGAAGATTCGGATGTTCCTTCATCCCAGGCTGCGGTCATGGCAGCAGCAGGAGAGAGAGAGTTTAGCTGGGAATACGGGAATATAGGGCACGGGGTATTTACGTTTTACTTTCTCGAATCGGGAAAATACGCAGATATAAACGGAGATGAAATAATTACTTTAAATGAAAGCTATCATTACGTTGCAGAAAGCATCGAAAAGAAGTGGAACAGACTCGTAGGCAGCGATTACCGTTTCTGTCCCCATGTTTCCGGAGGCCCCGTTGATTTTATTCTATTTTCCGCTAATTGAGTTTACCTGCTCATTAAAAAGTCTTCTTTAACGGGCTTAAAATCTCCTCTCTTAATCCTGTTTATCTCATCTCTTATGAATGCAGCCTGCTCAAACTCCAGGTTTTTTGCATGTTCAAACATCTCTCTCTCCAAAGCCCTGATCAGCTTTTCCCGCTCCCTTGGTATTATGAGGTTGTAACTTTTTTCCATTAACTCTACGGATATTCTGCTCGACTGCCTTTTCTCCTCTTTTCTTCGCTTGAGAATATCGTAGACCGCCTTTTTAATGGTAACGGGGGTTATGTTGTGTCTTCTATTATACTCTTCCTGGATCTTCCTCCTTCGATTTGTCTCATCCATAGCTTCCTTCATGGAATCTGAAATGCAATCTGCATACATTATCACCTTTCCATTGACATTTCTTGCTGCCCTGCCGATTATCTGAATAAGAGAGACGGAAGAACGTAAAAACCCTATCTTATCGGCATCCAGAATTGCAATTAGTGAAACTTCCGGCAGATCCAGGCCCTCTCTTAACAGGTTTATCCCCACCAGAACATCGAAGTTTCCGAGACGAAGTTCCTTAAGGATTTCCACTCTCTCTATAGTCTCGATATCTGAATGGAGATATCGAACTTTTAAACCGAGATCGGAAAAATAACCTGAAAGATCCTCTGCCATTTTTTTAGTAAGGGTGGTAACAAGAGTTCTCTCCCCTGCATCAATTCTTTTCCTTATCTCTGAGTATAGATCTTCCATCTGGCCCTCACTTGGTTTAACCTCTATCTCTGGATCCAGAAGACCTGTAGGGCGGATGATTTGTTCCACCACCTTTTCAGATCTGGCAATCTCCTCCTCTCTTGGGGTTGCGGAGACAAAAATTGTCTGATCGAGAAGACTCTCAAACTCTTCGAAATAGAGAGGTCGGTTGTCCAATGCGGAGGGGAGCCGGAACCCATGCATTACCAGAGAAAGCTTGCGAGAGCGGTCTCCTTCGTACATTCCTCCTATCTGGGGCAGGGTTACGTGGGATTCATCTATGAATGTAAGGAAGTTTTCGGGGAAATAATCCAGAAGGACCGCCGGCCTTTCCCCTTCTTTTCTTCCACTTAAGTGACGGGAGTAATTCTCAATACCCGGACAGTATCCCATCTCTTCAAGCATCTCCAGGTCATACTCGGTTCTCGTTTTAAGACGCTGTGCCTCCACAAGCTTACCTGTGGAGAGGAACTCCTCGTATCGCTCTCTTAATTCTTCCCGAATATTGGCTAATGCCTCTTTTATTTGGGGTTCCGGTATAACAAAGTGTTTAGCAGGATAAATTGTACATACATCCAGCTCCTCCAGTGCCTCACCTGTAAGCGGATGGATTTTTCGTATCCGTTCGATCTCATCCCAGGAAAGCTCCACCCGGTAAGCATCTTTAAGGTAAGCAGGAAAGATCTCCAGTACATCCCCCTTTACCCGAAAGCAGCCTCTTGTCAAAACTGAATCGTTTCTCTCATACTGTAGAGAAACAAGCTTTCTGCAAACCTGTCGGATATCACAATCCTGTCCCAACTCCAATCTGATACGCATCTCCCTAAATGTGGAAGGATTGCCCAATCCGTAGATACACGAAACCGTGGCTACTACGAGTACATCTCTCCTGTCCATGAGGGAGGAGGTTGCAGAGAGTCTCAGTCTGTCTATTTCCTCATTGATAGAGGCGTCCTTCTCAATGTAAAGGTCCTTTGAAGCCACGTATGCTTCCGGTTGATAGTAATCATAGTAGGATACAAAGTACTCTACTGCATTTTCGGGAAAAAACTCCTTAAACTCTCTGTAAAGCTGGGCCGCCAGTGTTTTATTATGAGAAATTACCAGCGTGGGGAGTTGCACAGCCTCTATAATCTTGGCCATGGTATAAGTCTTGCCTGAGCCGGTTACACCCTTAAGAGTCTGGAAAGGATATCCCCTCTTTACTCCTTCTGAGAGAGCTTCTATGGCTTTACCCTGGTCTCCCGCCGGTTCGAACTCCGATACGACCTTAAACTTTCTCATTTACCTCACACTGCGATTACCGATAAATCTCTATTCTAGATAGTATCTTTCAGGCCTTTCCGATAGAGCAAGAAAAAACTCTCTCTTTCTGTTGTTTCTGTATACAACAACGGAAACCCTCTCCCCGGGTTTGTTATCTTCAAGAGCACTGTACAAATCTGCAAGAGAGCCAACCTCCATTCCATCCACCTCTACTATAATATCACCACCAAGGTAGATGGTGGACCTTCCGTACCGAACAGGCGTTCTTCCGCCCCTGATTCCAGCCTTCTCTGCATTTCCCCCTTCAATGACACGTGAGACAAGAATACCTTCGGATACAGGAAGGCGGGCATACCGGACCAATTCAGGAAAAAGTTGAACCGGTACAATATCAATCCATCCCCTCCTTACCTTTCCGTACTCGATTAGCTCGGGCACAACCCTCTTTGCGGCGTTGACGGAAACGGCAAAGCCTATCCCTATGGAACCTCCGGAAGGTGAATAGATCATGGTATTTATTCCGATCATCTCACCCCTGGAGTTAAGGAGAGGCCCTCCCGAGTTTCCGGGATTGATGGAGGCGTCTGTCTGAATCATATCTCGAATAACAAGCCCTGAACTGGTTCTTACAGGACGACCCAGACCGGAGACAACACCCGTGGTTAAGGTGCGCTCATATCCGAAGGGATTGCCTATTGCAAGCACCTTCTGTCCAACTTTTAAACTTGATGAATCGCCAAAGGGTATTACTGTCAGATCTGATCCATCCGGTTCAAACTTTACTATTGCAAGATCATTCTCCGGATCTACTCCTATAACCTTACCTTCGTACTGCTTACCGTTTGCCAGGGATACAAATACTTTATAGGCATTTGCCACTACGTGCTTGTTTGTAAGAATATATCCTCGCCTGTCTATGATTGAACCCGAACCGCTTCCCCCCTCTCTGGGAACAGGCTCGAGAAACCAGTTGTAAGTTACAATTTCTGTAGTTATGTTTACCACTCCTTCGTTGAGTCGCTCATAAACTCTGATATTTTCAAGCTCTGCTTCGTTGTAGCGCTCTGTGGATTGAACTGTGTATAAATCGTGTGAAAGGAAAGAACCGGAGCTTAAAGATTTGTGGCTTAAATCGTAGTCAATATCTTCCACCCGACCGGGAGTCTGGCGAAACAGGAGAAAACCAAAACCGAGAGCAAGCAGTAGAGTTACCGATACACTTGAGACTGATATGAGGACTACCTGTCTGCGAGAATAGAATCGCATTTATAACCTCCATAGAACCGAATTGAGCTGCAGGTGAAGCTTAGCGAGGACTGTCAACTCCAATTCAGGTTTTGAAGGCTGCGCAGAGCGCCAGCCCTAAATATAATATATAGAATGTGGTTAATTTCGCCAACTATACGGTCGCTTCCATATCATATAACATTCCAGAAAATATCGTTTTCGCCGTATCTTCTGTGTTGAATGGCTTCCAGGATATGGGTATTTTTTATCTCGGCCGTCCCTTCGAGGTCGGCAATGGTTCTGGCTACCTTTAAAACAGAATGGCAGGCTCTTGAGGAGAGGGAGAGCTTCTTTACTGCATCAACAAAAATCTTGGCAGTCTCTTTTGAAAGGCTACAGTACCTTTCTACACAGTCTGCGGTCATTCTCGAGTTTCTGGAAAATGTGGAATGGGAGAATCTCCTCTCCTGTATCTTTATGGCCCTCTCAACACGTTCCCTTATTTGCCTGCTCGATTCCTCCTCTCCCGAAAGAATCTGCTCCGGTGGAGCGGGTTTTAAAGGTATCCGAATATCTATCCTATCGAGAAGAGCACCGCCGAGTTTTTTCCAGTAACGGTTGATCTCCTGAGCACTGCAAACACAGATACCGTTGTCTTTACCCAAATTACCACAGGGGCATGGATTACCGGCCATAATCAATTGAAACTCTGCAGGAAACCAGTAACTCGCCCCAGCCCTTGCTATGTCCACCCTGCCCTTCTCTACGGGTTCACGCAGACCCTGCAACAGACTCTTTCTGAACTCCGGAGCTTCGTCCAGAAAAAGGACTCCCCTGTGAGCCAGAGAAACTTCTCCCGGTTTTACCACCCGTCCTCCGCCTATTAAACCTTCCTGGGTTGCCGAGTGGTGGGGGGATCTGAATGGAGGTCGTGTTAGCAAGCTTTCGTGAGCGCGAAGTTTGCCTGCAAGGGAATAGATTCGTGTAACAGTAATAGAATCCTCCCTGGAGAGGGGGGGAAGTATGGAGGGAAGCCTCCTTGCCGCCATAGTTTTCCCACTTCCAGGCGGACCAAACATAAACACATGGTGCATTCCCGCTGCGGCAACTTCAAGGGCACGTTTCAAAAACCGGTTGCCCTTGATATCGGAGAAATCTCCTGCATGATGATTATGCTCTTTGTTTTTTAATTTCTGTGTGCTTACCTTTTCCGGTCTTTCCCCTGCCGATATGGATTTTAAAACATTAACAGATTCACGCAGGGTTTTAACCCCAAAAATCTCTCCTTCGTTGAGGGCAAGAGCTTCCTCTAAGTTCTCCCAGGGAACAAAGAACATCCCTATACCCTTTTTAAGCCCCGAGGCTACAGCAGAGAGAACTCCCTTTACTGGTCTAACCCTCCCGGACAGTTGAAGCTCTCCAAGAAGCATCATTCTAAATCCGTTAAGTGGTGGGATCTGACCGGATCTGTGCAAAATCGAAACTGCCATGGGCAAGTCAAAGGATGCACCTTCTTTACGAACTCCGGCAGGAGCAAGGTTTATAAGAATTCTGTCCGGGGGAAAGGAATATCCACTGTTTCTTACAGAAACCCTTACCCTCTCCTTTGCCTCTTTAACGGCTCCGTCGGGAAGTCCCACTATATCGATTCCAGGTATACCTCTTCGTATATCTACCTCTACCCATACCACCTCTCCATCAAACCCTGCCGGAACATAACTGGTTATAATCATATAGCCTCCTGTATATACTATATACAGGAGAAATTAGCTATTTGATTCAAACTTTCTTTTAATATTTTCTATTTCTGCCCGGACCATACGGTCACATTCCTCGTTTAATTCCTCTCCCTCATGCCCCTTGATCCAGTTCCACTTTATAGAGAGAGATTCGGTCAGTAATTTCAACTTTTCCCAGAGATCTCTGTTTTTTACCGGTTTTCTATTACTGGTAAGCCATCCGTTTCTTTCCCAGCGGATTATCCATTCGGTTATACCTTTTTTTACATACTGTGAGTCTGTATATACGTTGATGTGGCCTTTTTGCCATTCTTTATGTGTCAAAATATACTGCAGGGCTTCGATTACACCAGTTAATTCCATTCTGTTGTTGGTGGTATCTGGAACCCCTCCGGAAGACCTCCTTTTTTTTCCGTTTGCATCGATAATATATGCCCATGCCCCCGGGCCTGGGTTAATTGAACAGCCGCCGTCTGTAAAAACATTTATATTCATCAATCGGAATCTTCTTCCTCTACACAATTGTAATTCTATCCGCAGAGTATTCCTGGGGTTTATATACCATTTTTCTGTCTACTGCTCAAGAATGTCCTTCTCAGTTGCAATTAAATTCCTTTAGCGTGTACCAACATAAGGCACGAAATCCGTAATTTTATTGTTGTCTTGTCAGGACAGAACAACCAAACCGATTATTAGAGTTTCTGTAAACCTCGTCAGGACAACATCAAAGTTCCAGCTTTATAGTTGTCAACCTCTTATAATCAGTTGACTTCTGTAGTTTTTCATCCTATAATTAAATAGCCGTCCGGGAGGGGAAAATGGCGGAACAATTAATTGTAAAAAATCTCGATTTTATAAAAATACTGCCAAGCTGGGCCCAGGAGTTATCTTATAAATACTGTTCCAAAACTTCCAATCTTTACATCGTACATGGTAATATAAGAGATTTTCTCCCCCATAAAATGCTCGAGGGAGAGTTTATCTTTGTTCGAATACAGGAGTACATCTCCGAGGTTCTCTTCGGTAACAGGGACATAATAATATTCTACGATCGATCCTCGGGTATAAACTTCTGCACACCGGAGATGAAGAAAACCTACATGCAAACAATGTGCAGTACCTTCGAAGATGCCGATCCTTCAGATTTTACCTCTGCGGATCCATTTAAAGCTTTCTCGTACCTTGAGAAGTACTTCCTAAAGGAAATACCGAAAAAACTGAGGATAGTTTTAATCATCGATTATGCCGAGACTATTATTCCCAACAACGAAATAGGCAGGATGGAAGAAGATGACAGGTACTGTCTGGTTACACTTAAGCGCTGGTCTCATGATCCTATTTTTACTCGTAGAGATGTATCGGTTATCCTCCTTACAGAAAATCTCACCGACCTGAGTACCCGGATAGTGAGCTCTCCGAGTACGGTAAAAGTAAATATTCCCATTCCAGATGAAAATGTTCGCAAGAGCTTTCTCGAGTTCCTCCATAGAGAGGGGATACTGCTTTTAGAGCGGGGTCTCTCGCCCTCTCGGGTTGCCAGTATCACAAGCGGGCTCAATCTGGTCAACCTCAACCAGCTTGCAGCAGAGTCCTATCAAGAAGACAGACCGATAAGTCTCGACTATTTAAGAGAGAAAAAAAAGGAGATAATAGAAAATGAGGCGGCCGGATTGCTGGAGTTTCTCGAGACAAAGCACGATCTGTCCATGATTTCCGGTCATGATTTTGTAAAGAAACGTTTCAAGAGTGCTGCCAGAGCGATAAAGCAGGGACGCCTTGATGTGCTTCCCATGGGCTATCTTATAGCCGGTCCTGTAGGAACTGGAAAATCTTTCATGGTCACAGCCTTTGCCAGAGAGATCGGAATCCCGATGGTTAAATTTCGTAATTTTCGCTCCAAATGGCAAGGTGTAACCGAAGCCAACGTGGAGAAAGTCTTAAATATCTTGAAGGCCATGGCTCCGGTGGGGGTAATGATAGATGAGGCCGACGCCTTCCTGGGAAACAGAAACCAGGAGGGGGATTCGGGGACCAGCAACAGGGTCTTTGCCCAGATAGCCTCCTTTATGGGAAACACGGAGTATCGTGGAAAGATAATCTGGTTTTTAATAACATGTAGACCCGATCTTCTTCCTATAGACCTCAAACGTCAGGGAAGAGCAGAGGAACATCTTGCCCTCTTCTATCCCGAAACTTTTGAAGAAAAGGAAGAGCTCTTTCAAACCCTTGTAAAAAAACTTAAGCTTAAAATGCAGAAATTAACAATTACCGATCTATTCAAGAAATATCGATTTGATTTCTCCGGAGCCGATCTCGAATCCATACTTATCAGGGCAAAGTTTAATGCTGCAATGAACAACCATACAATTATAACCAAAAACGATCTTGAAGAGACTATCCGCGATTTCGTTCCTCCCTCCTATCCCCATGAAATAGAACTACAAAATCTGGTGGCCGTACTGGAATGCACAAGCAGAGAGATGGTTCCGAGGAAATTTCAAAATATGGACAGGGCAAAGTTGGTGACCGAAATAAGAGAGCTTAAAACTCTTCTCGGAGAACGAGATTAGAGCCCTTGCTTTTCAAAATTGATGCCAAGACAAATCCTCCGCTCCTCTCCGGCAGAGAAATCGAGCCGCCAACGAGGTAAAAAACAGGAAGATTGGTAAATATTTTTATAACCGTAGGCAGTCCTAGCTACTGTTTCTACAGGCAAGCTCCACAAATCAAAGGGATCCGAAGCGGTTAGGGTAATCCGAACCTTGTTGTAAAGATCTTCCAGAAGCAGTTCCTTTATTCCTGAAACTTCTTCCATATTTGAAGATATAGGTTTTTTTTCGCCCGATACTCGTGGAAATATTCCAAGCATGGTTTCTTCTCTTGAGCGAAAGCTTAAGTTTATTTCAGAGGCAAAAAAAATATCCAGAAAGGTGTCGGATAAGTTTTTTAGAGTATAAAGGACTTCAACATAGTTATTTGAAAAGGAATATTTTTTTATTATCTCAAATGAGTTGCTCTTCTGGTTAAGAAAAATTGTACCTTTCCTTCGGAGCTGAATCTCCTTTTGTTCTCTGTTAAACTCTCTCACTCTGTAAGGTGCTTCAACGAAATTTCCAAGTTCCGTATATGTCATTGTATCAAAGGCATTAATAGAATCTTCTTGGGATAGAAAGTGATCTATGAAAGCCTTTCGCATATACCAGTCGTATCCAGTGTTTTCCATATCTTTCTGGTGATATGGTTCGCGATATCTGGACAGAGTATCGAGGTAATTCCATGATGTTGATAGATAATCAAGCTCGAAAAGCACTCCCCCGTTTGTATGCACATAGGCATTTAATTCATGGCCCTGATATAAAAACTCTTTCTCACCATCCATATCGAAATCGGCAGTTACTATCGAAGGGATGAATATCCCCTTTTCGTGGGTAATCTTTTCTGCCTCTATCAGTGAATAGTACACAGCCTTACGAAGATGATTTTCGTATAACCCGCCTGTACTACCCGGCCAATAGGCATGGTTGCATTGTCCCTTCCACAACTCCTCTCTGGCAGCCTTTTTTCTCGATTTATCCCCCCTGATTTGACTGGTCAGTATATGAGTGTAAATCATCTTTGAGTATATTAGATTGCTTTCATGATATCGCAAAAGGAACTGCCGGAAATAGCTCCCTTTAAGAAAATTATTACTTTTAATTCGATCTGGTGTTTTAACCCAACCCATCATATCCTCGTAAGAGGAGCTCCCGAAATATCCTTTTTTTCTTGGTTTGGTTGTTCTTAAAAATCTTAAGGGACTAACAGGATCGATAACCTCACTGTTCTGCAAAATAAGGTTAATAAAACTTTCAAGCCATTTTTCTCTATAACACAAGTTGTAGGTGCCTTCATACAGTCCGAACTTATCTCCCGTATCGATAAGTGATATTAGTGGTTCCTTTTCTTGCAGACCAATCGAAAGTATCTTCTCTACTATCGATTCGGGTGATTGGGAAGGAATAATTTCTCTGAAATGTGTGGAGAGAGGGAAAACTGTAATTACTTTACCCTGATCTTCGGTCAAACATGGATAGTAAAGCTCTTCCTCCTTGAAGCCGGCATGGAGAAAACGGAAATCTTCCAGGAAAATATAGTCCATTCCACTGTTATTTAAAATTGAGGCAAGGGATGGCTCCCAAACCAATTCGGGAATCCAGCTTCCCCTGGGCTTCTTTCCAAAATGTTTTCTAATATAAGTGGTAAGAGATTCTATCTGACCGAGTCTATCCGGAACGGGAATAATCGAAAGAACAGGTTCATAAAAGGCACCCCCCAGCAGCTCTACCTGTTTTCTCTTTACCATTTCCTCAACCAGCATAAGAAACTCGGGATGTTTCTCCTCCAGCCATTGCAGCACTACACCCGAGTAGTACATTGTTACCGGGAAATCCGGAAAATTGTAGAGAACTGTTAGAAAAGGTTTGTATGCTTTCTGATAGGCATTTTCAAAAACATAATCGTAACTACCCATCGGAAGACTGTTGTAAGTACCAAAAATAAGTCTTACTTTACTCATTTGTTTTTTCGTTTGCTCTTTCTGCTGCCCACCCTTCGTCCCTTCTGCTGTTACTGTCAGAATAAAAAACTTTTGTCTAAAAAATTAAGTGCTTACTTTAGTGGCTGTTTTCACTGCAGGGATAATACACTTCGAAGGACAATCATCTGCTGCATTTTCCCGCTCTCCCTTTGCCTTGTAATCTATTGTAGCCAGGTAATCCTCAACAACAAATCCTCCCTCCGGTGATTTTTTCTCACATCTCTTGCACCCTGTACAACCGACAGAACAGTATTTTTTGACCACACTGGCTTTATCCCGGGAATTACATGCCACAATGTAGTCTGCAGAATAGGGAACCCATTTCATCACACCTGTTGGACAAACATCGATACATTTACCGCAGGATATGCATTTATCCCTGTCGACCCACACAAGACCTTCTTCATCATAATCAATTGCATCGGTCGGACAGACTTTTATACAGCTACCAAGTCCAAGACATCCGTACTTGCATACCTTATCTCCTTCGAAAAGGAGATACATAGCATTACAATCCATAACCCCCCTGTATGAGTATAAATATTCAGATGTAGCCTGTCCTCCCCTGCAATGAACCTGTGTTACCTTTTTTTCAATGGATATCTCTATTTTTACGCCCATTAAATCTGCAAGTTCGGAAGCGGTATCCTGGCCGCCGGGACCACAAAGGGTAAGTTCCTCATTTTCCTTTACAATAGCCTCTGCATACTGAGAACAACCCGCATATCCACATGCTCCGCAATTGAGACCGGGTAGTGTTTCCTCTAAGCTCATCAACTTTTCATCTCTCTTTACCTGAAGCAGCTTTGATGCGATAGCAAGACCAAGACCCAGTACTCCTCCTATAGAAGTTACCGAAATGAAAGAATACAGGATTTTTAAAAGAGGCATATACTAACTCCCTTATCCTATTAGATTTCTCAAAAGAGCCTTATCAAAAGCCATGAATGCCAGAGCCATCAAGCCACCGGAAATAAAAGCTATCGAGACTCCCCTGAATGGCTTTGGAACCCACTCCAGATCGAGTCTCTCCCTGATTGTTGACATTAGCAGAAGGGCCAGGAAAAACCCCACCCCTGCCGAGAATCCGGCGATAAAACTGCCCATGGCATCGTACTCGTACTGTACGGCAATCAGGGCAATGCCCAGTATTGCACAATTGGTGGTAATCAGGGGAAGATAAATTCCCAGAGCCCTGTAAAGAGGTGGTGATATTTTTTGTATGGTCATCTCTACAAACTGAACCAGCGACGCAATCACAAGAATAAAAGTTATAGTCTGCAAAAATGTAATATTTAGAGGAATCAGGATAAGATTATAAATTGCCCACGTTATAAGCGAGGCAAGAGACATAACAAATATTACGGCGAATCCCATTCCAACTGCAGATTCCACATTCCTGGATACCCCTATAAAGGGGCACAAGCCGAGGAATTTTGTAAGTATGAAGTTCTCAATAAATACAAAGGTGATGATAATCCCCACGTATGTCATTATGCACCTCCCTTCTTTCTTGTTTCCATCCAGTTGAAAAGAGCCTTAAAGTATCCCACCACAAGAAGTGCACCGGTTGCAAGAGCCAATACACGGGCAGGAGATTCAACCAGACCCGGGATTCTGATTGTTCCATTGAAATTACCCATCGGAAACAGGGTGATCGTCCCTGCTCCCAGAACCTCACGGGCGAGTGCTATAAGAAGCAAGCCGAGGGTAAAGCCTACGCCCATTCCAAGAGCATCAAGCACCGATCTGCCCAGAGTATTTTTACTTGCATATGCCTCTGCTCTTCCGAGGATTATACAGTTTACAACAATCAGTTGAACAAAAACACCCAGATTATCGGAGAGTGTTGGTGTATAGGCCTTCATAAGAAGATCTACTACCGTAACAAAGGAGGCTATGATGACTATATAAGAGGGTATTCTAACCCTGGGCGGGATAAAATTTTTAAGCAGCGAAACAAATATGTTGGAACCTAATAATACAAATATTACTCCGGCCCCCATTCCAAGAGCGTTTACAACCTGAGTGGAAACGGCAAGAGCCGGACAGAGACCCAATACTATAATGAAAATTGGATTTTCTTTTATAAGACCTTTTGTAAACTCTTTTATCATTCACTCCCTCTCAAGTTCCATTATAAAATCCGATCCAGCCTTAAGTGCGTTTGCAATACCCATAAAAGTAATGGTTGCTCCTGTAACGGAATCGGCATCTTCCCGACTTAGCATGTCCTTTCTCGTGGGAATCTCTCTCCCTCCGCCTGCTTTAATAAACATCTCCATATACTGAGGGTTTTCCGCCTTTTTTCCGAGACCTGGTGTTTCTTTATTCTCCATCAGCACTACATCCTTTAAGGTCCCATCAGGTGCATAGTTTGCAAGAAGGTGCATATCCCCTCCGTAACCTAAACCAATCAGCTTTACCACGTATCCTATTATCTCAGCCTCTGAATCGGTTACAGGATAGTAACCTTCTATTTGATCCCGTTCTACGGTACGGATTTCTTCCACCTGACCCTCTTTCACCACCCTGGCCAGAGCCTCCTCCAGTCTCCTCTTCTTTACCTCCTCTATAACGGGTTCGGTTATTGCATTTACCAGACCCAGAGCTATTGCAGCGGTAGCACAGATAATAGCCAGTTTTCCGCCGATTTTAATTATGTCTTTCATTTTCCGCCTCCTCTGGGAGAGACGCCAAAACGAACTGGTTTTGTATACTTATTAATTAAAGGAACGAATATATTCATAAAAATTATGGCAAGGGAGACCCCTTCAGGAAATGAACCGTATACCCTGATTAAAAATGTCATAAAACCGGCACCGGCACCAAAAATGAGTTTCCCTTTTGTTGTAAGCGGGGAGGTTACCATGTCGGTGGCCATATAAAATACTCCCAGTATCAGCCCTCCTGTAAAGAAATTAAACATTACATCTCCGGTAAAAAGTCCGTTGTTAAACCTTAAGCCGCCAAATATCCATATAAGCAATCCAAAGACAAAGAGGTATGAGACAGGAATCTCCCAGGTGATAATTTTTTTAATAAAAAGGTATACAGTACCGAGTAAAAGTAGAAGAGCAGAAACTTCCCCTATACATCCCGGTACGATACCCAGAAATAGATCTACATATCCGCCTTTTAGAGATGCACCCAGAGGATTCAACACACTCGTGTTGATCCAGTTAGTAACCGACTGGTCTAATGCGCTTAAAGGATATCCCCCGGCCTTTAAGAATGCAATTGGTCCTGGAGAGGTACCGGTAAAATCGTAAAGTCCTGCCTTGATAAATCCCAGTGGAGAGGCCATGGTTACACCATCAACATGAGTGGTTAAAAATCTGGGAACCCTCCAGTTTGTCATAGAACCTGTCCAGGAGAAAAAGACAAATACCCTTCCTGCCAGAGCGGGGTTCATCCAGTTGGCACCAAGCCCACCAAAAGTCCATTTTACTACCGCAATGGCAAAAATAGATGCGATTGCAGGAATATAGAGTGGAACTCCCGGAGGCATGTTGTAACCGACCAGTAAACCCGTTAGGAAAGCACTTCCATCAAGCACGGTGAAGCGTTTCAATAACTTTGCGATTATAAACTCGGTTACGAGAGCCGAAACGATTGAACTGATGATAACAAGTAATGCCTTCCCTCCGAAAAGAAATACTCCCCAGATTCCTGCAGGAACAAGGCAGATGACAACAGTCCACATTATTTTTGCAGTAGAATCTGGATGATGGATTTGTGGAGAGGTTGTTACAAGCAGGTCTACTTCTCTGTTCATCCCTTCTCCTTCTTCTTTTTTGCCATATACTTGCCCAGCTTCATACCGTGTACGAGGGGTATATGGGCTGGGCACATGAAAGCGCAACAGCCGCATTCCTTGCAGTCCATAAGCCCTTCTTCCATTGCAGAATCATAGTCCATGTGATCTATTTCTTTAAATAGCAGGGTAGGATTTAAACCCATTGGACAGACTGTGATACATCTACCGCAGTTAAGGCAGGGTGTCTGGTTATTTGATTTAACTTCTTTTTTTGTTAGAGCAATTACACCGGATGTACCCTTTGTTACAGGAGCTTCCAGCTCATATATGGCAAATCCCATCATGGGTCCACCTGCCACGACCTTAACGGGCATCTCCGAAAAACCACCGCACTCTTCTATTAAGTCTCCTATTGGAGTGCCAATCCGGACTTTTAGATTCTGTGGGTTTTTTATAGCCCCACCGGTAACGGTCACAATCCTTTCTATAAGGGGTTTACCCATAACTACAGCTTCATATATTGCAAATATTGTCCCTACATTGGATACCACAGCTCCGATGTCGATCGGCAAACCGCCTGAGGGAACTTCTCTGTTTATAATAGCTTTTAGTAGCTGTTTCTCATCTCCCTGCGGATATTTTATCTCCAGAGGAACTACTTCTGCATGTTTGTTAAGCAGGGAAACAGCCTTTTGCATTACCTCTATAGCATCGAGCTTGTTTGCCTCTATAGCAATGTATATTTTTTCGGGATTTAATATTTTATCAACTATTCGCGCCCCTTCCATAATCTCCTCGGTTTTCTCAAGCATTAACCTGTGATCGGCAGTCAGATAGGGTTCGCATTCGGTTCCGTTTACCACAAAGGCCTCTACTTTTGCATGCTTGGGGATCTTGTACTTAACATGTGTTGGAAATGTGGCCCCTCCCATCCCAACAATTCCTCTATCGGCTATGATATTGAGAAGTTCTTCTGCAGACAGTTTCTCCCAGTTGTTTTTCTCCTGCCTTTTTCCGAGAGTATCAAACTCTCCTTCCATCTCGATAACAACACCCTTCGACTTAAACCCGTTGGCCAGATAGATATCTCTAACCTCCTTAACAACACCGGGTATTGAAGAGTGTATTTGTGCAGAAATAAATCCGGTGGAACGTCCGATCAACATCCCCTCTTTTACATTCTCTCCCGGATTGATTAAACATTCGGCAGGACTGCCTATATGCTGTTGGAGCGGAATACGAGAGATGCTCGGGATGGCTGCATTAATTATGGCTTTTCCTGAAGTTAAATGTTTATTGCCAGGAGGATGAACTCCTCCTTTTGGAAATGTTTTTAATCTTCTCATGCCGGTTGACTCTTTCTTCCTGATACAAATCCTTTCATACCATATAAAGCCCTGACTGTCAAATGGTTATGCTTGAGAATATAGGGTGAAAATATCACTATACAAAATAAACCGTGCAGCAACAGAAAAAACCTTGGAATGGGAACTTTATCGACAGGCTTATAAACCGTACCAACAGGTACTCCCTGATCCATCAGTAATCTGGTTATTCCTCCCTGATAGGCTTCTGTAATTACCTTATCAAACCATTCCTGGTTAAATCTCTTTACCTCTACGGTAGAGCTTACTATCCGGTCTCCGACCCTGTTAAAAGTAGATAAAAGTATTTTCTCTTCTCTGGAGGGGAAGGTGTATTCTCTATTGTATAGGAAACCTTCCTGAAAGGCTCTGTGTATAAGATAATCCGATAAATTGGGAAGCTCTTTCCTGTCTTCATGTATTGCAAGACGTTCCAAAGAAGCCCATGAGAAATCCTTTATATCCGGGAAAGAAACAGGTTTGGGGATACTCCCTTCCCTGAAAAATATACCTGCAGAGAAAACGAAGGGACCAAGGAAAACAGCAGCGAATATCAAAGGAGGCACCCAGGTTAAAATACCTTTCCTCTCATTCAACCTTTCTTCCGAAACCAGGGGTACCCTGATAAAAAGACGATGCTCCTGTCTGTTTCTCCTGTAGATGAAAAGGGCTACCGAATGAAGGGCAAGGGAAAGGGTTGCAAAAAGGGCTAAAAAAATCGGTAGCAGGCGGGAGAAAGAAAAATCGGGAAAAAGCAGAAGAAGAACAGCCGATATAAGAGAGATAAGCAAAAAGAACCCTCTTTTTTTCAAATTCTCGAAATCAAGATGGTGCTTACCGTAATTAAGATACACTTTTAATTGAGAGAGAAACTCCCGATTCAATAACAACCATCCGAAGTAGATAAAGGCCGAAGCCGTAAAGGTCCTGTAACTTCCTGTCATGAGCACAAAGAACCACGGTATACTCCCCGCAATAAAGGTATATTGAAATGACTTTACATATCGCAATCTTCGATCGTAACTGAGAGGAAGATTGCGATGTGCTATGGATTTCGGTAGATTTTGTTTTTTCGCGTGTAAAAAGTTTGGTAAAAGAACAAAATCTCGACTATGCATAGCATATAAAAGAGTAAGAAAAACAAATACTCCAAAGAGAAATGAGATAAATATTTGCCTTAATATATTTATCTCTGCAATAAACCAATCTGCACCCAATCCTTTAAGAGTTCTTGATGCAGATAGATAAAAAGAGAAAGGATGAAGATTATTCTTTATATATATAAGGTTAAAGGACTTTTTTTTGTACTGAGTATGAAAGTACCCTCTAAGACCCTTCATATAGGGATCAAAACGCGGATCGAGAGGGTCAAGTCGACTGCGAAGTCGGCTTATACTGGTATTTTCGAAACTATTAAAATTAAAAAACTTTATAGAACTACTTTCTTCACTTATGACTTGCCATGTATTATTAATATTCAGCATATCCTTAAGTTTTCTCAGTGAAACAGAACCCTCGACACCCAACGTGTAATATCCCTTCCAGGCTTGAACTTCAGGATATGTGAGAGGTAGAGATAGAAGAGAGATAGTACTGCTTAAGAATATGACTGCAAAACAAAGCGAACACAACAGAAGTAGTATCCCTATTGAAAGTCTCAACTTTTTACCATACATATACTTAGTTATAAATTACAAAATGCAACAGATATAAAGAATCCAATAAGAATTCCAACCGAAACCTCTGATGTCGTGTGCCCATGAATCTCCTTTACGGATTTCACAGTAATTCCAAAACGATTACTCAATTCCTTTCCCATTTGATTAATCAATTTTGCCTGAGACCCTGCAGCCCTCCTTACTCCCAGGGCATCTCTAATGGTAAGAAGACCATAAAAAAGTAAAACAATAAACAAGGCCGAGTCTATACCCTCTTCAAACCCTACAGAGGTAGCCAGTGCCGTAACTACCGAAGAATGACTGCTTGGCATACCTCCGGTTGTCCAGAAAATTGTTTTTAAAATTAGTTTTGCCGGATGGGGTCTTTTTTTTAACACCTCGATGATAGATTTCATTATCTGGGCAATAAACCAGCTAAAAAAGGTTGAAAGGAATATGGGGCTGTAAAGAAAGCTGTAAAAAGGATTTGCATTCGCCTCGAGCATCTGGCTATCAGTTTCCTGTTACTGCAGTAATTTGTCAAGATACAATATTGCCCGTCGTCCAGAAACACACCGGGTTTTAAGCTCCGTCTTTCCACTTTTAAACTTGTAGTCTGAACATGCAGATATTTTTATATTAAATACTGATGAAAGACAGGAATCCTGCTGACAAAGGATTTATCTCTTACCTTGCAGGGATGGATGATTGCGGGCGGAGAATAGATCGTGTCGTAAGGAAACTCCTTCCTGAGTGCAGTTTAAATCAGATCTATGCGAATCTAAGAAAGGGAAAGATCACCCTAAATAGTAAAAGAGTACCCCCTTCCTGCAGAGTAAACGCAAATGACAGAATCGAGATTCCTGTAGATTTAAGCCCTCGTATTGAATGTAAAAAGTCTCCGGTTAATAAAAGTCTTTTTAGACCGAAAATAGATGAAATTGTTGTTTTTGAAAACGAAAACATTTTGGCAGTGAACAAGCCGCATGGGATGATTGTTCACGGCAGGAACTCTCTGGAAGAGTTGGTTTCTTCCTACCTCATCCCCCGAATAAGAACTTCCCTTTCATTTAAGCCCGGCCCCCTCCATCGACTGGACAGAAATACTACCGGTATCCTTCTCTTCGGAAAGACAATTGAGGGAGCCAGACGTTTTTCGGAGCTGTTAAATGAAAATCTCTGCCGGAAGCATTATCTGGCTCTACTCGACGGCAAGATTTCCGGTACAATGAAGTGGGAAAACTTCCTTATCCGTGAGGGTATAACAAGAATCACCAGGAAAGGATTACCGGGACGGGGGAAAAAGGCTTTATCTGTGGTAACGCCTCTTATCAGCGAAAGGGAGAAAAGTTTATGTATGATAACAATATACACCGGCAGGACTCATCAGATACGGGCCGGTGCGGCCATCCATGGACATCCTCTTACCGGAGACAGGAAATACGGTGGCTCACCATTCAAAGGCGGGTATATACTTCATTCTGCAGGATTGACACTTCCGAAAGAAGACCCACTTCTGGGTTTCCGTTTTTTATATGCCAAACCTCCCCCCGGAACTCTAAAGCTGCTTAAAGATTTTTTCACAGAGAAGAGAGTAAATGGAATCATTTTAAAATTAGCCCTTTTTATTTCCAAAAATAAAAAATAGATTCGATTTTGCTTCATTTTATCCCTCAATAATTGTATCTTATTTCTATGAAAGGGCTTTTTCACCATCTTATCTGGCTCTTAAGGGGGATCAGTGTATTTGCCCTTGTAGGGAAAAGCGGTACCGGAAAAAGTTTTAGAGCCAAATTGGTTGCTCAAAAATATGGTATTAATCTAATAGTTGACGATGGTTTGCTCATAAGGGACAATAAGATTATTGCTGGAAAATCTGCAAAAAGAGAGAAGGCCTTCCTCGGAGCAATTCGAACTGCCATTTTTGATGATACCGAACACCGTAAACAGGTTCAAAGCCAGTTAAGGAAAGAGAAGTTTAAGAGGATCCTTATTATCGGCACCTCCATAAACATGGTAAAAAAAATTGCCGAACGTCTGGATCTTCCAGCACCTTCAAGAATAATCAAAATTGAAGATGTAGCAAGCCAGCAAGAAATCGAGAGGGCGATACATTCCAGAAAGTCGGAAGGCAAACATGTTATCCCCGTTCCTGCTCTGGAAATAAGGAGAAACTACCCTCATATTTTTTACGACTCAGTGAGAATTTTTCTTAAAAATAAGGTTCCCCTGCTGAGAAAATCACATGTATTTGAAAAAGCCGTTGTACGCCCTCAGTACAGCAATATCGGAAAAATTACCATATCGCAGACGGCCATAACCCAGATGATAATGCACTGTATCAATGAATATGATAACACCATAAAGATAAACAAGGTAGTTGTTAAGAGTGATACTCATGAGTTCAAGCTGGGTATACATGTCCAGATACCTTTCGGTACACAGTTGTCCGGGAATATCCACAATCTCCAGCAATATATCAAAGAAAATATCGAAAGGTATACCGGAATCGTAATAAAGGAGATGAACATAACCATCGAGAATATATCATAAATATTTGACAAACCTACAAATAGCACATAAAATATACCCGGAGGTTTATAATGAAAAAAATCATTACCCTCGCATCAATGCTCTTATATTTTGTGCTTCCAGCTCTTGGGGAGGTGGCTTCGGTACACAAGGCAGACGGTAAATATTACCAGGTTTTTTCCGGAGTCAGCAGGGAACATGCCCAGGAAACAGCTTCAAAAATGGATGCTTTTTTTGAGCTCTTTAACAGCTATTTCCATTTTGACGAAGATACACTGGAATTCAAGCTTAAAGTCAGAGTTTTTGCAAATAAAGATTTCTATGATGATTATCTTAAAAGTATAATAGGAGAAAAAAAAGAGGACTTTGTATATTTACAATACTCTGATCCAAAGAGAAGTGAACTTGTCGGCTTTGTAAAAGAAGATGATGCCGGCTTCAATGCTTCACTTATCCGTAATGGTTTTATACAATTTTTGAAGAGCTTCATCCCAAATCCCCCTTTATGGATTCAAAGTGGATTTGCAATATACTTTGGAAACACCATTTACGATTCCAAGCACGAAGTTGCCGTTTACCAGAAAAACTTAAGCTGGCTGGATACCCTTAAATCGGCGATAAAAGAAGAAACTCTTTACGAAGAATCAAAATCTAATCACAGTCTTATCCCCCTTGCAGAATTCTTAAATCCCGGTAAAGATACATTAGCCTCCCAAATGGATATCTTCTATGCTCAATCCTGGGGGGTGGTGATGTTTCTTCTTAACTCGGAAAATAAAAATTACAATCGTATTATATGGGATTCCATCAGTGCTCTTGAACCGGAAGCCACTTCAGAGGAAAACCAGAAAGCTGTCTTTAAAAAAGCTTTTAGATGGGCAAATGAATACCTTCTTTATTCAGATTTTCTAACTTATATATCCTCCTTAAAGACTTTTCCGGAACTCCTGAAAACAGGGATTGAGCTCTATTCAAAGGGAGAGCTGGAGGAAGCGGAAGAGGAGTTTATTCAGGCTATTTTGTTAAATGGGAACAACTATCTTCCGTACTATTACCTGGGTCTTATAAACTATTCGAAAAAACAGTATTCGCTTGCAGAATACTATTATGAATCTGCAAGACAACTGGGAGCGGATGAAGCTCTTATTTCATACGCGCTCGGAGTAAATGCCTTTTCTGCAGATCGTCTTGAAGATGCCAGAGAGTATTTATCTAAAGCAAGGGAAACCGATCCTGCTAAATATGAAGATCGTGCAGATAAATTACTCTCAAGAATCGATGCCATGATTCCTGCTAAAAAGGAGTAAGTTTTTCGGTAACAGAATCCGGAGAGTTTTTAAGAATTATTTTTACAGCCTCATCCACATCTCTATTTGGAGGAGTAAGAGGCTTAAGAATACTCTTGATACCGTAAAATAACTCGGTATAATATACCTCTCTTAGACCGCCCCTCTGTTCCGGCAAACTTAAAAAAGGCAGTACCATGGCTACGATCATGCTACTTCTCTTTACCTCTTTACTTTTACCTACTCTTCTGTCCAGTTCTTTCAGGTTTTTAAACCATTTTCTCTGATAAGCTGTACCTTCTGCATCAGACTTGCTGAATTTAAGTAAAGAATAGATCGAAGGAAGCAAATACCGAAGCACCTCCAGCCTGTATATCATTTCAAATATTCTATAGGATGAACCCGACTCCAGTATTTTGAATAACTCCTCTGTTAATCTTGAAGAGGGACAGTTTTCCAATCTCTTTGCATCTTTACGAATTCTTCTTCGGTATTTTCCCGGGAGTCTGAATCCGGTTATAGCTGCATATTTAACAGCCCTTAAAATCCTCACTGGATCCTCGACAAATACTCTTTCCAGAGGGAGTATAAGACGAAGCCTCCTCTCCCTTAGATCTTTCATGCCACTCTTAAAGTCTAAAATTTGTTGTTTACAGGGGCAGTAATAGAGAGCATTTACCGTGAAATCCCTTCTCGAAACATCCTCTTTCAGGGTTCCGTAATAGTTGTTTTCTGCCATACTTCCTGATCTGAAAGTGGATACCTCTATAACCTTGTCAGGTAAATAAACATGTACCAACTGGAATCTGTTGCCCACAATTCTGGATCTTCTGAAGAGTTTTCTTATGGTTTCGGGCGTGGCATTGGTCACCACATCGAAGTCTTTTGGCTTCTTCTCAAGCAGGAGGTCCCTCACTGCTCCCCCTACTATATAAGCCTTATATCCAACGGCGTTTAGCCTATCTGCGATGAACAGGGCGCCTTTATCGATTTTTTCTCTTCCGATCCTGTGATCTTGAAGAGTATAGATCTCCGCAACTTTTATTCTTTTACCCGATTGTGATTTTCCGTATCTTATTAACAATTGTTCTCCGCTCTGAAGCTCACAGTATTAACTATACTATACAAGTTATTTAATAAATTAAGCTTTTTTACGTCAAGTAAGTTAACTCTTGAATTTGCCCACCTCTTTTATGCATATTACTATTAGGAGTAACTATTTTTCGAAGAGAAAGAGTGTGACTATGGATAGAATAATTCAACCAAGGGTACTTAAAGGGTTCAGGGATTTTTTACCAGAGGCCGAGCTTTTAAGAAAGCATATTCAGGCGATCCTGGAAAAGACTTTCAGGAGCTATGGTTTCGTCCCGATCGACACCCCCGTACTCGAATATTCTGAAGTTTTACTGGGCAAGGGAGGCGGTGAAACCGATAAGCAGGTTTACACCTTTTCCGACCACGGCAATAGAAATGTAGCCATGCGTTTCGATTTAACGGTTCCTCTTGCCAGGTTTATGGCGGAACATTTCAACGAACTTTACCTACCCTTTAAAAGATACCACATCTCCAAGGTCTGGAGGGGAGAGAACACTCAGCAAGGTCGTTACAGGGAGTTTACCCAATGTGATTTCGACATTGTAGGAGTAGATTGTTTTTCCGCAGACTTTGAAATATTACATCTTATGTATAAATGCTTTCGATCCCTATCCCTTCCGAGATTCAGCATTCGTCTATCGCACAGGAATGTCTTTAATTGCTTTCTGCAACAATTAGGGGCAGAGGATAAATCACAGGAGATACTTCGTACGGTGGATAAAATCTCTAAAATCGGAGAGAAAGCAGTAAGGGAGGCTCTTGAAGCTATAACCAACGGGAAAATCGCCTCTTCTATCCTGGATTTTATCAAACCTTGCGACAATTTTCCTGATACCCTGGCTAAAATGAAAGAATCGGTAGGGGGAGGTTGTGAAGGAACCGAAAGGTTGGAGGAGATCGAGGGGTTAATAAACGAAACCGAACTCCACGATATATATTATCTTGATCCTTCCATAACTAGAGGATTGGACTATTATACGGGTATAGTTTTTGAAACTTATCTGGAGGATGTTCCCGAAATAGGCTCAATATGCTCGGGAGGAAGGTACAATGATCTTGCCTCACTCTATACAAGAGAAAAATTACCTGGTGTGGGTTCTTCCATTGGACTGGACAGGCTGATAGCCGCCATGGAGAAAGTGGGAAGTATGACTTCCGGGGAAAGAGCAACCGATATTATTATATTTTGTATGGAAGTAAAGTTTATGGGATATTACCATAAAATTGCAGATACCATAAGAAATGCAGGGCTCTCCTGCGAAGTTTACCCTTTTAAAAGAAAACTCAAGAGTCAGTTTAATTTCGCAGAGAAGAAAAAAATACCCTTTGCACTTATCTGCGGAGAAGAGGAAAGAGAGAGAGGAACTGTAACCATTAAAGATCTTAAGGAACGGAAGAGTTACGAAAATCTCGATCTTAAGGGCGCCATAGAAAAAGTAATTTCTCTTCTCAAACACCAAAATTAGTAAATAAATAGGATTTTTTATGGAACCAAAAGATCTACCAGTATATAAACAAAAAGATAAGATAACCAGGGCACTCTCCGAAAACCAGGTAATAGTGGTTGAAAGTCCTACAGGATCGGGTAAAACTACCCAGATCCCAATAATACTCCACTATGCCGGTTTTGCGGATTCCGGAATAATAGGTGTTACTCAACCGAGAAGAATTGCCGCTGTTTCTGTATGCGATTACATCGCAAAGCATCTAAACTCGGGACAGCCTGAAATAGTTGGGTATAAGATGCGCTTTGAGGACAGGACCGATTTTTCGACCAGAATAAAAATTATGACCGATGGTATACTCCTGCAGGAGATAAAATCAGACAGGCTTCTTTCCAGATACAATGTAATAATGGTAGATGAAGCCCATGAAAGGAGTCTAAACATCGATTTTATTCTCGGTCTTCTAAAAGAAGTTCTGGAGAAAAGACCTGAGTTTAAAGTTGTAATCTCATCGGCAACGATTAACCCGGAAATCTTCTCGGAGTATTTTGGTGAGTGTCCCATTATTCACATAGAATCGATGATTTATCCGGTCGGGATAGTGTACGACCCTCCGATTGTCGAATCCGACCACGAAGCTTTACTCCACAAAATTGCAGAGATTGTAAGCAGAATTGTAAATGAGAGGAGAGAGGGTGATATTCTTATTTTCCTCCCCGGCGAGAGAAATATTAAAGAGTGCATCTCGCTTCTTTCTTCACTTCCTTTTTCAAAGAAGTTGTGGATTTTACCTCTGTACGGGCGACTAAGCAAGGATGAACAGGAAAGAGTCTTCATCCCAACTCCTCCAGGGAAGATAAAAGTAGTTATTGCTACAAATATTGCAGAAACCAGTGTAACCATTGACGGAATTACATCCGTAATAGATTCGGGTCTGGCAAAGATAAACAACTACAATCCGAGAACATTCACCTCCTCGCTCGTTGAATCTCCCATCTCCAGGGCATCCTGTAATCAAAGGAAGGGCAGAGCGGGAAGAACCCAGCCTGGTACCTGTTACAGGCTTTACTCCAAGAACGATTTCGAGAAAAGGGCTCTCTTCACTACAGAAGAGATATATAGAACCGATCTATCGGAAGTAGTTCTTCGCATGGCAGAGATTGGCATAACCGATTTCGAATCCTTCGATTTTATATCACCTCCCGGTAAACAGGGAATAATAAGCGCCATAGAGACTCTAAGACTTCTGGATGCAATTGATGAGGATCGCAACCTGACCGATATCGGTAAAATGATGGCTCATTTTCCTCTTATCCCTCGACTGTCCAGAATGCTGGTGGAGGCAATCTACTCATATCCTGAAGTCATAGAAGAAGTAACAATTGCAGCAGCTTTTCTCTCCACAAACTCTCCTTTTTTACTGCCTCAAGGAGAAGAGCTTGCGGCCCGTAGAGCTCACCACAAATTCAGAGACCCGGCAGGAGATTTTATCTCCTATCTTAAAATCTTTCGTACATTTAAAAGTTCTGAAAATAAAAAGAGGTTCTGTGAAAAGCACTATCTAGATCATAGAATTATGGGTGAAATCGTAAATATCAAAGAGCAACTGGAAGAACTGGTAGGAGAATTGGGTGTACCGATTCAATCGGGAGGTTCTGTAAAGGACTACCTGTGTGCTGTCGCAACCGGTCTTATGCAGTTCGTCTGCGTGCGTTCGGGAAGGTCGACTTACAGAAACCTCACAACCGAGAAGATACATATCCATCCAGGATCAGTCATGTTCAGGGAGAATCCACCGTTCATAGTCGCCGGTGAGATCGTAAAAACCACCAGAACTTTCGCAAGGTCCGTCTCCCCCCTTAAAAAAGATTGGCTTCCTGAAATATCTCCTATTCTATCGGGTAACTTTCTTAAGAGAGATAAAAGAAAGACTGCACAAGAGAAGAGAGAAGAGGAAG
>Ga0180301_10000610_pt1 | contig 27526 bp, 31 predicted proteins | sample GuaBasSediGuay16_FD_121797 | JGI IMG/M metagenome (GOLD analysis project Ga0180301, IMG submission 121797) | Subseafloor sediment microbial communities from Guaymas Basin, Gulf of California, Mexico - Guay16, Core 4569-2, 12-15 cm | ecosystem: Environmental > Aquatic > Marine > Hydrothermal... | reverse complement strand
CATCTAAGAGGACAAAGCTTAAAACAATCAAAGGAGGAGACACTGCTCGACCCTCCTACCCCGCCCCGAAAACCTCCCTCCACCCTCCCCCTTCTCAATTAAATCAACATACCATTCAAGGATCATCCTAAGTAGCTCACTACGGTTCATCCCATACTTTACAGCAAACTTATCGAGAAGCTCAATAATTTCCTCTCTAAGCTTAATGCTAACGGTCTTCAACTTTACTCTCCCTCAAGAACAATAATTACACGAAAACTCCTTTTATCAAGCTCAAATCTCTCAACAATTCTCCTTGGAATATAGACCTTATACTTACGCCCCTCCTTAACAGCTCTTCGCTTACTTAAGATAATTTCCCTCCTACCAAACCCCTCCCTATATAGAGCCAAAGACACCCGCAACCACCCCCCACAAACAGAAAACAATATATAATGTTACATAGCCTTCACTAGGTCTTCGTCTTTAGAACAGGCTCTTAAGATATATAAATATTACTTACGTAACTTCAGTTACTGAAAAGACGTACGCAAAAGATAGAAAGTGTCGAATATACATTTACATACGTAGAAGTTCATAATTAAAAGGAGTAAATGAGAGAACCAGGTGAGGTTTCCTCTTATGTCAAAACCGCTCATAGTAAGGCTTTTAGAAAGAAAAAGTAGCCTCGGATACACTTCATACTGCATATTTCTACCTAAGAAAGTAGTTGAAGAACTGAACCTTAAACCAGGAGATATATTTAAAGTAGAAGCAAAACCACCAAACATGATAATCCTAAAAAAGATAGAAATAGAATAAACCATGTGTTTGATAGCACCATAATAATAAGGGCCAATAAACTTAATATCAATGTATTTCACATAGTACATCATTATGAGGATACGTGAAGTGTAACATTATTACGAAAGAACAGAGGTCTATGTGCCGTGGAAGTAATGTTTATCCCTTTTAGTGTAGAATATATAAATAGCGAGAGCGAGGTAGTAGCCGTTGACACTCATGCAAAGACACAGACAACTTGTTACGAACCTTGAAGATATTAAATATATAAGAAAGCTCGTAAGGGACTACAGCTTTCCAGTATCGGCAGCCGATTATGTCTCGTTAATACTTAGTATAGAAAGTTATGGTTTAGAAGAGACCATGAAATCTATACCAATTAGGAAAATGATTAAAAAAATAGATGTTATTCTCGCCGAAAATCCTATGATAGGATTCTTTCTGCCTCTAATGAGATTGAAGCTAGGACAAGAACCTTACATTAGGAAAACTCTTGAAGAATTAATCGAAGAATTATCTACCTATATTACATTGGAATTCAATAAAGAAGAGGTTAAAAATCGTTTATTGAAGTGCATTTTACTTGAAAAGAGAAGAAATTTAGTCGCAATAGCTTTAGCATCAGAGTATCACATATACCTATTAAACCACAAGATATGGAGGAAGTTAGCTGAAGCCTACATGGCAAGATTCGCATTAGAAGTTCTTATTGAAAAATTAAAATCCGAACTTGACAACATGGACTTAATTGAGAAGGCATCGATAATCTATCTAGCAGAAATAGGTAATATTATTAGAAGTAAGCTAGGCATAGGAACTATCGAGATAACTGACATTCGGAATCACTTTTTTGATTCAATAGATAATGCCCTAAGGAATGAAACCAAGTATATAGAGTTATTTGCTATAATACCATTCATATACAAGTTGGCAAAGATAACTAAAAGAAAAGATTACCTCTACAAGCTTTACGATATACTATCGTCTTTGGATATTAATAGGCTCTATTACGACATCATGGAGGTTGAAAGACAGAGTCGTAAGCTTCTATATGAAATAGGTCTTGACGAGGAAAGTATAGAAGCACTTGCTAGACCTTTAGATGAAATAGAAGTAGCGCTACTCGAAAAGACAATTAAAATATTAACTAGTGAGATGGTACATATCCCCCTCATAGGATTCACTGACTTTGTTACAGAATATTTTATGTTGTCAAAGAGAACTTTAAAGCTCTATCTCAAATTTAAGCTAAACTTCTATAAAATGATGCATATAATACTTAAATATCATGGTATCTTGATAGGAGCTATCGTATTCTTTATAGGTATTATTGTTTCATACATCTTTGAGCATCTAACAGTAACTACAGCAATCATTTTAACCATCATTAGCTTGGTGATAAGCGGTTCCTTGTGGTATCTGGATACCAAGAAGTATGTTATTGAAAAGTATGAAAGCAGGTGCAAAGAGTGCATAAATATTCTACAGGAAAGAATTAAATACATAGATTATTTTACGGAAGTATAGTAAGACTATAAAAACCATAATTTATTAAATCTATATGGAATATTAAACTTAAGACCCATGCTTTCCCTAAGGACATTTAGTGAGCCCACTACGAAGGCTAGCCTTTGGGAGTATTTCGTGGATATAGCTTCTCCTATGTTTATGTTTAATCCTGCTAAATGCATATATGTTAAGTTGTAAACTTCGCTTATGGCGTCCTCTAAGGCCTCACGGGCTTCCAAGTCGCGTGAATGATCAAATATCGTTATTTTTAGTGTATGAGGTATACCAGTAAATGAATAATATGTTCTTCCTCCAAGCGATGTAGCTCCTAACGGAACAAGAAAGGCCTCTTTTTCGGATAGTATCCAATAGAATCCTCCGGGGGGATACATATTAAATTTCTTGCACATGAATCTGTGAGGTATGTGATGTGTTATATGAACTATTTTATACTTAATATCGATACCCGCTCTCTTACTTACTTCCTCTATTTTCTTCTTGATTTCTGCGGCTTCTTTCTTCCTAGGCCTCTTTCCTGAATAATGTATGCTTACGTCCAATGATGATGGTATTTTACGACTTCCTACAAATAAGAATTCTCTTATCATAGAGTTTATGTTGCTGGCTATCCATGACGTAAGTTCTTCTGGTGATTCCACTATAGTAGCCTTAGCCTTAGTGAATACTCCATCAGATCGAATAAGTGCTACTGACCCTATGAGAGCCTTAGTAATCATATTTAATTGTTCTGAATAGTATCTTACTACAGTTCTACCAACACCTATAATAACATCGGCACTAGGTATTATGTCAGCTAATCTCCATGGCACGCCACCTAGTTTTGTAAATATCCCTAATGCAATATTAGTAATGGACATATCTAGCTTTGATAGTGCATTCTCCGTTATTACTTGCGATATGGGTTTTTCCAGAAAGATTGTTTTCGTGACATAGTACGGAGTACACTTTAACATGGGAGAGGTCTGTTTTGTAAATACCAATATAACTACTCCGTTAAGCTTATCTTCATAACCTAATTCAATTAACTGATTTCTAATGTCTAGCAACCTGTCATACAAGGCTTTCATAGTTCTACTTGATATGTCATTTATTTTTATGCGTTCATACTTGTTAGCTATATTAAGGGTAATATATTCAGTTGGTAGTCTAAAATACTTCTCCATGATATTATTTAGTTTCTCTAATGCTTTATCTACGTCTTCGTCTTTAAAGCGTATATCAGGTAGTTCTATCAGAATAGGTAATAAGTAAACTTTACTAATACTCTCTGGAGGCTTATATGGTCCTCCACGATTTAGACCTCTTATCTGCACTAAATCCGTAATAGAATGACCAAATCTCCTCAGTGGGGGGTGTAAGAGACCATGATGAAGTACCATATATCACACCTTATATAATTCATGTCTTGTTAAATATACTTTAGTCTCCCCTAACGAAAACGGAAATATACTAATATCCTTCAGCAATGAGATTATTGCATCCTTAAAAGTTAATCCTAATTGGTAATGTGATTCTTTCGGACCTAGAGAGAACGATAATGATCTTTGAGTCCTCTCTAATGATTCATATCCTTCCTCACCAATTAAAGGTAATAGTAACGATTTATAAAATAGGACGTTACCAGCTAGCCGCACTTTATCAGCACTAATGCGTTTTTCATCACCATCAAAGAATACTATATCTAATATGTATTTCCTAGTAGTTGGATCGTAACCTATAGACTTTATTAAAGCCTTCCTATATCTAATAGTACCGTCTTCTCTTCGAGGAGCGACACATTCCCTATTAATCAACATAGTCTTTATGTCTAAATTTTTAGACACTATTTTTTCAATTATATCATCTATATATGGTCCAAAGATTCTTAGCTTTGGTTGAACTATGAATAGCACCTCTTCATTGATGTATTCTACTCTAAAGATCAGTTGTCTATGGAACTTGAAACCGTATTTCATATCGATCGGCATACAGAATGTACAATCACCTACTCCATAATGATATTTACAATTCCAACCGTTTTGCTCCAAAAGTTTACATATAGCGTTAACAAATAGGGACATGGTGAAATTATTTACTTCCAAGCAGCTCTCCTCCAATATGCTGACGTACTTACCTATTTCGTTTTCTACCTCGGTCTTTACAGATTTGATATCCTTATTTATGGGGGCTATGAATACTGTGACTATCTCGCCTTTACATGAAGTCTTAAATGCTAGATGTTTATTTTCCATTAACTTAGGTTTTACATTCTTACCATATATACCTTTGACCGTCTTTAAGACTAATACGTTAATTTTACGACGATTAAGCTCGAGCCTAAATGCATTAAAATAAATTTCTTCCTCCTCCGTGTCCAATTTGTTCTCTCCTAGCAGATTAATAGAACAATACGGGGGCTAAAACTGTTTGCTACAAGCTTCTCTGGGACCTCAATACAAAATGTATTTGACTTCTTCTTATTGTGTTACCATTATGATGTCTCTTTGTTTTAGTCTACTTCTTATCTTTTTTAGTCTTCTGTTTACTGTTGCTACGCTTACTCCTGTTATTTTTGCTATTTTGTATTGTGAGTATCCTTGTAGGTGTAGGTTGAGTATTTCTAGGTCCAACCTATCTATTATTCCATTCTCAATCATTTTTCCTAGTTTTTCAGCAACCTCTATACCCTTAAACCCCTGTTTTTCCTCGAGCAACATTGCGGTGTCCGCTACAAGTGATGATAGGCTCCTAGAAACCCTAACGGGAGTAACCGTTACCCTACTCTTAGCCTTAACCCTACTCTTCTCCTTAACCTCCATGGGCTGCCTAACTTTAACCACCTTTACCCCACTCTTAAGCCTCCACAACAATATGAGTGCCGTTAAAGCCGAACTAAACCCTGCGGAAATCAATGCTACCAGTAGCATCTGCCAATCCAAGCCATCATCACCTCTACGTGCTAAGCCTCTTTACACTATAGTGTAAAGCTAGTGTAAAGAAGGATGTAAAAAACCAGGCGTAAAGTAATACTATAAACATGTAAAGGTGTAAAGAACCCGTAGTTTACGCAAAAACGCTCGAAACAACACAAAACCCAACAACATTACAAACATTACGTAAAGACATAAAGTAAAGAACCTTCACCTTTACGCAACATTACGCAAAATTACACGAAAACGTAAAACTAAACGCAAAGCGTAAAAATGTAAGGTAGTCTTAATTTAAGTATAGTTTGCACCCAAATCCACGAATCCCCGTATTGTATGATTATGGGAGTACTTGTTTACTCTAAAAGAGAAGGCAAGTGGTGTAAGATATAATTAACTCTATTCGGTATACCATTCCATATATGTTGGTGGATTACATGTTACCCATCTCCTATGGAGCTCGATAATAATTATTCCATACATAAGCTTAGTGTAGTCTCTCCGTACATCATCATAGAAGTTTTCCCACACCACAACTTCAAAGCCTTTCATTAAGAGAAAAGCTACCATATACTCTAAATCAGCATATCTTAGCGTAATGTTTCCACGAGAATTCTTATAAATCCTCGACAAAACATAATGTGCTTCAATAATACATGCTAGCTTTAAAAAGAATCTTTTTAGCTTTAAATATGGATGTACGATGTACTCACGTAGCCGTGATATAAGTTCTTCCAAGCCTAATATTATACGATATAGGGAGCCCCACATAGTATGAGAAGCGTCAAGAGGAGGACAGTATCTAGGGTATCTCTGCACACTACTCTTTATGACATAATATTTAAATGTTCATGAACATACAGCGTTTTCTCTCGTCAAAGCTTTTGTGAACAACACGTGAGTAGTTTAAGTAGATTTATATATAAAGTAAATAAAGAATAAACGTCTAATGTCAGTCTAGCTAAGGTGCCTGTTCGTATTAAATGGTAAAAATTGTCTAAATAGTATTACTATAGGATTCACTTTTATACCCCCTACATGAAATCCTATAACGGGTGTTGTAGTGCATATGCCAGTACTAGCTAAAACAAGAATAGGGAAAGGATACCGAACCACAATACCAAGAGAAGTAAGAAAATTCCTAGAACTAACAGAAGGAGACGAAATAGAATGGATATATAACAATGGAAGAATAATAATAAGGAAAGCCACCAAAGGTGAGACACATGGTTAAGTGTCCATATTGTAGTTATGAGGGAGAGTTCAAGGTATTAAAACAATGGAAGTTTAGATTTTATGATGTTAAGTACCTTCAATGCCCTAAATGTAAAGGTAGATTTAATCATTACATAGCTATGAGTCCTCGTAAAGGAAAAGTCTCTGAATTTTACATTAAGATCAAGCCTAGAGCCATTAAGAAGAGCTAAATTGGTGGTGCGTTGTAGTGGCATTTCAAGAGATTAATATTGATGATGTACTTACATGCTTAAAGACAGCAGCAAGACTTGCCCAAACGGAGGAGGATCTCAGAGTAAGAGCATCCTTCTGTATCGAAGAGAAGATACTGAAACCTCTAGGAATTACCCAAATAGGGAGGTACGAGTACACCTTTATCTCAGGTGGAAGAGCAGACGCGTTGTATGGCCATGTAATTATAGAATACAAAGCTCCTGGCAAGTTATCGACTCAGAGGGACATAGCTAGGGCTAAGGAGCAAGTAATACGTTATATAATGAAAGAGGCTGAGGTAGAAGCTCGATACAAGAACTTCCTAGGTATAATAATTAGTGATAGAATAGCCTTCGTACGCTACGACCCAATAACGAAGCAATGGCTACTGAGAGGACCCTACGATATCAATAGGGAAACAGTAATTAAACTCATAGAAGCGCTAAGAGGCCTAAGAAGAAAGAAGCTCGGAGTTAACGAGCTATTAGCGGATTTCGGTAAGAACCCCAAGACAGGAGTCATGAGTCCTCTTGCCCAGAAAGCCATTAGGATACTCTATAACAAGCTCATGAACTCAAAAAAATCGCGCGTTAGGATGCTCTTCGAGGATTGGAAGAGGCTATTTAGTCAGGCAACAGGTTATAGTCCAAGTAAGTTAAAAGGACTAGAGAAGGAGTACAACCTTAGAGCCAAGAATATAGACTATGACGCGCTCCTCTTCGCCATACACACATACTATGCCCTAATAATGAAGCTACTAGCAGCTGAGATCGCATACCTCTACGGTACCGGTAGATGGCTAAAATCATACATTGCCGAACTAGACGATGCATACATGAGAGGACTCGAAGAATTCCGAAGAGTGCTAGAAGAACTAGAGAGTGGTGGAATATTCAAAAAGCTTCTAGGTATAACAAACTTCATAGAGGGAGACTACTTCTCATGGTACCTCGACGAGCTGGACAATGAATTAGCTGACGTAATAGCAGAGATAGCACGCAGACTATCAGACTACGAGCCAGCAACTCCACAATTAGAACCAGAATACACGAGAGACCTTCTCAAGAGGCTATACCAACACTTGGTACCCAAGAAAATAAGGCACAATTTAGGAGAATACTACACGCCTGATTGGTTGGCTGAACTTGTTCTAGACGAAGTAGGCTATATAGAGGAGTACTTCGAAAAACTCGCAGAGGAAAAGAACGACCCAACAGCACCTTTCAAACTAAGACTCCTAGACCCAGCCTGCGGCTCAGGAACATTCTTAGTCCTGGCAATAAGGAGACTAAGGAGCTATGCTGAGAAGCACTTTATGTTAGATATTATGGCAGACTATGTATTAAAAAATATTGTTGGATACGACTTAAACCCATTAGCAGTGCTAGCTGCAAGAACAAACTACCTCTTATCCATAGCTGACATACTACCTTACGTCAAAGGAGAGAAAGAGATACCAATATACCTTGCAGACTCTATTCTCGTCGAAACAAGAACCGCACTTTACGGCTCCTTCTACGTACTAAGAACTACTGTAGGTACATTTGAAATACCAAAACAAATAGTTGACAAAGGTCTACTCACCGAGTTCCTAAACCTATTAGAAATGTGTTTGAGAAATCTATATTTACCTCAAGAATTTCTAGAGATGTTCAAAAACAAAATAGCATCTAAGCTAAAGAATAACACAATAGATTATGCTGCTGTAAAGAAACTGTATGAATCTTTCCTAAAATTGGAGAAGGAAGGAAAGAACCATGTATGGGTATCAATAATAAGAAACGCCTTCGCACCACTATTGAAGGGACAATTTGATTATGTTGTAGGCAACCCACCTTGGGTGAACTGGGAAAACCTGCCTGAAACGTATAGAGACGTGACGAGGAGTCTATGGGATTACTATGGATTAACCATTGTAAAAGGAAAGACCGGTCTTGGTAAAGTAAAAAGAGACTTAGCAATGCTATTCCTAGCACGTACACTACATTTATATCTTAAGGAAGATGGAAAACATGGCTTTCTAATACCATTAACTGTATTCAAGACACAAGCGGGAGCAGGCTTCAGGAGGTTCTTAGCTCAAGGCAAGAAAAGCGGAGAAACTGAGATTAAGTGTAAGGTAGAGGTAGTTCACGATTTAGTCACACTCTACCCCTTTGAAGGAGCTATAAATAGAACGGCATTGATAGTGGTAAAGAAAGGTGAAGAAACAAAGTTCCCAATTAAACACATCGTGTGGGATAACCCAACAGGTAAGCCTATAGACCCAGATACTCCACTAGATGAGGTCAAAAAAGTAACCGTGAAGTACGAAATAGCTCTAATACCCTTAGAAGGTCCAAGTAGACCAGAGTCACCATGGATGCAAGTAACGCCAGAGGCCTACGAAGCACTTTCAAAAATCATAGCGAAAACAAATATCGTACAACATTATAGGGCTCATGCTGGAGTATATACGGCTCTTAACCAAATATATTGGGTTCAGATTAAGGATAAGGGTCCGGACAACCTGGTGTTAATAACGAATCCTCCATTGCCCGGCCAAAAGAAGAAAGTAAGACAAGTTGAAGCACTCGTCGAAGCTGACCTAGTATATCCGTTAATTAGAGGAAGAGAAGTGAAGAAGTGGTATGCCAAAAGTGATTTAGGTTACATAATAGTACCTCATGACTCAAAGACAGGGAAACCATTACCAGAGCATGTAATGAAAATTAAATATCCTAAAGCGTATGAGTACTTCCTTAACTTCAAAAAGGAACTAGAGACACGTTCAATACATAAACTATGGGGCAAAGGTAATCCATTCTATTCAGTATATGATATAGGTAGCTATACATTCTATCCTTACAAAGTTGTGTGGAAATATATAGCAGGTGCCATTAAGGGAAAGGCTGAATTCTCATGCGCTGTGCTAGAGCCTGTAAAAGACAAGTATGTTGGAACAAAAACTGTCATACCAAATGAAAAACTAATGCTCGTTCCATTTAATGATGTTAATGAAGCCTATTATTTGTCAGCAATACTAAATAGCTCCTTCATAAGAGCTCTCGTAGCGTCATATATGATAGAAACTGCGGTGTCTACACATATATTAGACAATGTCTATGTGCCTAAATTCAATCCTAATAATGAATTGCATAAACGTGTTGCAGAACTTTCCAAGAAGGCTCATGAGCTTGCCAGAGAAATTATCGAGCATAGTAGGAAGGATTTGGAAGAGGAGCTTAAGGGAGTTGAGCTTGAGATTGATAAGCTTGTAGCTAGGCTCTACGGCATTCCTGAGAAGGGTGTTAAGGTTGTCCGCAAGCTGTTGCACATACTTCTTGGTGAGGAGTATGAAGAAGAGGGAGAGGAGGAAGCTGTTGAGGTTAGTGAGGCTAAGCCTTCTATTCAGTTTCTACACACTATCGTCAAGGCGAATACCGGGGACTATTACGAGGTTTATGTTGTGAATCCTAGTGGTTATAGAGTGGAGATTGCAATTGATGCTCCATGGGGTAAGGAAAGGTTTGAAGTTGTTGAGAAAGAGAAGAGAATCAAGGTCAGGGTACCGCCGTTGATGCCCGGTAAGTATAGTGTAAAGTATATCGTTAGATACAATGATGAATGTGAGGAGGGAGAGTTTACGGTTGAGGCTAAGTTTGAGGGGCCTAAGAGGGTTACTAGGGGTCTTGCTGACCTGGTGTAGAGGCTATGCCTACGGAGTATTCAGCGAGGCTTTTTGCTAAGATACAAAGGGTTTTCGGCGAGTATGCTGTTGATAAGCGTATAGCTAATAGTGTTGAGCTGATGAGGCTTCCAAGATATGTTGTAGAGTACTTGATTGGGGAGTTCATGGCTAAGGGTGGTGATTGGGAGGAAAAGCTGCGCAAGTTCGTTGCCAAGTACTACTATGAGCCTAAGTACAAGGACCTTCTTTTACATAAGTTAACAACTGAGGGTACTGTAAAGATTATTGATGAGCTGAAGGTGTGGGTACATCCTAAGACGGGTAAGCACTACGCTATTCTTCCCTCGCTTGCTATACGTGATGCTCAGATTTTGCTTGAGATAGTGGAGAAGAATCCTAATGTGCTTACGATGGGTATGTGGGGTCTCATAACTCTTAGCTACGACCCTTCCGTGGTTGATGAGGAGGGTGCTACACCGATTATAGTGGTTGACTTCATACCGTTCCAGGCACCAGCAATAGATTTTAACCTGTTTAAGGAAGCTAGACGAGAATTTACGTTAGAAGAGTGGGTTGATACGCTCATCAATACTATAGGTCTTAATCATGAGAGGTATAGCTTTAGGCAAAAGCTAGTACTCCTCACCAGGCTTATACCCTTAGTCGAGGGTAACGTTAACCTTATGGAATTCGGTCCTAGAGCCACAGGTAAAACCTATATCTATAGACATGTAAGCCATTACACCAGAATATTCTCTGGAGGAAACATAAGCCCGGCAGTTCTATTCTACAACCTTAGGACAAAGGTTCCAGGAGAAATCGCCACTAGAGATGCGGTAGTATTCGATGAGATTAGCAAGATTAGGCTTACAAACCCTAGCGAGATGATGGGTAAGCTCAAGGACTACATGGAGAGCGGCCACTATGAACGCGGTGATAAGAGAGGGGTATCGACTTGTTCACTAGTCTTTATGGGTAATATTGAGGTTGAGCTTAGAGAGGAGGGTTATGTTCCCGTAGAGGAGTTTACTTACGTGCTTCCTAAGGAAATGAGGGACTCAGCATTCGTAGATAGAGTCCACGGCATAGTACCTGGGTGGGAGTTACCTAAGATTAAACAGGCTAAATACCATCTCTCTCAAGGCTATGGGGTAGCCTCAGATTATTTTGCTGAAATCCTACATGAAACAAGGAAAGAGAGCTTAGTAGCTAAAATTAGCCGCTATGTTGAGTTCTCAGATAACTTCACCATAAGGGACGAACGAGCAGTTAAGAAAATCGCTAGTGGATTGTTCAAGCTACTATTTCCTCACGGAGAATGGGACAAAAAAGAATTAAAGCTATTAATGGATATAGCCATAGAGTACAGACAACGGGTAAGAGATTGGCTTCATATACTAGCGCCAGGAGAGTATCCTAAAGAGAAATTAATATTTCGTGTACGAGTATAATAGTATATGGTTATGTGGATATACCTGAAACAGGGTTTTTTATGTGCATCAATAAGGGAAATATAGGGGATAAGTCATGAATGTAAGGGACCTAGTACTGCTTATCATAGGTTTACTAGGTAAAGTCCGTGGAACTACAAGACTTCATAAAATCGCCTTCTTAGCGGTAAAGGAAGGTGGTATAGATGTAAATGCTGAATTCATACCACACTTCTATGGACCTTGGTCGCCTGATATACAGAAGGCGCTTAATGAACTAGTGGAGGCGCGTATCATAAATGTTACAATTGATGAAACAGGGATACAAGATGAATCCCCACCTAAGATTTACAGCCTTACTGAGAATGGTAAGAAGATACTAAAGGTTACTCTAGCAAGAATGAGTCGAGAAGAGCTACTAAGACTAAAATTCATTATGAGAAGATATGGTTTTATGCCATTAACATACTTACTAACTTATATCTATACCAGGTACCCTGAATACACTAAGGTTAGCATTATTAGGGATAAGATAAATGAATGGAGAAAATTCTATGGTTTAGGGTTAAGGTGATTATGGTTGAAGAAACCTTCATCGGAAGATACGTCTAAAGAAAATGTATCTGAGGAAAAAGTACATAAGATCTTAAGTACATTACCTAAATCAATCATTAAGAATAAACTAGAAAACATAGATAGAATCCTCGATGAAATTTCTAAAATGAGAGGAAACCCTATATTCGCAATTTTATATAGTTCTTACTCCCCTATTCAAAGGGAACATGTAAATAGAATATTCACTAAATTCAGGACAGCTATCTCTCAGAGCAATATTAATGACCTTAGCGAAATAGATATAGTAATCCATACATTAGGTGGTGATGCAGACGCAGCGTTTCATCTAGGCTATGTAATTCAGAAATATGTGGAAGAACTAGAGGGCAAGATACTAGAAGATAAAAAGAGAAGGGGCATCAATATTAACATAATTGTCCCGAGAATAGCAAAAAGTGCTGGAACATTACTTTCTCTCTGTGGTAACAAGATTATACTTACAAGAACTAGTGAACTAGGTCCCATAGATCCTCAAATACGAAGCGAAAGAGGAGTTTATGTTTCAGCTAAAACTATGAGAGATAGTCTAAAACAAGTTTTAGAAATAATCACTGAATTAAAAAGTGAAAAAGAGCAGGGATCCAAGGAGAACGTTAGAAAAGCTGTCGAGGACCTCCTTCATAGAATACCAGTTACCGAGATGGGACATTACGAGTCCTTAATGAGACATGTTTCAAGATTAGCGGGGGAGCTATTATCAAATAGAATGTTAAAAGATACCTCTAAAGATAAAATTAATGACATAGTCGCTAAACTTGTAAGAGGGTATGAGTATCATGGATATGTGTTAACATATTGGCATTTAAAGAATATGAATTTAAAATGCGAACTAGCTCCTGATGAGTTAGAGGAAAAGCTACTCAACATATACCAAAGATTAGAGGAAATAGAGAGAATAGTATCAACTTATCTACTTCCCCCAATCTTATCATTGCCTGAGTTCATAACACAACATATGCATGAAATATATGAACTTAAGAACGGTGTGGTCGTACTGCCCACTCCTCCGACAGAAGTTGATGAAGTGCTTTCGAGAATAATTGAAAGTATTGAGAGTACTGAGTAAAAATAAGCAAAACTAAAGTCTTCAAAAACATACTCTACTAGCAGTCCATTAAATGACGAATCATGTCTCATATTAACAGTATATGAACAATCTTATCTGATAATAATACGAGAAATACAAATGTTCCCCAGGGACTTGGTTTTTTGTGTGTTATGTTTTGTGTTATTTTGTGTTATGTGTTTGTTGTGGTTTTCGTGTTATGTTTGTTTTATGTTATGCTTTCGTAACACGCTCTCTGAGCTCACCGTAACACACTTAGTAAAACACTATTACCTGCCTACTGGTTTCTACGTGTTACGTGTTTTGGGGTGTGTTATGGGGTATCTTAATATTCGTATCCCTGACCATGTTAAGGCGAGGTTAGAGGAGGAGGCAAAAGCTAGGGGCTTAACCTTGTCTGAGTTTGTTCGTGAAGTCCTGGCTAGTGTTGCTGAGGGCCGTGAACCTCACTTACCTCCCCCTAGCCTTGACTATAGGTTTAGGGAGCTTGAGAAGAGGCTAAGGTTTCTCGAGGACTTAGTGTCTACTCTTCTCTCCCTCTTGAGAAGTGGGGTGGTAATTCAACAACTCTTACAACCCTTCCATGAACGCGTAGAGTACGGTAAACTCCATGGACGAGGCGTGAAGCGTCGCTCAAGGAAATCTCACGTCCCGTCTCACGGTGATAAGCTTCAACAGTTTCACGAGTAAGATAGATTTTTCCATCCCTATCAATTGCCCCAGGAATACCCTCACCTAGCATTTTTTCGTAAAGCCAGTCAACAAACTCCACGTTAACCCTTAACCCAAGAACATTGAAGCCTACCTTTACTTCATTGAGTCTTTTCCTTACAAGCTCTACATGTTCTTCTGGTACAACTATTGTTAAGCTACTACAGTTATTTCTCTTGGCTTTATCTTTGAACCACATTATTTTCTCTCTTGTAAGGGATTTATCGGGATAAGCTTCAACCTCAAAACACTCAATGACATTACTCCATTTTTCAGGTCCACTAGGCTTAATAGCTACTACATCGGGTACTGCTTCACAACCCTCCTCATCAACAACCACGTAATAGCCTTCACCCAACAATTTCTCCACAACCATTAACACTAACCTCTTATGTAGAGGTCCCCCATGAGGATTAAACGTTAATAGCTTTTCACCATAGCTCGTCAATTTAACATAATATGATTTGCCCTTCCTAAACTTCTCAAGATAACCTTTCTCGCATAGCAATTCAACTACATCGGGATCCAGTTCCCTTAATGGAACTTCACCTTCCCGTACCCTCAGTAACACGTTCCACTCAATGGGTGTTACGGGTACGTGGTATCTAGGAGCTTCCTCTTCAGCACCTACACCATACTTTTCAAGAGACCTCCTTATCCTAGAAACTATAACAGGATCCTCAGTAAACGGGTTAGAGCCTTCGAGCTTAACTGGTATGTAGATGTTCTTTAAATGGAATGGCCTAGTAACCCTACCATTAATGTAAACCCTAACCGTAAACCAATAATTCTGTAAATTAACGAGGTCTCCTTCACTTAAATGCGGTTCAAATAGCTTCTTTAACTCTCTTGCAGTCTCCTTACCAACACGAAACACCATTAAATTACCCGCATTCTCGTAAACGGCTATCCTAATATTCCTTGGAAGCTGCTGAGGGTATTGTGTGGCGAGTATTAGGAAAACCCTATACTTACGTGTTTCAGCAAGAATCTTAATTATAACTGGAGTAATGAAGTTATGCGCTTCATCAACTATTATGAAGAATGGTGTTCTGAGCTCAGGTGCTATTTCCTCTCTCTGAACAGCTGCAGTAAATAAACGACCTACAAGTAGTGTTCCAAGGAATGCTTGTAGGTTACCTGATACTCGGTACTCACCAATATTAACGACCATTATCTTTCCTTCATCCATAATCTTCCTCAAGTCAATTGTTGAGGTCTTGGCCGAGAATATTGGTCTAAGTATCCTAGAGGTTACTAATGGTGAAAGCTTATTCACAACACTAGCAATAGCCTCCTTAGGTAGAATAGGGAATTCGGACTCCCAAAAATGCCTAACAATGGGGTCTCTAACCCTACTTACAAGCTCATCTCTTCTAACATCATCGACGAGTAAATTGTAGAGGTCCAGTACCGATACAGTTCCAGGAGGTTGATCAACTAGAGTTAATACGAGGTTACGTAGAATATGCTCAAGCCTTGGACCCCAAGAAGAACCAGCAAACAATCTCTTAAGAGCCGTTATAAAGTCTTCAGCAACCCTACCCTTCTCCCAAGGATTCCTCCACTCAAGGAAGTTAATCTTAACAACACGCCTATACCTCTTCTCAAAAGCAGTAAGAGGGTCAAAGTAAACGAGATCATCAACTCTATCTTCAGGTACAAGCTTAAGTACCTCATAAGCTAAATCACCATGAGGATCAACGAGGCAGACTCCATAACCTAAATCCTCTACAATATACTTAAACAACCACTTAAGCTCCGTCGATTTACCAGTACCCGTCGATCCAAAAATAACCGTATGTGTTCTCAGGAAATCATTTAGCTTAACTCCATGATATGTTCCATGAGGTTCCCATAGACCGAGCGCAAGCATCTCATTAACTCTAGCTTCCTCAAGACTCATAGCCTTAGGCACCTCTGGTGGAGGCTCTAGGAGAGCTACACCGACCTTAACGGGTAAAGTTGGAAGAATGTCCTCTGAAGGTAATGTTAATATCGAGGAGAGCTCTTTAGGTGAAAGAACAATAAGCTTCTTGTCCTTAAATAACCAACCAGTCTTCCTTACACGGCGCACGACGAAATCCTCAACTCTTCCCTCATGGAATAGTACCTGATTTAATGGGAATACGAATGCAGCACTAATCCTATGAACATCATGGAAGTTACGGGAAGCAAACCTTATAGAGACTGCAAATAAGGGCATACTCATCTTCTTCTTAGCCTGATTCAATAACTCGTCCTCAAACACATTTCTACCATAATGGGCATAGTAATGGTCTCTAAGGTAAGCATATCTAGCTTCATAATAAGGACTTGTATTAGGCATCGATAATAGTGAAGAGAGCTCGTTTACGAGTATCTTACTAAAGGATGTTGCTCTACCAGTACTTTTCTCGTAAACAAAATCACCAATAACACCTAAAGCACCAGGATCAGGACTCAAACATATTTGTAGGACTGATGGAGGCTCTGTAGAGGCAAGTGCAGGTACGTAGACATCAGCATAATTACCACTCTCCTTCTCGTTAAGCTTAAATAATGGTACATAGAATGGCCTAGAAAGCCTACCCTCCCAAACACGAAAACCACTACCAAGAAAAACTCCAAGGTTAATAGGCTTACCAACGATGATCTCGCCCTTAACAACGGGCTTTAAAACATTAATAACATGATCAACAACACCGCAAGGAACCAATAAGTAAAACGAAATAAACCTACCATCCCATAAAACCTCAAAACAACACCTAGAAAACCTATAAAGAGTAGAAGCAAAAACCTCCCAAAAACCACGATCATCCTCAAAACCAGAACCAGGTCTTAACTCTAGACAAACAAAATCATCGATTCTATTTTTAATTCTCTTGTTGAGCATTCTTGCTACACCAAATAGGCAGAATATGAAAAGCAGTAAGTTCAAGCAATTATAACGTAAGTTATCTTTATGAGGTTATTTCTTTAACCTAAGGGAACCATTATATCTACGGGGATACCCTGCCGTGGATACATTAAGGGGAAATATTTCAAGTAAACCCAATAACATTAGTGAAATTAAAGAAAGAATTCTCGGAGAGCTTAAAGTTCATTGGTCCAATATCATTAAGAAGAACATTGCTCTCCATGGATTGGCATATGTTATCTCTAGGGCCGTAATATTTAACTGTTCACCTTATCCTGCCACTATAGAGGCTATAGGTGTTGGTAGTTCAGTTTTAAGAAGCATCAAGGAGATTGGAGATATAGACATTATCGTATATTATAAGAAAGATGAATTATATGATGAATGGAAGCAGTTTGAAAATATGCTTATGGAAAAATATTCAGAACTTTATGATATGGCGATAGACGTTTCTACGAGATTTGGTAGAGCATCTATGGATCTCCTTATATCAATCTATAAGGGCCATCTCATTAGGCTAGGATTTAAACGCATGTGGGTAGAGGAGTGGTTTCCTTGGATCAATATTAGCGATATATGGTGGGGAGCCCAACACGGTGTACCTATAGTTAGCTTTAGCCTTAACACTTTAATTAAAAGATTTCTAAAATATAAATGGAGAAGAAAACGAATCGACATACACCTTGCAGATATAGACGAACGTTCCTTTTCCACTATTCCTCACGTAATCATATGGAGAAAAAGTGAAGGAATAATAAAACCATCAATAACAGAGTTAAAAAGAGTATTTGAAGAAGAATTAAAGGAATTAGTTAAGATCTCTAGATTTATGATATAAGTGGATTCGTGGAGTTAATGGAGGTCATCTAAAATAGACAAAACTCCTAAACTCATTTAACCGTATGGTCAAGCTACATTTACTGATAACTGGTAAAGTAAAATTATTATTGTTTTTGCCTTACTTTTTCTATTATTTCTTGTGGCGTTGTGTTTTTGTTCATCTTTTTGTTATCTGTTTTATTATTAGTTCTAGTATGCTTATGTTCTTCTCCTGTTTTTCGGTTACTATCTTGGTTAAGGTGATTGTTTTGTGTAGTGTTTCTGTGGTTTTCTCCTTCCATGTTAATACTTCTTTCCATGTGTATAGTTTTGCTGCTGCCCATGCTGGTGACATTACTTGAATGTATATTGGTTCATCGTATCTTAGGGTGTAGGATATGGTGCCGCTACGCCCTGTACCAAATGCTCTCCATGAGGTTGGTGCTCCAAAGAACCTCTTACACCAATCTACTTCATTCATTATGTAGACGTTTACTACGCTATCTGCATCCCATGTAACGGTAATGGTTTGCCCCGCCTTTAAATGGTATGGTCCACTATACCTATAGCTAAAGGTTGAGATGTAGAGGTTTCTTCCCTCAAATAATACTTTCTGTTTTGTAACGATCTTGGTGGTAGTATATGGGGTTATTGAGGTATAGGTTATGGTTTTAGTGCTATGATGAGTATAGGGGATTATGGGTATGTTTAAGACTATGAGGAATAAAATGATGATAATGACTAGTGCCTTTAGCTTACTTGAGCTCATTTAGCCCCCATTATAACTTAAGCTCTCGGATCTTAAAAGCAGCTAACTCAGAGAATTAATTAAGTTTACCTAAGGAGTATTAGGGAGCGTTTAAATTCGTAGTCTAAGCATTATGTGAAAGGAGCATCCTTAAGGTCTTTGAGGGGGTTATTTAATAATCATAGATTATCTATATCTAATACTGTAAACCAGCATTCAGGTTTTCTTAGCTCCTCTTCAATAACATGTTTAGCGTTGCTATAGTGTGAGACATGCTCTCCTTTAGCAACTACGTATAATTTTGAAGAACTGTGTGCATGAATTGATGCTGCGGTTACTATGGTGGCGTCATCTTCGGGGTTGAGGTGCTTTCTAGTGGTTAAGGCATTTTTCACCCTTATGTACATGTTCTCGAACATTGTCTTTACCCTCCTTTCACTTTCCTTATTTACCTCCTTAATTCGTACTTTGTACATTATGTGTCTTAGTGATCTATAAAGATCACTTACATTAATTCTCAGTATATTCCAATATTGTTTTCTAAGCGTATAGGGTATGATTAATACTATGCTTTCTATTCCAATGTTCTCTAGCATTCTTCCCAGCTTATTCATATTCTTAATTAATGTTTTCATAGCTGGTGTATCTACCAATACATACAATGCTGGGTTCCCTTACCCTTTAGTATGCATGTAGGTGAATGCCTCATCAAAGATCTTTATGAGTTCCTTAGGAACTACGTAGTCATCTTTAATGTCCAAACCTGTGGTGTGTACTTCAATGCTTCTAGTTTTTGGATTCCACATAAATTGATGAATATTAACGTAGTTGATGACGTCTTTATTTTCCTCCATTTTTCGTTCTAGTAGTTTTAAGCTTCTAGTTAAGATATCTGGGTTATGTGTAATAATTACTGTATATAAGTTATCAACAGCGAATGTTGCGGAGAATACGTGATCATTGATCTTTTGGACTAATACTGGATCACAATGTTCGCCGAATTCGTCTATAACAAGAATAATAGGTGTTAGCTTCTCTTTAGACTTAAACTGTAATATACCATCAAGAATTATTTTAATAGATCCTGCCTCTAGAGCTCCAAGTGGTATTCTTAGCCTTGAAGGTATATCGATGACTATGCCTAATTCCGGATCCTTAAATATTAATCTTTTCTCTATTCTATTCCAATAAATATTTAATGATCTACCTAGAGCACCCTCTATCTTTATCTCATACACGTTTTCCCTGATCTTGGACATAACATGACCTATCGAAGCAGCTATATGAGTTATGAATTCAGATAGTATAGGATTTAATCCATGATCATAGATTAACTTATAGCTTAAAACATGAGGAGTTACGTCACCATACCTGTTTATTAATTCTGCGTACTCTCGTGCCATAAGATTCATATAAGTACTTAACTCGGAGTGCGGTCTTTCTTGAGGTACATGAATATAGATTAAATTATCAAGTAGTTCAAGGTCTCCTTTAAATGCTATTCCTCTCTTTTGTTCTTTTTCATCCTTAAAAACGAGCAACTTTATCTCTCTGTTATTCATAATTAATCGAAGTTCACCCTTATTACTCCTTTTCTTTAACAATATATCTATAGCAAGGGCTTTAACAAATTCTTCTCCAAGTTTTGCTTCAAATTTTAGACCTTCATCCATGAGTAGTAGTCGTGAAAACTGTGTTTCCATGTTTTCTGAGACAAGTCCTGAGCCTGTAAAATCCCTTGCAGTGCCTATTAATGAGAGTATGCGAAATAAATAAGTTTTTCCACTACCAACTGGACCAAATACTAGGTTTAACCTGTTTAATTCTAGGTCAAGCTTAGTGAATGGCCCTATGTTTTCTCCTATAATTTTTATCATTGAACTATACCTCTCTTTTCCAAGCATTAATACATGGGTTTATCTTTAATAAGTTCTAGATTCACTAGGAGCACTTACCTCTATTTGTTCTTTGTAGGGAAGTGTGGCTCCGGTTCTTATGGGTTTTGATTCCTGGTGTTGTTCAGTGAGGGCGACATTCTTCATCAAAGACTCTAGTTGCCGTGAGGAGGTGTTTCATCATCAAGTATGTATTCTAGCATTATTTGGATATAAGGGTTCTTTCCATACTCATTTTCTTGGACATGTAGAGTTTTGTTGATTTTTAATGAGGATTTTCTTTATTAATGTTTTAATGTATAGTGTTTAGTAGATAAAGGTGAAGTCTGGTATGTACGTTTTTGTGAAGCGTGTGGTTGTTTTTGCGTTTTTAATTCTAGTGGTAGCTTTTGTTCTTAGTTATGTGTGTTCGGGTTTTAATTTACGTGTTGCTATAGCTCGTTTAGATGTATTTACGTTGATTGCTTCGTTGGTTGCTGTATTGGGTAAGGTTATTGGTGCTATGTACCCAATATATGGGATAGCTCGTGCATCGATTGTAGCTCCAAGTCTAGCTGATTATACTGAGGGTGTTATAAGGCAAGTAGGTGAGGAGTTGTTGGAGCTGTGGCTTATGTTGTTTGTTTCGATTGTTTTGCTTACATTTTAGCACTATTCCTAGAGAGTGCATTAATTCCAATACTATGATGTTGTTAAGTAGAAAGATAATTCAGATGCATCCCCCAATGGCCTCTTACTTCTCTTGAACTGGAAGGTTATGTAGAGAGATAGAAGATATAAATATGTGATATAGTATATTCACTACAATGAGTGTTAGAGGAATAGGGATTAAATTATGAGTAAATACCCTATTAAGCAATCCTCTAAGGAAGAGTTACGTGTAATAATCAATGGATTTAAGTCCATATATCATATAGATCTAACGTTAAAGCCTTTAACAATATTTATAGGCCCTCCTGCTTCAGGTAAATCAAATGTATTAGAAGCGCTTGCTATTACAGGCTACTTCCTCTATAAATTGTCTGAGAAGCAAGAATACGTTAATGCAAAAGTTCCACCGTTAGCTAAATTTATTAGAGCCTCAAGTACAAGGGATTTATTCCATTTCTACGATATAGGAAAGAATATATGGATACGTCTTGAGGATAAAGAATTAACTATTAACTATAAAACTGATGATATTATAGCAATTAATATGAGGGATGTGAGAGTAAAACTAAAGACCTCACTATCTGCATTCTCCTTACTCACAGAGACTATGCCTAGTGGTACGGCTTTTCTACGGTATCCTATTAGACTTTATTGTTATGAGAGATTTAACGTGCTTAGTAACATAGTTAATCCTAAAGGCCTTGCTCCTAAGAACTATCTATCTGAAGACGCATCTAATATTCATGTAGTTCTTCAATCTTATAGGAAAACTATAAAGGATATGAACATGTTAATGAAGGAATACGATGTAAATGTTGAACTCAAGGTATTAAGAGATGGTAAGGTTATAGTCTTTGACTCAGATTATGAACTGGGCATAAATGCTCTATCTGATGGCATATTTAGGTTACTATATTATCTCCTTGCTATTGAAACTAATAAGGAGTATTCAATGAAAGCACAGGTAAGTAGAGTAATCTTACTCTTTGATGAGCCTACATCAAATATTTATCCTTATGGACTTGACCTTCTAGTCAAGTACTTAAAGAATGCTCTTGGCAGATTATGGTATGTGATATCAACGCATAATCCATATTTATTGTCAATTATTGGTGATAAAATTAAGGATGCAGCAATATATTTTACTTATCGCGATGAATATGGGAATACTAAAGTAGTTGAGATTGACGTTAATAAAATGGCTGAACAGCTAGTAAGTAGTGATGAATTATTGATTTTAACTCCTAAGGAGATTTTTAGGCGTAAATTGGTTAAGGAACATTAATTAAGTATAAAGGCTAATGGTGTTGTATCTTTGTCGTTATACATAATTCCTGAATGCTATGCTAATAAAGGTGTAGGTGAGCTAGTAAAGGAGTCGATTGGTAATGAATTTAAAGGAAAGGTCCATGTAATACATAAAAAATGGTTCGGTAGGGATAGAGTTTTAAAGGAAATTCTTAAGCTCATTAAGACCCTTAAATCAGACTATGTGATTGCTATAATAGATTACGAAGAGGGACTATATAGGAGATACATTGATGTAATTAGGAGTGGTAAGTTGAAAGACCTCTCATGTACTGAGGAAGGAAATATTGATTCTACATTAATAATTAGGTGTGGATCAAGATTAAAATTGATAATATTTGATAGTAATATAGAGCATGTACTATTAAGGTATGATAAGGAATTAGAGAGCAATCCCATGAAATATAAAGGAGAGAAAGCTGAAAGGGAGATCATTAAGTTATACGAGAAAAACACGAAGTTCAAAGAATATCTATGTAGCCTAGTAAATATCGTAACAAGGAACCTCACTTAAGGTATGATTATGCGGGCTTCTATAGAATTCTATTGATGGTCTTCATGTACATTAAGTGTTTTTCAATTATATCATAAAAGGGGTAAATCGCTGGTCTTTGATTTGAGCTTAATTACTAGTATTTAATAACCATTATGGCTATGATCATTGTTTCTCTGTGTTCTATTATATTTTTACTCGAAGTGCTTAGAAGGACATGTACGTTGCTAGCGTCGTGTTTAATGGTTATATTATCTTGATTATATATTACTTTGACTTTATGGTATGGTTTGCAGGTTGTATTGAATAATTGTAGTAATTGGTTCCTGTTTACTAATGTGTATTGGTAGATTAGGTTATTTGATTCATGAGTGTTGTAAAGTATGTATAGGTGTATTTTATTGCCTGTTTGTATTGCTTCTATTCCTTCTATTTCATGGAATCCTGGTGTTCATATTTTTGCTTCTATTTCTCCGTTGTTTATGTTTATTATGTATATGTGGTTTCCATCATCTGTTGTTAAGGCGAGCATATTGTCGTTGATTAATACTCTTCCTTGAACACTCTAATAGTTCCTTAAGCTTTATTATCTTTATTGGTTTAATGTAGTTTCAAGTACCTATTTGTTTTATGCGGTATACGTAGATTGTTTTTACGTGTGTGAACTCTGAGGTATATATGTACCCTTTACAGTCTATTGCAATCCAAGGCATGTGACTTTGTGGCGTGTATGAATATTTTGTTAGTTTGAGTGTATTTGGGTTGTAGAGCGCTATTATTGATGGGCTTTTAAATCCTTTTCTTTCGATTGGTATGATTAACGTGTTGTTATAGTAGTCTAGATCTCCTAGGTGGAAGTATTCTTCTTTTCTTAGTTTTTCTAGTATTGGCTTAGCATTATATTTGATTACTTTACTCATGTTTCTGGCTAGCTTGTATATTGTTGTTGTTCCTGTAATGAACCAGTATTTTCCGTTGAATGCTAGTCCTTGTGTAAATAGGGATGATGTGTAGGTTACGTTTACTGCTAGGTAGGTCTTATTCGGTACCTTAAGGTGTATGTGGAGTCTGCCTTTAGTATAGTTGATTATTAGGTTGTACCATGTGTTTGGGGTTAATAGTATGTGTTTAGTGTTTACTATGGTGTTGTTTTTGAATAGGTATATGCCTGGTAAGGGTAGTGTGTGTTCATTTAGGTATAGTTTAATTGTATACATGTTATCTAATTGGATTATGAGGTCGGGTTTTAGGAATCCATTCCTAGTTACCTTGAAGTATATGTTTACTGTATGATCCTCGGCGTATGGCATGGTGACTTCTACTTCATTACATGAAGTTAGTGGTAACGCCATAAAGATTAGAGTTAATGCTATTAGCAGTAATGATGTTTTTGTCAAGGCCTAATCGTCTCCAATTAACTATTGCTTGAACTATTGTTAGAATATTCTCTTTACGCCTGGTATTTCATCAAAGTCTTTGTCGTTAGAGTATATTTCATTCACATTTATTCTCTTCATCTGGGCTGTAATTACTAGGTCATCCCATAACTTGGTGAAGTCTAGGTTATATGTATTGGCTATTCTTTTAGCTTCGAGATAGTCGGTAAAGGTGGTTTCAATTACTACTATCGGTGATTCTTCGAGGTACTTTAGAAAGAGCGTTAATGCTTTCTTCCTACGTCTACGTTCGAGATGAGCTAGTACTTGAGAAACTACTAGAGTTGATGTATATGCATCATACAATCCTTTCTCGGCGTCCTCGAGGATTATTAAGGCTTTTTGAGAGAATCGTGGATCAGCTGAAAGGACGTAGACGAAAATGTTAGAGTCTATGAATCTCTTTTTCAACCAGTTTCACCAAGCGCTTTCTCAAGGTCTTCTACGTTTACTTCTTCTACTCCAGCTATACCTAGAAGATCACGAGCACGTATTCTCTTCTTACGTTGGAGGATTATACTGTCGCCTTTAACTATTAGTTCGAGTTCAGAACCCTCCTTTAAGCCTAGCTTACGTCGAATTTCAGCTGGTATTGTTATACGTCCTCTTTTATCGAGTACTACTGTGGGCAACTATATATACCCACATATACATATGGGTGTCAGCTTTAAAGTCTATTTTACATCATCGATTTTTAATGGATTGTAATCCTTCTTAATGTTATTTAGAGTGGTTATTAATAGTCTTGAGAGAGGTGTATAAATGGATTAGACTCAATGCCCTAGCAAATGCTTTAGAATGGTGTAGAAGAATAGGAGTAGACTACGTAGTGTTTGAGGATTTAACAAGGATAAAGACTAAGAGATTCACAAGCAATCCTAATGCTAACCGTAAGATAACTAAATTTCCTAAGAAGCAACTATTTAGACATGGTGTTATCAAGACGTTAAAGCTTGACTTCACAGTCATATTAGTCAATCCAAAGGGGGACAAGTAGTAGCGTAACCCATAAGCAGATTATGAGGGAAAAAGGATTAGATAAACACATGGCAAGCGCATACATGATAGCATATAGAGGATTAAAAGTAATTAAAAATAACTATAAAGTATTTAAAAACTCGTAGAGGCTTTCGGTTCTTGAGGATGCTTATTTTATGGCTAGGTATTTTGTAAAGGAGCATGATAGAGAAGATGCTGAAGATATGGTTAGGTTAGTTGAAGAAACAATAAATATCATTGATAAAGTAGTGAGTGAGAGAAGGTGAGTACATTTATTGAGACGTCACTACATAGGTTGAAGATGATTAAGGAGTGGAGGATATGGGTTGAACGTATAGCTAGAGTTGCTAAGGAGCTAATACCTAGTGTTGAAGTTTATGTTGTTGGTAGTGTTGTTAAAGGAGATTATGTAGGGGGTAGTAATGTTGATGTCTTGATAGTGTCTCGGAGTATTCCTGAAAAACCATTTGAGAGAGCAAGGATTAAAGTATTGATAGAGGAGAGATTAAATTTACCCTATTATCAACCATTTGAATTACATCTACTAAGACCCAGGGAAGCTGAACTCTACTTGAATAAAGCTAGAGGACGTATGGTCAAGATCATATAGCTTAACTACACTTTATGATGAAAAGCGGTTATTTAACTGAATCTGCTCTTTTATTCTTTGAAGCATATTATGTCTCTGGAAGGATACTCTACGTCGATATCCTTGCCTAGTTCCTTAATTCTTCAAGTCAATGTACGAGCATAGAATGAGCGTCTTTAATAGCGTATGTCTAGATGTTCGTGGAGAATACTTTACTCCTATTAAAGCTCTTTGAAGTACATCTACTTTAGTAACAATGTATTCTTTTCTCTAACTACCTACCCTTGTGTATTGTTCAGCGTGGTCTACGAAGAATACGAGTATATAGTTGTAGCCGAGGGTTCTTAGTGCATGAAATCTATGATGTCCATCTACTATAGTGAATGTTCTTGCATCAACGAGCATCGGATATTTTAGATAATCGTCTAATTTTATTATTTTACTTAATAGTTTAACCTTATTATTTATTACTTTCCCGTGTTCTCTTAGCAGCTTGTAGTGAATTATGTGGTTCCTTAATGGTAAGTATTATAGTATTAGCGGGTTGATGTATGAATGTAGGTAGTAGGGTATTATTCATTCGTTATTTATTGACTCTTTCATTGCTGGTACTATTATGCACCAATTATAAGTGCTCTGGTCTGGGAATACTAGTTTTACAATAAATGCATATACAGGTTCTATGAACTTCTGCGCTCCATACTTATTTAAATACGCCAGCTTAACATCATTAACTATTATTCTACTTATAGGATCTTTCACATTAGTATAATTAAGTATTCTATGTAATGCCTCCCTAGCCGAAATTATTGGAGCTTCTTTTCTACTTCAAAGAACCTACAACAACAGCTTACTCGTTCTACCATATGACCAGCAGTTATGCAGACAATGAATTTACCGAAAAAGTATCCATTATAGTTAATGATATACGTTACTGCTATTTCAATGGGTACGAGGCTTCCTGGAATACCAGTCCAATGAGAATATCCTACACTTTTGATCTTTATCTCAAGGTTTGGCGGAATTAATCCATACTCCTTAATCTTATTTAGGATTTCTATAGTCCCAGATGAAGTATCAACATCAATAGGATTGAAGCGAACATCCTGGTATCTAAAATACCTACAAAACCTATTAAAAACATTACTAGAAACGCATAAACCAAAAAGCGTATTAATCATAGCAACTACAAGTGAAGGACGATCATTAAGTGAGATGATGAGGCACACGTATATAGATGTAAAATTAGTCTGGAATCTAGAGCATTAATAGAGGGCAGATTCTATGATTTACCTCCCGTATATTACGATGTATTACGAGCACTTGAAACTGATGTTAAGATACTTGGTATTGGTGACCCTGAGTTTAGACGGTCTCTCATTATTACTAGGACATTTATTCAGAAATTAAAGAATTTACTTCAAGGGAGAATCAAGAGGCTTGAAAAGGCCATTAATGAGAATGCTGATGTATTTACTAAGATAATAAACCTAAGAACTCTACAGAAAGAAATAATAGCATTATCATAT
>Ga0180301_10000608_pt1 | contig 27534 bp, 27 predicted proteins | sample GuaBasSediGuay16_FD_121797 | JGI IMG/M metagenome (GOLD analysis project Ga0180301, IMG submission 121797) | Subseafloor sediment microbial communities from Guaymas Basin, Gulf of California, Mexico - Guay16, Core 4569-2, 12-15 cm | ecosystem: Environmental > Aquatic > Marine > Hydrothermal... | reverse complement strand
GGAGAGAAGAAAAGGTCTTTAAAGTAAGTTTTTTTATCTCTTTTCTATGGGTACTAAAAGAAAACAAAAAAGAAAAAAAATTAGAAAGCACAAACTCAGAAAGAGGCGAAAGAAAATGCGTCACAAAGCAAAGAAATAAACTACCCCCAACCATCAGCTTATAATAGAAAACCTTTGGATTTATGATTGAAAGGTTTAATATTTCTACTGAGAAAAGATACCAGCTGATTGATATTACCGAGAAGGTTGAAAAGATTGTTGAAAAAAGCCTAATAAAAGAAGGGTTAGTATTAGTATTTGTGCCTCATTCAACCGCTGGGATTTTACTCACCGAGAATGAAGAGGGATTGAAAGAAGACTTTTTAAGAGTTTTTGAGAAAATGGTTAAAGGAATTGATTTTTTGCACAATCGCATAGATGACAATGCTGACTCCCATATTTTAGCTGGGATAGTGAGCCAAGGAAGAATTTTACCAATTGAGAATGGCAAATTAGTTCGCGGAACATGGCAGCAAATCTTTTTAGCAGAGTTCGATGGTCCAAGAACTCGCCAGGTTTTTGTTAAAATAATTGGGCCAAAGTTATAGTTCTCTTCCTTTGAAGGAAGCTAAAAATTTTCCCTCCGAGAACCAGGGAGCAATTTTTTTTACTTTTTCTAAAATTTTTTCTTTCTCTTCTTTTGTCTTAGCTAGTTTATATTTTTCTCTTAATTTTTTCAATTTTGCTTTTCTTTTTCGTTTTCTTTTAATTGTTTTAATGTGAGTTGGTTTTGACATAGCTTTTTTATAGTATATATTAAAAAAGGAGAAAGTTATGTTCAAGAAGGGAGATTTAGTTCTCTTAATTGATTCTAAAGGGAAAAGATATTTGATTACCCTAAAAGAAAAGGGAAGTTTTTCTTTTCATAAAGGGAAAATTGAATTTAGAGAAATTTTAGGAAAAAGAGAAGGAGAAACAATTGTCTCTTCCAAAGGAGAAAAGCTTTTAATTTTCAAACCTACTTTGGAAGAATATATCTTGAAAATGAAAAGAGGAGCTCAGATTATTTATCCAAAAGATATCGCTCAGATTTTAACAATAGGTGATATTTTCCCGGGGGCTAAAGTGTTTGAGGCTGGAACAGGATCGGGAGCTTTAACAATAAGTTTGTTACGGCAAGTAGGTAAGAAAGGGAGAGTTGTTTCTTATGAAAAAAGAAAGGAGTTTTTAGATCAGGCAAAAGAGAATATTACTAAATTTCAGAATTTAAGAAAGGAAGAATGGGGTAAACTTATTTTAAGAGAAAGAGATATTGAAAAAGGAATTACCGAGAAAGACTTTGACAGAGCTATTTTAGATTTGCCAGAGCCCTGGAAAGTTTTAAAAGAGATGGAGAAAATTTTGAAACCAGGAGGAATTTTAGTTTGTTATTTGCCTACAGTTTTGCAGATTTTTAATTTAATCGAAGAAATTGAGAAAAATTTCGGAAAAGTTTTCTATTTAATGGGGATATATGAGTTTCTTCAAAGAAAATGGAAAAAATCAGGGTTAAGTTTGAGACCAGAAGATAGAATGGTAGCTCATACCGGATTTATCATTTTAATCCGGAAATTAAAATCCTCTTGCAAAAGAAATAAAAAAAGATTTTAGGGATTTATGAGTAAAGTTTATTTTTTAGAAGTTAAAAATCAAACACCAGAAATTTTAGCTAAGGCTGGAGAAAAAATTTTCCAAGTGTTTTCTGATTTCTTCAATAAAAATGATGAAGTTGCAATAAAACTTCATTTTGGAGAAAGGAAAAGCAAAACCCATCTTTCCCCACTTTTGGTAAAAGCTATTTTTGAGAAATTAAAGGAGAAAGTTAAAAAAATTGTTTTAACTGACTGTAATGTTTTATATAAAGGCGAGAGATCAATTGGCTCAACTCATCAAAGGTTGGCTAGGGAAAACGGTTTTAATTTCGCTCCGATCTTAATTGCTGATGGCGAAAAAGGTGAAGATGAAATGGAAATAGAAATTAACCAAAAACATTTTAAAAAAGTCAAAATTGGCAAAGGAGTTAAAGATTTTAATGCTATCTTGGCAATCTCTCACTTAACTGGCCATGGAATGACGGGTTTTGGGGGTGCTTTGAAAAATGTTGGAATGGGATTGGGTTCAAAAAGCGGAAAATTAGAGATGCATCAAGCTTTCAATCTTAAAATTGATCAAGAAAAATGCTTGGGCTGTGGAATTTGTCGGAGGGAATGTCCAGCAGAAGCTATCACTTTGAAAAACGAAAAAGCAGAAATTGATTTTCAAAAATGCTTGGGTTGCGGAAGGTGTATTGCTGTTTGTCCTCAGGAGGCAGTAGAAATTCCTTGGGGCGATACTTCTTCGGAAAATCTCCAAGAAAGAATAGTTGAATATGCTTTAGGCGCTTTAAAGGGAAAGAAAGCATTCTTTGTAAATGTTTTGTTGGATATAACTCCCAATTGCGATTGTATCAACTCAATTCAAGAACCAATAGCTGAAGATATTGGCCTTTTAGCTTCTGAAGATATCGTCTCTTTAGAGAAAGCAAGCTTGGACTTAGTGGGCAAAGAGAAATTTGAAGGACCAGGGATTGATCCGATGGTCCAGATAAATTATGCTCAGAAACTTGGGCTAGGAAAGAAAGATTATCAACTGATTAAAATATAAAAATTTGCTTAATCTCTAATCGTTGCTAGAATTAAAGAGTAAAAGGTCGCTAGAATTTCTCTTAAATTTTTATGGATAATCAAGAATTAAAATTTCCCCAAAAAAAGATTTTTGTTGCTTTTTCAACGGTTGCTATTTTAGTTTTACTTCTTTTTGGAATGTGGCTAGGAGTTGATATTAAAAATAAGATTGAGGAAGGGAAGTATATTGGTCAAGAGATCCAACTTAGAAATACAATTACTGTATCTGGAAAAGGAGAAATCTACGCCAAGCCGGATTTAGCTCAGGTTACTTTTTCGGTGATCACTGAAGCAAAAACAGTTGAGGAAGCAATAAATGAGAATTCAAGAAAGATGAACCAAGTGATAGAGTTTATTAAAGAAAAAGGAATTGCTGATAAGGACATTAAAACTACCACTTTCAATCTTTATCCTCGTTATGAATATCACCGAACTGAGAGCTATCCTTATCCTCCAGAAGGTAAAAGAGTTTTGGTGGGCTACGAAGTTCATCAATCCTTAGAAGTTAAAATCAGAGACTTCTCAAAGATTGGCCAGATTATTCAAGGAGCAACCCAGAACGGAGCTAATCAAGTGGGAGATCTCCGGTTTACTATTGACAAGGAAGAGGAGCTGAGAAAACAAGCTCGAGCTCAAGCAATTAAAGAGGCTAAAGAGAAAGCCCAAGAGTTAGCCTCTCAACTTGGAATTAGTTTGGGGAAAATTACCAATTTTTCTGAAAGTGCAGTTTATCCCCGCCCCTATTTCTTAGAGAAAGCTCCAGCAGGGATGGGAGGAGAAACTCCTCAAATAGAACCTGGAGAGAATAAAATAGAAGTTACCGTTTCTATAACTTATGAGATTCGTTGAGAGCGAAAGAGGTTTTAAAAAAGCGGGAGTCAGAGCACCCCGCTTTTTTATTTTAAAATAATGCTATAATAAAAATAGATGAATATATGAGAACTCCCCAAAAAATTATTCTAAGTTTAATCATATTAATCCTTGTAGGAGGAGGATTGTTTTGGTATTTTTTCCAACAAAGGTCGGAGCAACCTACTCAATTGGGGATTAAAACTCCAAAGATTATGAAATTGGAGAGTCCAGTTTTCGAAAACAATGGGAATATTCCCTCAAAATATACTTGCGATGGCGAAAACGTAAACCCTCCTTTGGAAATTAGCGAAGTTCCAGAAAATGCTAAAAGTTTAGTTCTAATTGTTGATGATCCTGACGCCCCCATGGGCACTTGGGTTCACTGGACAGTTTGGAATATTTCTCCAAAGACAACAGAGATTTCCGAGAATAGTGTGCCAGAAGGAGCAGTTGAAGGAATGACTGATTTTGGAAAACCTGGTTACGGAGGCCCTTGCCCACCTTCTGGAACTCATCGCTACTTTTTCAAGCTTTACGCCTTAGATGCTACTTTGGACCTCGATTCTTCAGCCAAAGCAAAAGACATTGAAAAGGCAATGGAAGGCCACATTCTAGATAAAGCCGAACTAATGGGTTTGTACTCCCGCCAATAAATTTGTATCGAATTATTCGGAAAAGATTTGATATTCGTTGATATTTATGAAATTCATTGCTGATTTTCATATTCACTCCAAGTATTCGAGAGCTACTTCCTCGCAGATGGACCTGGAGCACTTGGATAAAGCTGCCAAAATTAAGGGGATTAAAGTTTTAGGTACGGGCGATTTCACTCATCCCGAGTGGTTTAATAACTTAAAAGAGAAACTCGAGCCAGCAGAACCCGGACTTTTTACTTTAAAAACTCCTCAATCAACGAGACCCGGAGTCGTTGATGAAACAAGATTTATCTTAACTGCCGAGATTAGTTGCATCTATTCAAAGGGAGGGAGGGTTCGCAAAATCCATATTTTAATTTTTGCTCCCAATTTTGAAATTGTTGAGAAAATAAATACTCAACTTAGTTGGATAGGAAATTTAAAAGCCGATGGTCGGCCAATGCTGGGATTGGAAGCCAAAGAGCTGGCAAAGATCGTTTTGAATATTTGTGAAGATTGCTTAATAGTGCCTGCTCATGCCTGGACTCCTTGGTTCAGTATTTTTGGATCTCGTTCAGGTTTCGATTCAATAGAAGAATGTTTTGAGGATTATTCAAAGTATATTTATTCATTAGAAACTGGTTTAAGCTCGGACCCTCCAATGAATTGGCGATTGTCGAGTTTAGACAAAATTACTTTAATTAGTTGCTCCGATGCCCACAGTCCAGCAAAAATTGGCAGAGAAGCCAATGTTTTTGATATTGAGCTTAGCTATAATGGCATAATTGAAGCAATAAAGAAAAAAGATCCCCAAAAATTCTTGTACACTATTGAATTTTTCCCTGAAGAAGGAAAATATCATTATGATGGCCACCGAAATTGTGGTATCAGCTGTTCACCAACTGAAACAAAAAAATACAATGGAATTTGCCCGGTTTGTGGCCGGCCTTTGACAGTTGGGGTTTTAAATAGGGTGGAACAGTTGGCCGATCGACCTGAAGGTTTCAAACCAGAGAATGCTATTCCCTATAAAAGTTTGATTCCTTTAGAAGAAATAATTGCTGAGGCTTTAGGTCTGGGAGTAGGAACTAAAGAAGTAGAAAAAGAATATTTAAGTTTAATTGAGAAATTCGGCTCTGAATTTAATGTATTACTCAATGTGTCTCTCTCTGATCTAAAATTAGCTACTTTACCAGAGGTTGCCGAAGGTATTTCTAGAGTCCGTGAAGGAAAAGTGAGGGTGGAGCCTGGTTATGATGGGGTGTATGGGAAAATTAAGATATTCTCAGAAGAGGAGAAAAAAGAGGTTTCTGGCCAAAAATCTTTATTCTAAATTCTGAAACTATGATCGAAGAATATCGTTTCGGAGAAATAACAATTGATGGCAAAACTTACCATCATGATGTTGAAGTTAGATGGACAGGAGAAGTTTTAGAATGGTGGAGAAAAGCAAGTCATATAATCGATGTTGAAGATATAAAAAGGGCGTTGGAAAGAAATCCTGAGGTGATAGTAATTGGTACAGGAGAATCGGGAATGGCTAAAGTTACCCAAGAGGCTCAAAAAGAAATTGAGGGAAGGGGAATAAAGTTAATAATTGATATAACTGAAGAGGCAGTTAAAACTTTTAATATTATCAATCAAGAATCTAACAAAGAGGAGGGTAAAAAAACAAAAATAATCGGCCTTTTCCACTTGACCTGTTAACTCCTTGACTTTATTTTGAAAAAGAGTATATTGGAATTGGTTCGGAGCAAAAGGATCCAGGCCGCTTTAAAATTTTTTAAGTTTAAAGGACCTTGAGAATTTTGCTTGAACCCAAAGGTCTTTTTTTGTTGTCGGTTCGTTTCAAATTAATTAATTTGAAAGAGAAACGGCGATCGGAGTTCCATCCCGGTTAAAGCGGGATTGGGAAATAATTTAATGGCGTTCAAAAAATTTCAGCCCCAAAAGAACTTCGAGAGAAAGATGTATCAAGGACATTGGAAATGCGCTGATTGCGGAAAAGAAATTACTGAGTTACCTTTCGAGCCAGATGCAGATAGACCAGTTTATTGCCGAGAATGTTGGGCAAAAAGAAGAGCCTCTCGAAGATAAATGAGGGCTTAACCCGCCCCGCTTTTAGCGGGGCGGGGTTTTTATTAAGATTAAAAAAGCTTATGCCTGCTTTTTCCATATCCTCATACTTGAACCAAAACAAAATATTTATATTTATTTTACTTTTACTTTGGAAGCCAAGTAACTAAGTTATCTTTTATTTCAAATTTTCCTCCTATAAATTTTTCAATTACCCAGATGTTGGTTTTACAGTGATTGGTAACTTCTGATACAGTAACTTGAGACTTCCCTGGAGCTAAAGCCATAAAAGGTAGAATCTGATCAGCTAGATGTTTATCTAAACAAGCGTTTGATTTAGCCTCTTTTAGAAATTCTATTGCCGCTTCTTTGCCAATTTCTTGGGCTGATTTTCCTAATTTTCCTAAATTGTCTACCCCCAAAATTGAATTTTCAAATTCTCCAATGATATTGATTTGACTCCCGGGAGACCGAGTATTATAGTACTCAATTTTCTCCTCTATTGGCAGCTTAAACTTTCCCAAAATTTCTCGAACTCCAGTAACTTGTCGTTCAGCTACTCTTTTTTGTTTTAGAAGTTCTGAAGCTCCCGAGATTAAAATAACTTTCTTAATTGGCCCTCTTTCAATTAAATTAACTGGTCTGAAGGTAGTTGGAAAGAACTTAACTTCGAGTTCTGCCCCTCCCTCGGGATAAAACCCTCTTTTCTTTATCTCGATTTCGGCGATTTTCTTGGAATTAACTCTTTCTAGAGTCCTTAAGAATACATAGCGGAAATAATCACAGGAGGGAGAGAAGAAAGTATCGGTTGCTCCACCCCGAAAAGAAATTTTTATGGGTTCGGGAGCAACTAAGCAGGGTAGAATTAAAGTTTGCAAAACCAAAGTGATACTCCCTGCTGTTTCAATTTTTACCTGGATATCTCTGGATTGAATTTCTCCAGGAGTAAACCAAATCTCTTCTGAATTTAGTTCATCTCCTTTTAACTCTCCTTGACAGAGCTCTTTTAAAGCTCGAATTCCTAATAAATGTTGGTGAGCCAATCCCGGTTTTGGCCTACCTTTTCTGATATTAAAAATATGGCAGGATTTTTGAGTTACTGCCGCCAGACTCATAGCTGTCCTCAAAATTTGTCCACCAGATTCTAAATAACCTCCGTCAACCTCGATCATTATTTTATCTTACCTGAACTGTTTCTATTGACAAGGAATTTTAAAGAGCTATGATGAAAAGTAAAGTTTATGGGAAATGAGAAATATTATTTAACTAAAGAAGGACTGAAAAAAATAGAGAAAGAATATAAAAAGCTTTTGAAATTAAAGAAGCAAAAATCAAGAGGAGGAGCCCCCTCGGTTTTACATTCGGATGAGCTTAGCGCTGAATTCATTTCTTACCGGGAAGACCTTGATTTTTTAGATTCAAAAATTGAAGAATTACAACATATTCTAAAAAATTATGAACTCATAAAACCTCCTCCCAAGAAAGAGAAAAATAAGGTCCATTTGGGTGCTCAGGTTAAAGTAGAAGTTGATGGTCAAATCGATGAATTTATTATTGTTGGCACATTAGAGGCTAATCCTACTTTGGGCAAAATTTCAAATGAATCGCCAGTAGGAAAAGCTTTGTTAGGGCATAAAGTAGGCGATGAAGTTGTTCTTAGTTCTCCGGTAAAAGTGGTTTATAAAATAAAATCGATAAAATATTAAAATTACCTCTTTTTTGAAACCTTCTTATGAAAAAAATTATAGATTTTTTTATTAACCTTCAAACCTTAAAAGAAAAAAAGAGGCGAGGTTGGGTAGTCCATCAGATTGGAAATTCAGAAAGCACAGCTAGCCATATTTTCAGAATGAGTATTCTGGGTTGGATATTAGGAAAGAAAAGGAATATGAATATTGAAGAGCTCTTAAAAATGGCTTTGATCCATGATGTTTGTGAAGTGTTTGCTCTTGATGAAACTCCCTATGATCCTCTTTTGCCCAAAAATATCAACAGCCCTAAAGCCCAAAATGAAGCCTTAAAGATTCTTGAGAAATGGCCCAAATTTTCTCTTTCTCAGAAGAAAGAGAAAGTTCTCAAAAAGAAAGAAAGAGAATGGAGAGCTTGCCAAAAGCTGTTTTTTTATTTACCCCCTGATTTAAAAAAAGAATTAGAGCACTTGTGGGAAGTATTTGAGGAAGGTCTTACTAAGGAAGGAAGATTCTTAAAGCAGGTAGACAAAGCAGAGAACTTTCTTCAAGGTATGGAATATTGGGAGAAATATGGAAGAATCCAAAGAGATCTTTGGATAAGGTGGGCTCGAGAGATTTTTGACGACCCAATTTTAATTAAGTTTGAAAAAGCGGTAGAACGAAGGTTTTATGAGAAAAGATCTACCGATGGAGAAATGCAAAGAATACTGGAGTTTTTAATAAAACTGGGAAAACTAAAGCGGATAGAAAGGGAGGGTTGGATATTAAGGAAAGTTCCCCAACCAGAAACTATTGCCGATCATTGTTTTTCTACGGCAATTATGGGATGGATTTTATCAACTAAAAGAAAGGATCTTGATAAAGAGAAAATTATTAAAATAAGCTTAATTCATAAATTTCCCAAGGTTTATACTCCCGAATTTACTCCTTATGATTCGGTATTGCCTAATCCTAGACGGGAAATTCGAGAGATGATTGAAAACCCTTCTAAGTTTTCCCAAGAGATTCGAGATGAAGTGTTAGCTCGAGCGAAAAAGGTATATAAAATTTGGCCTAAATTTTCCAAGAAAACTAAAGAAAAAATTTTTGAAAGAGAATATAAAATAGAAAAGAGAGCTCTAGAAAAGTTGATTTCTTTTCTTCCTCCGGATCTCAGAGAAGAAATTTCTTCTCTTTGGGAAGATTTTAAGAAGGGCTTGAGTAAAGAAGGAAGATTTGTCTATCAAGTAAAAAAATTTGAAGAACTCCTTCAAGCTCTTCAGTATGCTCAACGAGACAAAAATTTCCCTCTAGGCCCCTGGTGGATGGAGATTAGAGAAAAAATAGATGATCCTTGTCTGATTAATTTGATAGAGGTTTTAAGCAAAATGGATATTTCCAAAACCAAGAATTAATGGAGAAACTTGGAAAACTTTATATTGGCACCTCAGGTTGGGTTTATGGGCACTGGGAAGGGATTTTTTATCCAAATGATTTGCCATCAAAAGATAAACTTAAATATTATTCTCAACACTTCAAAACAGCAGAAGTGAATTATTCTTTTTACCATTTACCACGGCCGGCAACTTACCAGAAATGGTATTCTCAAACGCCGGCCGATTTTATTTTCGCAGTAAAAGCTTCAAAATTTATTACTCACATCAAAAGGCTGAAAGGAGTGAAAACCGCTTGGAAAACTTTTTTAGAAAATGCTTTAAATCTCAAAGAAAAGTTAGGTCCAATTTTGTTCCAGTTTCCACCTAGTTTCCGAGCAACAGAGGATAATGTTAAAAGATTAGAAAATTTTCTAAAAGATATACGTAATAAGATTGCTATGGCTGAATTATTACGTATTGCCATGGAGTTTCGAGAAAAAACTTGGTATAACCAGAAAATTTACAATCTGCTTAAAAGATATAATGTAGCTTGGGTGATTGCTGACTCTCCTCGTTACCCTCGGGCTGATGAAGTGACAGCCGATTTTATCTATATTAGAATGCACGGCTCTCAAACAATGTTCTCTTCCAAATACACTAAAAAAGAACTTTCCCTTTTAGCTGAGAAAATAAAAAAATGGCAAAAGCAGGAAATTGATATTTATTGCTATTTCAACAACGACCTTCATGGTTATGCCATAGAGAATGCTCGAGAGCTCTTGGGATTTCTTAAAAGATAATCGTCCTTATTTTGTTAAGAGGAGATTTTTGTTATAATAAGAAAATTCTTCACTAATCCCTTTTATGAAGAAAATAGTGAAATTCTTAATTGCTCTCTCGGTTGGGCTTTTTCTTTTTTGGTTTATAGTAGGGAAAGCTGGTTGGGAAAGATTAAGTGAAGCTTTGGTCTTTTTGATGAGTTTGAAGGGTCTGCTGGTTATTCTTTTAACTTTTATTATTGGGGTAATCAGCATTTTAAGATGGAAGCTTATTTTAAGGGTTCAAGGTTTTGATCTCAGAGCTAAAGATTTAGGACAACTCTGGGCAGTGGGATTTACCATAAGTTATCTCACCCCTGTAGCTCTCTTTGGAGGAGAGGCCTTCCGAATCTATTTAACAAAGAAGAAATTTAATTTGAGTTGGGAAAAAAGTGCCGCTTCAGTGGTAATTGACAAGATTTTAGATGGAACTTTATTTTTAATGTTTTTAATAGCAGGTATTTTAGCTTTCCTTTTTTATGGTTATTTCCCCTCCAAAATGACAGCTTCGTTAGTTTGCTTAATAATTTTGGGGTTAGCGGGTCTTTTGTTGCTTTTTTATTTCAAAGCTATGAATAGAGAAAGTGTTTTGGAATGGTTTTTAAAACTTTTTGGAGTCCGCAAAGAGAAAATTAAAAATACCAAAAATGGCAAAATAATATTTGATACTGAAAAAGAAATCATTAGCTTTTTCTCGCCAAAGAAAAAAGCTTTTTGGGAAGGCCTTAGTTTAAGTTTTTTAAGATACTTTTTACTTTTTTTTAGAGCAGCTTTGATAATATTCTTTTTAAAAGAGGGAATTGAGGCGTCAAAAGTTCTGGCTATTTATGGCTTTACCAATCTGGCTTTGCTCGTCCCTTTGCCGGCCGGTCTTGGCAGTTTGGAGGCAGCTTCGGCTTTCAGTTTCAGAGTTTTGGGACTCGGTTTTGCCACCGGAACAATTTTCGGCATGGTCTGGCGGGGAGCCGATTTGGTTTTGTGTGCCCTCGGACTTGTCTTTTTGTCCAAATTCGGAGCTGACTTAGCTGAAGCTAAAATCTTACAATTTATTGACGGCCTAAGAAAATAAAATGAGAATTCGTTTAACTCCCAACAAAGTTATTAAATATTTAATCTTAAGCGATTTGGCTTTTTATACTGGTTGGGGTTTTATTAATCCAATTTTTGCTATTTTTGTTGTGGAGAAAATTCAGGGAGGGAACGCATTTGTTGTTGGAATGGCTTCAGCTGTTTTTTGGCTGGTTAAATCATTATTAAGAGTTCCAATTGGGATATTTTTGGACACTTGTCCCTCAGAGAGAGATGATTATTTTGCTTTGGTAGCTGGTCTTTTCATTGCTGCTTTAGTTCCTTTTGGGTATATTTTTGCTAAAATCCCCTTACATATTTATATTTTGCAAGGGTTTCATGGATTTGGCTTGGCAATGTCGCTTTCTGGCTGGACAGCCATTTTCACTCGCCACATTGACAAAGGAAGAGAGTCTACCGAGTGGGGTTTAGATGCTACCTCAATTGGTTTAGGCACTGCTGCTGCTGGAGCATTTGGTGGTTGGGCAGTAACTAAATTTGGTTTTACGTCGGTTTTAATTCTTACCGGAATTTTCGGTTTATTTGGAGTGGGGTTACTTTTTGCTCTAAGAAATGAGATAAGAGGAGTTTTTGACCATAAACTTTTAGACCACGGATTATATCTCCACCTTAGAGATATTTTTCATCGAGAAAAAAAATGACCAACCAAGAGATAGCCAAAATCCTTTATGAAATTGCTGACTTTTTGGAAATGGAATCAGTGCCTTTCAAACCTTATGCTTATCAAAAAGCAGCCTTGGCTTTGGAAACTTTAGGGGAAGATGTCAGAGAAATTTACAAAAGAGGAGGAGAAGAAGCTATTAAAAAAATTCCCGGTGTTGGAGAGAGTATTGCCCAAAAAATCATAGAGTATCTAAAAACCGGTAAAATAAAATATTACCAAGACTATAAGAAAAAATACCCAGTAAATATGAAAGAGCTGACTCAGGTTGAAGGGTTAGGACCAAAAATGGTTAGAGATTTATATAAATATTTGGGAATTAAAAATCTAAAAGATTTAGAAAAGATGGCTCGAGCGGGCAAAATCAGGAATTTGCCAAATTTTGGTGAAAAAACCGAGCAGAATATTTTACAAGGAATTGAATTTTTAAAGAGAAGTAAAGGTAGGTTTCTTTTGGGAGATATCTTGTCTCGAGTCAGAGAAATTGAAAATAATTTGAGGAGCCTAAAAGAGGTTGAAGAAATAAGTGTTTGTGGGTCAGTCCGGAGAATGAAAGAGACAATTGGTGATGTCGATTTTTTGGTAGTAACCAAAAGTCCAGCTAGGGTGATGGACTTTTTTTGTTCTTTGCCAGGGGTAGAAAAAATCTGGGGCAAGGGTTCAACGAAATCTTCAATAAGATTAAAAGAGGGCTTTGATGTTGATTTAAGAGTAGTACCAAAGAAATCTTATGGTTCAGCTTTACAATACTTCACAGGTTCCAAGGAACATAATATTCAATTGAGAAAAATTGCTATCGATAAAGGATTAAAATTAAATGAATATGGTCTTTTTCGTGGTTCAAAGCAGATAGCTGGCAAAACAGAAAAAGAAATTTACAAAATTTTAGGAATGGAATGTCCCCCGCCTGAGTTAAGAGAAAATCGGGGAGAGATTGAAGCAGCTTTAAAAGGAAAGTTACCCAAATTAGTCGAATTGAAAGATATTAAAGGAGATTTGCACTGTCACTCAAAATGGGATGGGGGCCAAAACACTATTGAGGAAATGGCTGAAACAGCAATGGCTCGAGGCTATCAATACATTGGTATTTCTGATCACACTAAATTCTTAAAAATAGAACATGGTTTAGATGAAAGAAAGTTAGCTCAACAGAAAAGAGAGATTGAAAAATTAAATTCGCAATTCGCAATTCGCAATTCGCAATTTAAGATATTACAAGGTTGTGAGGCAAATATATTAAAAGATGGCTCTATTGATATAAGCGATGAAGCTCTAAAAAAGCTCGATTATGCTATTGCGGGAATTCATTCCCATTTTAAAATGCCAAAGACCGAGATGACAGAAAGAATCATTAAAGCAATGAAAAATCCCTATATTAAAATTATTTCTCATCCAACTGGCAGAATTTTAAAGAGAAGAGATGAGTATCAGATTGATATTGATAAAATTTTAAGAGCAGCCAGAGAAACAAAAACAATTCTGGAAATAAATTCTTATCCAGAAAGATTAGATTTAAATGACATTAATATCAAGAGAGCAATTGAGATGAGGATAAAGTTGGTAATAAATACCGATTCTCACCGCAAAGACCAAATGAGGTACATGGAGTACGGGGTAGCTCAAGCAAGGCGAGGCTGGGCAGAGAAAAAAGATATCATCAATACCTATCCCTTAGAAAAATTATTAAAATTTTTTAAATAACTTGTTCATCTCAATCGATTTTATTCAAAAGAATTTCTACCCTTTTTAGTTTAATGATCTTGGTGATTTTGGCTGCTGTTGTAGGAGCGGTGATTATCCATAAAGCCCAAAAGCCGGCTGAACCCCAAAAACCCTTACCTATTTTAGTTTCTCCTCCTTCTATTACCGAATAATTACCAAATCCTTTTCACTTTTCGGTTTTTGAAGTAGGATTTAAAGGTCGAGAAATATTAATAAATTCAAGATAAAATTCAAGATATTATGGCCCAAAAAGCTTTCTCTAAAATCTGGATTTTGGTTATTATAGGAGTAATTGTCGTTGGAGGAATTTTAGCTTGGCAATATTTATTGAGACCAAAAGAGGAAAGTAAAGTGCCAGAACAAGAAGAAGTAATTGAAGACGAAACTGCTAACTGGAAAACCTATCGGAATGAGAAGTATGGCTTTGAGTTGAAGCATCCAGAGGATGCGGAAGTTAAAGAACATGACTATTCTGAAGGTAAGATAATAAATTTCATTGTTGATTTTGGCAAGGTCTCCAATAACAAACCAGTAATAATTTCTGTTAAATCCCAAGATATGGAAGGAGCAATGCGAGAGGCAATAGATATTCAGTCAGAAACTGAAATAACAATTAACAGAATAAAAGGAACTAAGATTTCGGGAGTAGACCAGAAAGGTCTTCTTGTAAGTGAAATCTGGATAAAACACAATGACCTGTTATATATCTTCAAAGGAGAAGGAGATATTTTTAACCAAATCCTTTCCACCTTTCGGTTTATTACTCCAGAACTCGAGACAATGGAAATAAAAGTCTACTTTATTGATAGAGAGATGATGATTGAAGGTAGAGCTGACTACAAAGATATGGTCAAGCCAGTGGTTCGAACTATTCCTAAAACAAAAACTGTAGCTAGAGCAGCAATTGAGGAGTTGTTAAAGGGTCCTCTTGATAAGGAGAAATCTACATATATAAGTTCAATTCCCAAAGGAGTAAAAATAAATAGTTTGGAAATTAAAAATGGGATTGCCTATATTGATTTTTCTGAAGAGTTAAGTGCTTATGGCGGGGGTAGTGCTTCAGCACTTACCATTGGCTGGCAAGTTAGAAAGACCTTAATGCAATTTCCAACAGTTGGCGATGTAGTAATATCTATCGAAGGAAGAACAGAAGATATTCTCCAGCCTTAACAACCAAATCCTTTCCATTTTCGGTTTTTGAGGTAAAATTAGAGAATGGAAAATAAAAGAGAAGGACAGAATCAAGAAAAAGAAGAAAAAACAAAAAAAGAAGAAATTAAAGTGCAAGACAGAATGAGTTTCATTTGGGTTATTTTAAGGGTGGGAGCAGCAATTTTGGTTATTTGCCTTTTGTCATTATGGATTTATAAGCGATATAATAAAAATAAAGTTATCTTACTTAGGCCTAAGCCAAAATATAATTTGATATGTTGTTATCTTCTCAAAAATCTTCTCTACGAATTTGGGTACCTGTTGTTTTAGTGGTAGTTACTATTTTCGTTCTCCTGCTTCCTCTATTTTCTTTTGCTCAGCAAAAAATTACAATTGAGCCTCCTACCAGAGAACGAATGGAAAATGGCGGAACTTCTCATACATTTCTCATATTTTTGGGTCTTTTACCATCTTTGATTATTAAATTCGGAGTGTTATGTTTGATCATCTGGATTGGATTTAGAATTTTTCAAATCAAAGGCATCTCGAAAGTGAGAGTGGGAGTATTTATTATAACTCTCTTGATTTTACCAATACTTTTAAGTTTGTTTCTGCTAAAATTTCCTGGCCTTACAGAAAGTAATTCCGTGGTATGGCTGTTAGGTAAAGCAGTGCTTTTTATAATATCTTTTTTGTTTATTCGGTATTATCTTGGAATCTCTGGAAGAAAGCTCTGGAAATTCTTTTCGTATTTTGTAGCAGTAACATTAATTTTATCTTTTATCCTATTAGTGGATGGAGTTAAATAATACGGAATTGGGAATTAGTCATTGTTTTGCAAAAGAAAGTGAGATTAAACGATAATGAATAAATCCAAAAAAGAACAAGAGCTATCAAGAGGGCAAAATCAGATAAGTTTTATTTGGATTATTTTGGGGATAGTAGCAATTTTCCTTATTTGGTTATTATCTTCTTGGGTGTATAAGTAAAAGTTTTACTTTATTAAGCAATAAAAAAATCAAGCCCGAGGAGATTTTTCCCTCGGGCTTTTTTATTTTCGAAGAGAAGAGAGTGTGTTTATTTCTTTTTAAATGTAGGAGTTTTTTATTCTCTGATGAAATGATATAATTTTCTAATATGCCAATAGAAAAATCAGCGGGAGCGGTAATATTTCGCAGACAAGGTAATAAAATCTATTACCTTCTTTTGCATTATGAAGCAGGCCATTGGGATTTTCCCAAAGGCCATATTGAAAAAGGGGAAACAATTGAAGAGACTGCTCAAAGAGAGGTTGAAGAAGAAACAGGAATTAAAAATATCAAATTCGTTAAAGGATTTAAAGAATGGATTAAATATTTTTATAAATCAAAAAATGGCAATATGATGAAAATCGTCACCTACCTTTTAGCCGAAACCAAAAAAAGAGAAGTAAAAATATCTTGGGAACATATAGGTTTTAAATGGCTTCCATATAAAGAAGCGCTGGAACAATTAACTTTCCAAAATTCCAAAAGGATTCTCAAAAAAGCCCAGCAATATTTGACTAACCTATTCTTAAGAAATGGAAAGAAAAAAACAAACCAATAATATTTTTTAAATAGTATGCGATCGAAACTAAAATAAAAAATAAAATAACTTAACCTAAATTTTTTAAATGATCCGCGATCGCAAGTAGTTAAAGAAATAAAATTATGGGGGGAGGATTTAAGGAAAAGGTTATAAAAATTGTTTAAAAAATTCCAAAAGGTAAATTTGACTTAAAAAGTAATTGTTCGAAATGCAGGATGGTTAATGGGTTGGAGGGTGGTTGACAGTATTCTATTCTATTTTTTTTCTTGACATAAAAACTTGGAAAGAAGTATCCTAAAAATAGAAGAACAAAGGACTGTTTGTTAAACCGTTTTATTCAGGAAATGAAGAGAGATAAGCTCAGCTTAGAGAGTTTTAGAAATTTTTCAAAGAAGTTGGTGATAAAAAGTTGGCAAAGATAATAAAAAGGTCGGCAAAAAGTTTATTATTTTATTATTCTTAAGATAAAAAATGAGAAAATCCAAAAAAATTGTTCTTGGCTTAGCATTCTTAATAGTTTTTAGTCTTTTGTTTAATATTGTTCTTCCTAAAGCCAAAGCAATGACAGTAGAAGAGATTTTAGCTAAGATTGCTCAACTTCAACAGCAAATCGCTCAACTCCAAAAACAATTAAGTGCTATTCAGAAACCAGCGGTTTGGTGCCATAATTTTAATCGTAACCTAAGATATGGGGATGCGGGGCCTGAAGTTAAGGCCTTACAAATTGCTTTAGAGAAAGAAGGATTTTATAAAATGGAGCCTAACCAGCCTTCTTATTTTGATGAGAAAGTTGCTTCGGCTGTAACTGGCTTCCAAGAGAAATATAGAAATGAAATTTTAACACCCTGGGGATTGAAATATGGAACCGGTTTTGTCGGCAGAACTACCAGAGCAAAATTGAATGCCCTTTATGGTTGTGGGGTAGTTCAGAAATCAGAATGCCAGAGAAATGGTGGTGTTTGTATTAATTTCTTAGCCGAATGTAAAAAAGGTTATCAAGAATCTTCATTTTCTTGTAAATATAAAAATGAGAAGTGCTGTGTGCCAGTAAAAAAATCTATTAAGGTCATTTCACCAAATGGCGGGGAAAAGTGGGTACAAGGAAATACCTACTTAATTAAATGGCAAGTTAAGGGGATTAGAGAGAATTTAAATATCTATCTTTATCGAGAGTATGGAGACAATAAACGAAGTTTAACCCTTATAGCCGGAGGTCTCTCTCCAGAAGTTACCCATTACTCTTGGACCATTCCTTCCTATCAGCCCACTGAAGGTAAGTATAAAATTTCTGTCCGGACAGAATCGTATGGAGGAATGTTTAGTCCCCACACTGAAGGATTTGAAGATGAAAGCGATGGTTATTTTAGTATTGTTGCTCAAGAGGTATCAGAATGTACTGACTCAGATGGAGGAAAAGATTATTACACTAAAGGCACGGTGACAGATGAAGGGAAAACTTACGCTGATTATTGTATAGATAGCTCAACTTTGAGAGAATATTTCTGTCTTGAGAAAACTGCTGGAGGTCTTGGTGGAGTAGCTGAAGAGGATTATGCTTGTCCTTATGGCTGTGAGAGTGGAGCTTGTAAGCCAGGAATTACTGTTTTGTCTCCAAACGGCGGAGAGGAGTGGTCTTTTGGAACTCTCCAAACAATTACTTGGAGTTCTAAAGGAATTGATAAAGTAAATATCTACCTTTGGTTCCCTGATGGGGCTACCTGCCTATTGACCAAAGATATCCCTGCTGCTAACGAAAGCTACACTCTGACTATTCAAGAGAATCAGCAGTGCTCAAATATCGAAAAACAAATTACTCCTGGTCAATACAAAATTGCCATTTGGAGCGAAGAGCCAGCTATGGATATTGCTGCCCCTCATGATTATAGCGATAGTTACTTTAGTATTGGTAAACAAAAATCCATCACTATTCTTTCGCCTAATGGAGGAGAAGAGTGGTTTTTAGGAAACACCTATGAGATCAAATGGAATTCCTCAGGGTTTGAAAAAGTTCATATAGATATAATAGATGGTTCAAAGAATACTGCTTATACCTTGGCTTCTGAACTCTCTGCCTCAGAAGGGAAGTTTTCCTGGAAAATTGGTTCTCAATGGCCAGAACTTTCTGCTGGAGATAAATATAAGATTCGAGTGATTTCTTATCCATTTCCGGCATCTGGAGAATGGGAAGAGGGAGTCAATTACGATGTGAGTGATAATTATTTCAGTATTAGTCAACCGGTGAAAGGAATTACTGTTTTATCTCCAAATGGTGGTGAAGAGTGGAAAATTGGGAATACCTATACTATAAAATGGGATAGTTCTGGTTACGACTCTAGTGCTTCCGTTCAGATTGGGTTAAGAGACACTAGATATGATCCAAATTTAGCCGAAGGAGAAGCTGCAATTGTGAATACTACCAATACTGGAAGTTATACTTGGACTATTCCTTCTGAAATAGGAGTGATGAAACTTGGAGCAGGGAATGTTTATAAAGTAGTGATTTATATTGAGGGAGGGGGAATACCCCAGAAATATGATGTGAGCGATAGTCTCTTCAGTATTAAAAAAGGAATTACTGTGCTTCAGCCTAATGGTGGGGAAATTTGGGAAAAAGGAGATGCTGCTGCGATTGAAAATATTGACCATCGCGCAATGATAAAATGGAAAGTAAACGGGATTTTTGCTGAAGATACAAACTTTGCTGTTATAAAATTAAAAAAAGGAAACGAAGTAGTTAGAGTTATCGGAGCCGTTCCAATCTATCCGCCTTGGGACAGTCCTGACCATTCCTGGCAAATTTGGAGCGTTCCTCAAGATATTGAACCGGGAGACAACTATAAGATTGAAATAATTCCGGTGATTTCGGAAACTAGCGGCCAATGGTCTACAGATATGAAAGAAGTTGTTGGAGGAATAGGAGATGAATCGGACAATTATTTCAGTATTGTAACCCAAGTTCAGGAGGTGTCCTCTGTAGGATTAAAAGAAATAGAAAACCAGTTGGCCTTTATTTCTCAAGTTATTTCCCGGTTGGCAGGACAAATAAAAGAATTGCTAAAGAGATAGAGTGCGATTTTGGAAGAACAGCTCGCGCGCCGTCGGCGCGCGAGCTGTTTTTGTGTTATAATTTAAAAATGAGAAAAAACTTCAAACAAAAAGTATTTAAAATTGTTAAAAAAATTCCCAGAGGTAAAGTTTTAACTTACAAAGAAGTAGCTGAAAAGGCAGGAAAGCCAAGGGCCTGGAGAGCTGTAGGGAATATTTTAGCTAAAAATAAAAACCCCACCATTCCTTGTCATCGGGTGATAAGATCAGATGGGGAAATAGGAGGTTATAATAAAGGCCGGAGGAAGAAACGAGAATTACTCAAAAAAGAAGGGTATCTGAAATAATTATTTTTTCACCTCTTCAACAATCTTCTTAAAAACTTCGGGCTTTTCTTGAGCTAATTGAGCTAAGATTTTTCGATCAAGCTCAATCTTTTTTTCTTTTAATAAATGGACAAACTGATTATAGGATAGTCCTAGATTTCTGCAAGCAGCATTAATCCGAATTTGCCATAACCTCCGAAATCCTCTCTTTTTAGCTTTTCTGTCGCGATAAGCATAACTCCAAGCTTTCATTAAGGCCTCTTTAGCTAATCTAAACTTAGATTTTCTTCCCCAGCGAAAACCTTTAGCATATTTTAATAAATGTTTCCTGCGTTTATGAGCAATTTTTCCTCTTTTAACTCGCACCATAAGTTAAGTGATCTAGTGATTAAGGGATTTAGTCATTGAGTTAATGAACTCCTTAATCACTCGATGACTTAATAACTCAATAACTTCTTTATTTTCTTGGCTAAAGGCTTTGGTACTTCAACCCACTTTCGAGTTTCTCTTCGCTTTTTACCCGATTTTTTAGCTCGGAAGTGATTCTGGCCGGTTGCTCGTCTTAAAACTTTGCCGGTTCTGGTAATTTTGAATCTTTTTAAAATAGATTTTCTTGACTTCATAATTTTGATATTATCATTGTTAGCCCTCTAGCTTCTTTTTTTAATTCTCTTTCAATTTTGATTGGAACTGTTTTTTTCAAAATTTCTAAAAACTGTTCAATTTTTTGTCTAGCAAAATCAGCCAAAATTTTCTCTCTTCCTCTTAAAACAAGTTCAATCCTTACTTTGTCACCCTCTTTTAAAAATTTCTCAGCTGTTTTAGCTCGAATTTCAATATCATGTTTGGAGATACTAAAACTTAATCTGATGTTTTTCATCTCTCCTCCCTGAGTCTTTCTCATCTTTCTCTCTTTTTTCTTTTGTTGATAAAGATATTTCCCATAATCCATTATTTTGCATACTGGCGGGGTTACCTTGTCGGTCACTTGGACAAGGTCAAATCCAGCCTGGCGTGCTTTCTTTATTGCCTCTTTTAAATTAAAAATACCAAGCTGTTTTCCATCTGGCCCAATTAATCTTACTTTTTCTGCTCTTATTTGGTTGTTCACTAATACTCTTTTTGGCAAAGTTTTAGAAATTTTCTAGAAGATGGAGACGGTGGGAATCGAACCCACGTGTAGGAGTTCTCCAGAAAGCAGATCTACAAGCTTAGTCCACTTTAGATTTAGGGCAAGAGAATAAAAAGTGGACGAAAAATTCTCTCCCCGAGCCTCTTCAATTTCAGCAACTACCTGAGGCGAGGTAGTTGCCTATCTCGATTTTTATGACACCCAAAGTTGCCTATCGAGAATCAGCAACTTGGATGGCTTACGCTTAAGCTACAGCGTAAGCGGGTTTGCTGAATAAGTTTGCACTTATTTTGTTTATGGAGGTTTTATGAGGATCCACACCTCAGCTTGCCCTGCTCAAGAAGAACTCCTATCAACTCCTTTCGTCCCCTCATTATTTATTTCGCCACTCTTAAATTTTACTTTTTAGAGCCCTTTTTATCTCTCGCTCTATCTCTCTCTTTTTAATTTCTTCTCTTTTGTCAACTTTCTTTTTTCCTCTAACCACCGCAAACTCTATCTTTATTTTCCCCCTCTCAGTATACACTTTTAAAGGTATCATCGTCAAGCCCTTTTGTTTAGCTTTGCCGATTAAATGTTTGATTTCCGATTTTTTCAAAAGAAGTTTTCTTGATCTTTGGGGATTGTAATCTTTGGGCGCATTTTTTGGCTGATAGGGAGGAATACTTGCTCCAATTAAAAAAACTTCTTCTCCTTTTACTACCACAAAAGCTCCTTTCAAACTTATTCTTCCATTTTTGACAGATTTTACTTCCTGTCCTGTTAAAACTACTCCCGCTTTGAATTTCTCCAAAATCTGATAATTAAAAAGGGCTTTTTTGTTTTCGATTATAGTTTTCATAGTTTTTATCGCCGTGCAGCGATCCTCTTTTATTTTAGCAAAAAATAAGATAAACTAAATAATATCATTATGCGTAATACACTAGCAAATTTAATAAAAAAAGCAATAAAATTGCTTCAAAAAGAGAGAATTTTTCCTAAATTTGAGGTCTCCGAAATTAAAATAGAACACTCAAAAGAAAAGGATCACGGCGATTATAGCACAAATGTAGCGATGGAAATCGCCAAGAACACAAAAAAGAGGCCGATGGAGATCGCAGAAAATCTCAAATCTCAAATCTCAAATCTCAAATCTAATTTTTTCGAAAAAATTGAGGTCGCTGAACCTGGATTTATTAATTTTTTTCTTTCTAAGGAATTTTTACAAACTCAAATAAAAGAAATATTAAAAAAAGGGAAGGAATTTGGCAAGTTAAATATTGGTAAAAATAAAAAAGTAAATGTTGAGTTTATTTCCGCTAATCCTACAGGACCTTTAACTTTAGGAAACGGCCGAGGAGGGTTTTATGGGGATACTCTGGCAAATGTTTTAGAGAAAGCAGGTTATAAAGTAAAAAGGGAATATTATATTAATGATGTTGGCACTCAGATAAGAAAATTAGGACACTCAGTTATTGGTGATTCACAAGCACTTTATAAAGGAAAATATATCGAAGAACTTAGAAAGCGAATAAAAGGAAAAGATCCAGATGAAGTTGGTCAAAAAGCAGCAAAAATAATTTTAAAAGAGATGATAAAACCTTCCGTTAAAAGAATGGGAATAAAGTTTGATAAGTGGTTTTCTGAGAAAAGCTTGTATGAAAAAGGAGAAGTAGATAAAATTCTAAACTGGTTAAAAAAGAAAAAATTAGCTTACGAAAAAGAAGGAGCTTTGTGGTTTAAAGCTGCTAAATTTGGAGATGACAAAGATAGAGTTTTGGTTCGCCAGAATGGCCAGAAAACCTATTTTGCCTCTGACATCGCTTATTTAAAGAATAAATTCCAGAGAGGGTTTAATTTTTTAATTTTTCTTTGGGGAGCTGACCATGCCGGGTATGTGAAAAGAATGGAAGCGGCAGTTGAAGCTTTAGGATATAAAAAAGAACAGGTAAGATTTATCATTATGCAACTCGTTAAACTTTTTGAGAAGGGGAAAGAAGTACGAATGTCAAAAAGAACCGGTAGTTTTGTAACCTTAGACGAACTAATTGAGGAAGTTGGTTTGGATGTAGCAAGATTTTTCTTTTTACAGAGAAGTCCGGGCAGTCATTTAAATTTCGATTTGGATTTGGCCAAAGTCAGAGGAGAGAAAAATCCAGTTTACTACGTGCAGTACGCCCACGCTAGGATCTGCAGCATCCTAAAAAATCTTAAATCTCAAAACTTAAAACTCAAAACCGCAACTCAAAACTTAAATCTATTAAATCATCCTAGCGAATTGGAGTTGATCAAACAGCTTATTAAGTTTCCTGAAGTGGTTGAAGATATAGCTCGAGATTATCAAGTCCAAAGGTTGCCGCAATATACCTTAGATTTGGCTCGCCAATTTCATGATTTTTACGAAAAGTGCCGAGTAATTTCTCCAGATAAAAATCTAACTCAATCTAGATTAGCTTTAATCTTGGCAACAAAAATTGTATTAAAAAACACTTTAGATTTAATGGGCATTTCCGCTCCAGAAAGAATGTAAAACTATGGACTTTTCTAAAGCCGAGAAAAAAATATTAAAGTTTTGGGAGAAAAACAGAATTTTTGAAAAAAGTATTTCTCAGAGAAAGAAGAGAAAAAGATTTGTTTTCTTTGAAGGACCACCTTATGCCAACGGCAGACCGGGAATTCACCACCTTTTAGCGAGAGCTTTCAAAGATATTATTTTGCGCTACAAAACAATGCAGGGATTTTTAGTAGAAAGAAGGGCTGGTTGGGATACTCAAGGTTTACCTACTGAAATTGCTGCTGAAAAAGCTCTTGGGATAAAAAGCAAAAAAGATATTGAAAAATTAGGGATTGAAAGATTTATTGAAGAGTGTAAAAGAAACGTCTTCACTTACAAAGAAGAATGGGAAAGATTTACTCAAAGAATTGGCTATTGGCTTGATTTAGAGCATCCTTATGTCACGTGCAATCTTGATTATATTGAGAGTCTATGGTGGATAATAAAAAAATTTTGGGAAAAAGGATTTTTGAAGAGAGCAAAGAAAGTAGTCCCTTGGTGTCCAAGGTGCCAAACTTCTCTTTCTTCTCACGAAGTTGCTCAAGGGTACAAGAAAATCACTGAGCCGGCTATTTATGTGAAGTTTAAACTCAAAACTCAACACTCAACACTCAAAAGCGCAACCCAAAACTCAAAACTTAATATCTATCTCTTGGTTTGGACGACAACCCCCTGGACTTTACCGGGAAATGTGGCAGTAGCAGTTAATCCAAAATTAGATTATGTGTTAATAAAAACTGATAAAGAATATTTTATCTTGGCTAAAGAAAGATTAAATAAGGTGTTCTGGGAAAAAGAATATGAGTTAAGCAGTGAATTTAAAGGGAAAGAATTAGTTGGTTTGCAATATCAACCCTTATATAAAACCTCAAATTACTGCAAAGTTTTACCTGCCTCTTTTGTCTCTTTAGAAGAAGGAACTGGATTGGTCCATATTGCTCCAGCTTTTGGTGCTGAGGACTTTGATCTTATAAGAACTCAAGGTTCAATAAATGAGAATGAGATTCCTCTCACAGTTGAAGAGGATGGAAAGATGAAAAAAGGGATAATAGGGGGTGGAAAATTCGTCAAAGAAGCTGATAAAGATATTATTGAGGATTTAAAAAAGAGAAACCTCCTTTTTAAACAAGAACTTTATACTCACGATTATCCTTTCTGTTGGCGATGTGAAAGCCCTCTTTTATACTACCTTCATCCTTCTTGGTTTGTAGAAGTCACCAAGATAAAAGATAAATTAATTAAAAACAACCAAAAGATAAACTGGGTACCATCTTATTTAAAAGAAGGACGATTTGGCAAATGGTTAGAAGATCTCAAAGATTGGAATTTCTCAAGAGAAAGATATTGGGGTACCCCTCTCCCAATCTGGCAATGTCAAAAATGTGGCTTCATTGAACTAATTGGAGGGAGAGAGGATCTAAGAGCGAAAAATTTTACCACCAATAAATATTTTGTAATGAGGCATGGAGAAGCTCAAACTAATGCTAACCAAATTGTTAGCTCAAGCAATCAAAAATACCCTCTTACTCCTCAAGGGAGAAAAGAAATAAATGAAGTAATCAAAAAACTAAAAAAGCTAAAAATCGACCTTATATTCTCTTCACCTACTTTCCGGGCAAAGCAAACTGCTCAGATTATTGGAAAAGAATTGGGAATTTCTCCTCGCTATGTTAAAGAATTAGGGGAAATAAAATTTGGAGTTTTAGAAGGAAAACCTATTTCCAAATATCGAGAATTTTTTAAAAATCATAGCGAAAAATTCGTCAAATCACCAAAGGGAGGAGAAACTTGGCAGGAGGTAAAAAAGAGGGTTTATAATTTCTTGAAAAAAATTGACAAGATTTACAAAAACAAAAAAATATTATTGATTAGCCACGAGACCCCTATTATTCTACTTGAAGGAGCAACTCTTGGATTAAAAAATGAGGAAATTTTAGAATATCGAAAGTTGAGAAAAATTGAAACCGGAGAATTCCGGGAATTAAAGTTTAATCTTTTTCCTTACGATAAAAATCTGAATCTTGATTTCCATCGTCCTTATGTAGATGAAATCGAATTTCTTTGTCCTAAATGTAATGAGAAAATGAAGAGAGTTAGAGAAGTTTGTGATGTTTGGTTTGACTCAGGAAGTATGCCTTTTGCTCAATGGCATTATCCTTTTGAAAATCGAGATTTAATCGATAAAAAAGAATTCTTTCCAGCTGATTTCATTTGTGAAGGAATAGATCAAACCCGAGGTTGGTTTTACACTTTATTAGCTGTTTCCACTCTCTTGGGTTTGGGCACTTCTTATAAAAATGTGTTAGTCACCGGTATTGTCTTAGATGAGAAAGGAGAGAAAATGTCTAAGTCGAAAGGAAATATTGTGGAGCCTTTTGAAATAACAAAAAAATATGGGACTGATGCCGCTCGCTGGTATTTTTACACCATTAATCAACCAGCTCAACCTAAATTCTTTGCCGAAAAGGATGTTCAGACTATCTTGCGAAAATTTCTAATGACTTATTGGAACTGTTATAAGTTCTTTGAAACATACGGAATTAGAATCTCAAATCTCAAATCTCAAATCTCAAACCCCCAACTTAAATCTCAAAACATATTAGATAAGTGGATTATTTCCAGGTTAAATAAGTTGATTTTAGAAGTAACAAAGAATTTGGAAAGTTTTGATGTAGTTCCAGCAGCCAGAAAGTTAGAGGATTTTGTGATAAATGATGTTTCTTTGTGGTATATCAGAAGGTCCCGCCCCCGTTTCCAGAAGCCAAAAAGTAAAAAAGAATTAAAAGAGGCTTCAGCTGTTTTAGGTTACGTGCTTTTAACTTTAAGTAAATTAACTGCCCCTTTTATTCCTTTCCTTTCAGAAGAGATTTATCAGGGATTGGGCAAGAAAGAGAGTGTTCATCTAGAGGATTGGCCAAAGCCAAATAAGCAATTTATAAATGAGAGCCTTGAAAAGAAAATGAAAAAGATTAGAGAAACTGTTGCTCAAGGATTAGCTCAGAGGGCAAAAGCTGGGATAAAAGTTCGCCAGCCCCTCGCTTCGCTCAAAATCAAAAATCAAAAGTCAAAAGTCAAAGATGAGAAAGAGTTGTTAGATTTAATTAAACAAGAACTGAATGTTAAAGAAATAATTTTTGACCCTAAAATTAAAAAAGAGATAGAGCTTGATACAAAAATTACCAAAGAACTAAAAGAAGAAGGAGAAGTTAGAGAAATAATCCGTCATATTCAAGAGTTAAGAAAAAAAGCTGGTTTAACGCCCAAAGATAAAATTACAATCTTTTATTTAGCCAGTAAAAGATTTGAAAATATTATAGCCAAAAATAAAAAGGGAATTCTAGAGGAAACAAAAGCAAAAGAGTTTCTACCAAAGCCAATCCCCCAAAAATTACTTTTGGCTGAAAAAAAGATAAAAGTTGACAACGAAGAATTTTGGCTGGGGATTAAGAAGATAAAATGATATGCCATTTACTCATTACAGAACTCAAGGAATTTTTTTGAAAAAAGAAGATCGGGGGGAGGCCGATCAGCTTTTTACTATTTTTACAAAAGATTATGGAAAGTTGGAGGTTTTGGGCAGAGCAATCAGAAAAATTAAATCGAAATTAAGATCGGGGGCTGAACTTTTTTATTTATCAGAAATTGAGTTTATCCAAGGCAAAAGTTATAAAACTTTAACTGATGCTATTTCAATCGATAAATTCAAAAATCTAAGAGAAAATCATCAAAAATTGGGAGTCGCTTACAAGATCGCTGACACTCTTAATTCTTTCACTGCTCCAGAAGAACAGGATGAGAAAATTTGGCAACTTATTCTGGCAACCTTTCGAGAGATTGGAAATTGGAAAATTGAAAATCGGAAATTGGAAATTATTTACTATTACTTTCTATGGAAACTTTTTGATTTTTTGGGGTATGCTCCTGAGCTTTATTCTTGTACAATATGTGGCCAGAAACTTTTGCCCGAGACTTTCTGGTTTTTACCCAAAGAAGGAGGAATAGTTGACTGGCGATGTTTTACAAAACTTTCTCAGGAGGAAAAAAAAGAAGGGAAAGAAATTAGTGTGGATAGTGTGAAAATTTTACGGATTTTTCTGGAGAAAGATTGGGATTTTGTGAAAAAAATAAAATGTCCTCCAGAGAGTATAAAGAACCTGAAAGATATATCAAAGGTTTATTTACAATTTTTAAAAGAAG
>Ga0180301_10000606_pt1 | contig 27626 bp, 22 predicted proteins | sample GuaBasSediGuay16_FD_121797 | JGI IMG/M metagenome (GOLD analysis project Ga0180301, IMG submission 121797) | Subseafloor sediment microbial communities from Guaymas Basin, Gulf of California, Mexico - Guay16, Core 4569-2, 12-15 cm | ecosystem: Environmental > Aquatic > Marine > Hydrothermal... | reverse complement strand
TTTCAAATCAAATTCTAGATCGTTTGTACAAAAAATTTATATGAAAACTATTTATAAAAATTATTTGATATTCTTACACATTAATTTTTATTTGTTATTATTTCAAAAAATAAAAATACAGAACTCAAGATAAATAAACTCAGATTATTAAGTAAGTAACGATACATAATGCCAATGTAACTATAAATGTTATCAGAGCGTTTATTCCGAGAGAGCCGAAAGTTGCGAATATAACAGAAGCCATCTTTGCGCTAGCTTCATGACCAAAAACATAGACGTTCTTTACAAAGCCAGTGTTAATACCTACAGAGACAGGCTCAAGATCATCTATCGCTTCTTCTACTAGCTTTTTTGTTATGTTTATGATTTTATCTATATGACAAGAAAAACCAATAGGATTATAACCGCTAGGGGTATAGTTAACTGCATGATTATCAGTTGTCATTATCTTAGCTTCATCTACTAATTCTTTAATTTCATTATGGATCTTTTCTCTTACACCTGGCAACATGTTGTTGCCGTCATACAAAATATAAGCTGTTCTTTGTATTTTTCTACCTGCCCCAGTCTCAAGTAGTAAAACTTGGATTCCCTTTGCACCAAAACCTTCATGAATCTTGAAATTATCGAATTCTGCATAACCTGCTTTAATTTTGTTTGCTCTGGTTTTCTTCGCTTTTTCTAAAGCAACCTTTGCAGCATTCATCATTCTATAGGATTTGTTTGTGCTAATATAGACAGAACCTTCGTATAATCTTGCATTTTTTCTAAGGCTGTTGTGTGCATCTATCATTAATGCTTGCTCAACTTGATTTTTCGCATTAGTAATTATGTTAAAACCAGTTCCAAAATCTATATCGTCTGTAGAGTGTGGTGCAGAAGTGAATGTAAACAAAACAGAATCGCCAAAAAGCTGAGCTGCCATGTTAATATTGCCATCTTCTTGATGGCGGACAAAATGACTTATTTTATTTGAAAATTTTGTATTTGCAATTATGCCCCTTAGCTCAGTTGCTATCTTTTCACATTCAGCATCTGCTACTGGATTATAGTCATGCGTCGTGGTGCTGTGAGCAACCATTATATTAGGTGTTATATCTTGTAAACTTGCAGATAATTTGCTAGGTAGATCAGAACCACCGACATAACCAAACGGACCAGGATGTACATAAGGAACAACCATGCTTACTTTGATGCTGTTGTCATTTCTCTTAAAGCTAAGAGATCCCACATAAACATCTATTGGAACACCAAATTTATAACCTATTTTCTCGAGTTCGCGGGTGCCACCTTTCCTACCTTTTGTTAGATGATCTTTCATATACTTCAATATCGCGATTGGATCTATTCCAAAGTTTTTCTTGAAAGGAATTCTGAATGTTTCAACAAGCAATACAATAGAGATAACCATAATTATTGTTATAAGATACATGGCAAAGGTTTCTTTTATTGTCATCCCCAACAAAAAGTATATTGCAAAGTAGCCAATTAATGCCTGGATTAAAGACCCTGCCAGCACTCTTAGATGATGAGGACTCGCTGCTGTGATTAGAACAGCATGCCTAATCCATATTGTTATTGAGTAAGCAAGTATCAAAGTGAATGTTAGTGGTGCTTGTGTGAATGTATTGATAATCCTATAGATTATTGCTGCTATTGCTATTATATTGAGTCCTGTTAGTGTGACAAACAACGATCGGCGTATGCTAATATCGCCTTTAAAAGCATTAATAAGCGGTTTTGTTAACAAACCAGCGATAAATGTTGGCAGAGCTAGCACAATGATGCCTATTTTTAGTCCTGTTAGATCTACGCTAAAGATAAAACCTACTGCTAATGATATGATCATGATTGGAATGATTTGCTTTGAAACTGATGGTGATCTTAGAATACCCTTTATTAACTTATAAGTTTGTTTAGCTTTCTTCTCATCAGTTACCCTGTCCTTACTATAGAATGATGACATTTTAAATGTAATGAGAGCAATAAATATATAAATGTTTTGATTTTTAAATTTTTAGGATTTTAGTTTTTGATTGATTGGTGTTTGATTATGGAAGCAGATAAAAATAAGCTGATAAAAAAAGGAATGACCTTTAGTGAAGTATTAGAACGATGTCCTGAAGCAGCAGAAGTGTTGATTAAACATGGCTTACATTGCATTGGTTGTCATGTTGCAGCTGTCGAAACTATAGAGCAAGGTTGCATGGCTCACGGGATGACACCTAAACAGATTGATGAGATTGTTGAAGAGATTAATTCAGTTGTTAATAAGAATAAGAAGAAAGAAGAGTGAATTATACTTGAAAAGTAAATTATTCTTTCTTTGTTAAAACCTCTATCTTATCTCCAAGATAAATAGTGTGCTCAGCTTGGCTAACAAGACCACGCTTTTTCTCTATGAGCGGAGGATACAAACGCAACATACCAAGATGGTTCATCTCTTTTAATGCAGCATTAACTTTTATCAACGGAATCTTTTTTGTTAGGTGTCTAGTGCAGAATGGTAAGCCCTGTAGTTTATCAATTTCACTAAGAACCTGTCTCGCAAAAAAGCTGCGGACTGGTTTTCTTTTTACCAAAGAGAAGATTTCTGCATTCTTTGCTTCACCTACTAAGCCAGTGCCATTTGTTGCAAATGGTTCTATTGCGTAAACCTTGCCTTGCTCTAGTACTGTTTCATTACCAGTGTCATAATTTGGTATACTCGGGCCTGCGTGAATCTCATAACGTTCTAAACCATGGCCTGATAAATTGCGAATTGGTTCAAAGTTGTGTCTATGGATTGTTGATTCAATAACAGCACCGATCTGACTTAGTGTAGTACCTGGCTTAATTATCTTGATCGCATTATCAACAGCTTCTCTGCTTGCCCTTACTAGCTTTAACATAACCTTATCATCTCCAAGATAAACAGTAGTCGCGTTATCACCTATATAACCATGTATGTGAACGCCAATATCTATTTTGACTATGTCTTCTTCATTTATTATTGTGTCGTCATTTGGAGGAGAACAATAATGTGCAGCAATATCATTCTTAGATAACTGAACAGGAAATGCAAGATCGCCTCCTTTTGAATTGATAAATTCTTCTGTTCTGTTGCTGATGTCTATTATTTTTACCCCTGGTTTTACAAGAGACGAGGCATATTCTAATGCTTCAGCAGCAATCTTAGATGCAGTTCTATAAAATTCAAGCTCTTTTTCTAGCATATAAGTAAAAAGTTTTAGAGTTTATATAAATCTTTTCAGAAATTAAACACAAAATATATGAAGAAAGTATGAGAAAGCTATGAAAAAGTACGAGAAAGCTAGAGAAAGCTTGCTCAATCAGCAGACACAGCGCCAAAAGGCACAGAAAGAAGAGCCAAGAAAATATTTGAAAATACTCTTAACTCTGATTAATCTTATTAAGCCGTTTCATAATCCAACCTCTATAGGTAAATATACCTGCTTAATTGTTTCAACAAACCTATTATATCTCCAATAATCAATAACATCTGAAAATTTAGATCTAATTTCATTGATAATATTCCTTAATTCTTCGACATTTTTAACCAAAACTTCTATTTCATAGTCAGGTCCACCTATAGTTTTCATAAGGTTTTTAATATTAGGATGTTGCCTTGCAAATTCATACATCTCTGTAAGCTTAGAATGATCAAATAAATAAAAATCAACTTTATACATTTTATATCCTATCCTTTTTTCGTCTATGATAGCATTATACGCCAGAATTATTTCCTTTTTTTCTAATTGTTTAATTCTATATGCTGCTAGTTTTGCAGATATTCCTACATCTCTTGCAATTTCCACAATTGATTTATTTGCATATCTTGAAAGAATTTTGAGTATCGCAAGATCTGTTTTATCAATTTTCACTCTATTTTTGTTTTTTCCAACATCCCATACCTCAACAAACCCGGGTTTTTTAAAAATTTTCATGGGGTAGTGGATCATATTAATTGATAGATAGATTTCTTGTCTATGGATATACTTTCTATATTTTAAAAAGAATTCTTCCCATTTTTCATAAAACTTGTCTATCTCTTTAACCCACACATAAAATGCAATATCCACATCATCTTCTAAATTAACTGTCCATAAAAATAAATCGTTTTTCCTCATTTCATTGTACATCTCTTGTTCTTTCGTTGGATCGATATTCCTCAGTTTAAAGTATATTCTTATGCTGCTAAAACCCAGCACTCTAAAATCTATTAATGCATTATAAGCAGATATTATTCCGTCCCTCTCTAATCTTCTAATTCTATACCTTATTACCTGTTTAGATTTGCGCAGTTTTTTGGCTATTATGCTATCTGGCTGCCTACAGTTATAGCTTAGCTCGTACAAAATATCTCTGTCCAATTTATCCAATTCTAACATATTTTTAACTATAATGATTTATCATATATAAATTTTTTCCTTTTGACAAAAAAAACAGGCATTAAATTAATATATAAGATTTATTACTATGTAGTAACAAAGAGGTGTTGAATATGAAAAAACCTAAAAAACAAGCATTTAATAACGATTCAAGAATTAAATTAGACTCAATACCACCAATCTTTGAAGATAAATTTCCAAATAATTATGTTAATAGTGTTGCCCATTGGGGCAATTTTTCAAAGGAAGAATTACATCAAGAAAATAAAGACGGCATTCAAAAACTATTACATCTAGATATTGATTTTGGCAACTACTGTAGTTTAAGATGTCCACACTGTTTTAGGAGAGACAACAGATTTGATTCTGAAAATAGAAGTTTCCTAAAAGAGGAGGAATTAAAGAATTATTTACTCGAAGCTAGAAAATTAGGTCTTAGGAGTGTTAAGATTTTAGGTAGAGGAGAGCCTTTTGAAAATCCAAGATTTCTAGGTTTTTTAGAATGGTTAATTGATAATGGGATTAACGCTTCTGTATTTACAAAAGGGCATGTTATTGGAAGCGACAGATTAACAAAAAAATATAATTCCCACTATGGAATCAGTTCTGGTCAAGATCTAGCAAATAGATTAAAAGAACTAGACATAAGTATTTTGTTGGGTTTCAATTCATTTAATAGAGAAGTACAAGAAAGTTATATTGGAAACGATAATATTAAAAACAAAGAGATTAAGGATAGATACACAGAACTTAGAGACAATGCGTTGATCAGATTAGTCAAGGCAGGATTAAACGAATATAACAACGGAGAACCGTCAAGGCTTGCAATAATTTCTGCTCCAATAAAACCAGAAAATATCTCAGAAATATTCGAAATATATAAATGGGGTAGAGAAAGAAATATTTACGCTTTGAGTTGTCCATCTACTAATAGTGGAAAAGGAATTGACGAATTACAAAGAGTGAAACAGTATAAAGATTTTTTTTCCAAACTTAAAAATCTATATACACAAATCTACATTTGGAATATTGAAAAGAACCTCATGACCTTAGAACAATTTAAAGAAGAGGGGGTTTCATTGTATCCTGGATGTCATCCATGTAACCAAACCGCAGCAGGAATGTACTTAACACTTTCGGGGAAAGTTGTAAGATGTCCTGGGAGAGCAGACAAAAAAAGTACATTTTGTGAAGATATAAGAAAAACAGAATTAACAAAGGTGTGGACTAAATGTGAAAACCATAAACGTGCACAAGGGAAAATTAAATCTCCAGAAGGGAATGATTTCAATTATCATTGTCCTGCCAGAGATTGGACAGATGATGAAGGAAATAAAAGCATTCCAAATGGTTTTTATAAAGAGATTAAAAAGAGAGTCATTGATTATTTCGCAAATCATTATTACTGATTCCAAGATATTGAGTATCGCACAGAAGTTATTGTATGTTAAGTCTAATTAAAATAAATTAAAATAAACGCAAATTTAATAAACCATTTCTCATTCCTAAGTAGTTATGGGACTGATGGATATATTAAGTGATGCAAAAAATAAAATCTCTTTACAAGTTAAGAGAATGAAAAATCATCCAGACTCTTTTGTTTTTGTTTCAAAGAATAAAGATGGTGATTATGTTCTTCCTGAAAATTATTCAACAGTTAGTGAAGTTGGAGAACTCCAAGAAGTTGTTCATTTAACTTTTCATGATATGATGCCTCGTGCAGTTCTCTGTAAAATGACTGATCTAAAATATTTAAATAAGCAAGATGCCAATGCAGTTTATGTTGATCATGAAAAGTTTGAAAGACTTGACGAATATAAAGGAAGAACATATTTTCAACCTTTGAGACTTGATTAATGACTTTGCGTTTATTAGCTTCTCCAGACCAAATCATTTTTTTTTCATTTTTTTTCTCAAATTCGCTGATCTACAATATATAGCTACCTCATCTTTGAATAAGTAGCAGATTATTTATTTTTAAAAAATAAAAATAGCCTAGAAATTAGTGAATTATTTCTGGTGAGTTATTTTTAGTAAATTATTCCTACCAAAACTCTCTGAATCTGGCTAAAACGAACCTTTTCAGGATCATTTACAGGGTTATTATCGCCCCGTAGAATAAAGTACTTACCTAGTTCATCCTCGCCTATGTCAACTACGCGGTGAATAATAATGCCATCTGCAAACTCGGTCTTGTAACTTACAATATCACCGACATGAATATCATCTGCAGAGCTAGGAATAATCTCTATCGCATTACTAGTCTCGTCTATCAAAGGATCCATTGAGTTAGTGTCTGAAAAAGACGCCCATTCTGCGTCCTTTAAATCTATAATAATACGGTCAGAATAAACATGGATCTGCTCTTCTTTTACCCAATCACTAGGTGATGCAATCTCCTTTCCGTTATGCTGGATTGGTAATGGAATTTGTGTATTCAAATTCAAGAATAAATTGCCTGCAAACCAACCTAAGATAAATATTGAAATAACAAACATCACTTTCAAAATTGTTTCTCTCACTATTTTCAACCCCTCTGCTGTTATTATTAAAACGTATTATTTAAATCTTTCCTTGTTATTACTATTATTGTGTAGTCACAGAGAAGGGGCCATTATTAATGCTATTCTATGCCTGTTACTATGAATTTCCAGTAATATTATTCTGTAAGTAAAAATAAACGCTATTCTATGTATTACTTATTATTTTATGTATTATTTTTCTATGTATTACTTATTATTTTATGTATTACTTTTCTATGTATTACTTATTATTCTATGTATTACTTATTATTGCTTATGTTTATATTTTATCATGTTTATATTTTATTCTCTTTAGTTTTGGTATAGAACTATTTGTTTTCTTTTTTTTTAGGACTTTATAATGTACTTCAGGTCATATTTTTCTTTGCTCGCAAAAACAGCAATGCAGCAGAAATTTGTATAACTCTGTCGTATTCTCTATTGATTACAGATATATAATACAAACTCTTTTACTCTTTTCTAGTCAAAGAAATCAAGTATAAAAGGTGGTAGTAATGCTAGATAGTAAACTAATTCAGATGAGTTATGAACAGATTCGGGAGTTATTGAACTATAAAAACAATTTTCTGTTTTGCATTGGAGATCATGATAATTATACATATACTTTTGATACTAAAGGAGATATATTTATGACAACAGCAAGGGTTAGAGAAGAGTTTAAAAAAATCCATTGCCTTGACTTGATTGCACATCCGATTTATCCTATTCTATCATTAGCATTGGAGAGGATTGTTTACGATTATTATGAAGGGGATTTGCTAATAGTGCAGGATGCTATAAGAGAAGAAAAAAATATATTTAATTTTATGATTGAAGGTATAGGTAAGGTGTATATTGACGAGAATGACAGAAGAATCTTCAATAAAAATTATTCAATAATATTAAAAACAGCACACTCCAAACAAGGCGTTTGTATTATTGGAGAAATAGAGAGAGAAATAAATAAATATTCTTAGTGTCTTAGTGTAAGTTCTTCGATATTGTTTGTATAATATAATCTATTCTGTCAGGAGAATCATATTTAGAGATAGACGACGTGACTTCTGGAATAATTTTATAATCAGAACTATTTTCAGTATATTCAACAGGGATATCGTAAGTAGTTGCAAATGTAACAAACGCCGAAAGCTCGTATCTTCTATCAACATCAGTTAAAACAATACGAGATTGACCTCTATTTTGATATCCAAGAAGTTGTTCACATATAAATTTTAAACCCTCATTAACAACCCTTAATTGTTCAATATTAAGATCTCTTAAAGATATTTCGATAGTTGCACCAGAGTCGTGTAAATGTCTAAGAATTAAACTACATATTTGGTCTGGATTTTTTTCTAAAAGCTCTGTTGCTTCTATTCTTGTTTTGGTTGGTTGCATTTTCTGTCCTTTTTTCTTTTGCTTGTGCCCCCAACCCACAAGTACTAATATGGGAAAATGTATACTCATATATAAATTTTTTTATTTTGTTACTAATAATTAAAGCTAATTTAAAGCTAATCATTGCTTAGATAAGTTTATAAGCTACTTAAGTTGACATAGCCCATTTGAGTAAGCTTTATAAAGCACCTTCAAATATCTTAAATTTATGGAGATCAACGTGTTTAATAGATGGAGCACATCAGGTATAAAGGTAACAGATCCAGGTTTAGTTAGGTATATCACACTGAAGCCTAGAATAGTACCAAAATCTCAAGGGAGAAATATAGGAGTAAGATTCCATAAATCAAAAAATTCTATCGTAGAACGCTTGATCAACAAGCTTATGGTTGCTGGACATAAAGGAAAAAAGCATTTAAAGACATCAGGTCATAATACTGGTAAAAATAAAGCACTACAACTTGTTGAAAAGGCATTTGAGATTATAGAAAGCAAGACAAATAAAAATCCTATTGAGGTTCTTGTTAAAGCAATTGGGAATGCTGCCCCAAGGGAAGAGATTATAACAATTGAATATGGAGGCGCACGTTATCCAAAAGCTGTTGAATGTGCACCCCAAAGAAGGATTGATATAGCATTAAGGCAGATGGTTCAGGGAGCATATCATAAAGCTTTTAACTCTAAGAAGAAGGCTGCACAAACGCTTGCCGAAGAGATAATCAACGCTTATAACTTAAGTGGAAATTCTATTGCTATTGTTAAAAAATTAGAATTAGAAAGACAAGCTGATAGTAGCAGATAAATTTTTATTAGGCCACACAAAAATTAAAGAAAGTTAAATTCTTTTCAATTTATTTTCTCTATTCATTTTTCAAAACTAGGCTATTGCTTCTGCTGATTTTAGCTGCTCCTTTGTAGTTATACTTCGCAATAACTCTTGGTAACTTAAAGTCGCCTAAAACACTTAACTTACATTTGATAGAGTATGTAATAATTCTCTCTTCGCCAGAATCTAGTTGATCTATTTCATACTCCAACAAAGTTCCTTTCGTATCATGCTTCAATGTCTTGCTAGGAGTTAATGTGCCAGGCTCAATTTCTGAAATAAGAGAAGCTATCCTAGGGATTTTATCAATAATCTTAACATATTTGATGTTTTGCTTGCTGCGGTTCTTCACATCAACCCTTATCTTCACTGTGGAAATCCCGCCTTCCTTTGTTTTTAACTGACCCACGGATTTATTTAACACTATAGGTGATCTTTTTATAAAGTAGATAGCAATGCTAACTATTACGATTGCTACAATAACCATTAGAGCTATAAATAAACCTTGATAGCTAGCGGTAATAACTAACTTCAATGTTTGCCCTGGTGTTAGTGTCCATGTGTATTTATCACCTTCTTTACTAGGGATCAGATCATATTTAATCTTTTTGAATATAGAAACAGGTATTTCTTCGGTAAGTTGCTCTGTGTTAGTACCCGCGTTTTTATATGTAATTATTCTCTCAGTTTTCAAAAAACTCTCTCTGATGCTTTCTTCCTTTAGGATGCTAGAGTATCCAAGAATCGTAAATGTCAATGCCTGCACTGGCTTTGTTGGTCTTAAAAATGTTTCAGACAAAGTATAGTTCTCAGGTTTAGGAATATAAATATCAAAACTAACCGAGTCTAGCTGTGGCGGTGTGTTTGGGTCCAGCTCGATAGCGTATGTTTCTGTCTTACTTTCGAATGGCCCTAACGATGTGTTGAATGTAGTATCGAATGTATTGCCGTATAGATGAACAATGATTTCTGGGATGTTACGCTGATTCTTATTTTTGAATGTAACAACAACATTCAAAAGTTCGGCACTTGGATCGATGTCACGGTCAGTCATGGTTGCAGAAGCCACATAATTAGGCACATATTCACCAGGTTGAGTCTTTGCAGCAGAAGGAAACTTTACAATCATTGAAACAGTTTGTGATATGCCAGTATCTTTATTTTTTACTTTGACACGAACCTCAGTATCTGCGATATCATAGCTGAATGGTTGGAAGAACACTGATACGTTTTTAACACTCCCTGCTGGGACAATCACGCCCGCTTTATCAGTTAATGGTTGTGTAAAGAAACTCCACAGATTAATCTCGTCAGGCGAACTTAATTCAAACTCTTGTGGCTCATTAGCATAGTTAGCAATCGTTATAATAAAATTAGCTGACTCTCCCTCTATTATTGAGTCTTTTATAATCGATTTTTGAATTGCAAAATTAGAGTCAGCGTAAACTGTAGCAATAGCTGTAGCAATGAATGTTATGATTAGAAGTAAAACAGCTAGTAAATTTTTTAGCTTCACGCTATCACCTAAAATATTGTGTTTCTTTACTTCTATTTAAAGATTGTGGTTTTTGCATATTTTTTGTATATTAGTGTAGACATAAGTGTGTCTGAGTGTGCGAAATGTAAAACAGAGATAGTGCAACTTAGTGCGACTAGTAGTCTCGCTTGCTTGTTTTATGGTTGTTTTAGGGTATTCAGAACATAAAAAAATATAAAAATTGAATATAAAAATTGATTAATGAGACAGAATCATTTCTCTTGATGGGGCGGGGAGGATTCGAACCCCCGACCACATGCTTCGAGAAATCTTAAAGATTCTGCCCCGGGCATGTATCATAGCCAAACTAGACCACCGCCCCTTAAATAATCCTTAAATAGCTAATGGATTAAGGAATGATCAGAAGGAATGAATTTTATATTTAAAAGTTTTTATGATTTGGGTGTAAGATTTAAAACAAGCAAGGTAAGCAAACTAGAGATATTATAAAATATAATGAATCTACTAATTAATGATATAGATACAATAAATCTTTAATTAATGACCAAAGTAACTCACAAAGTAACTCAATTCTTCATAACAGATACGCAATAAAAATAAGCACAGTTATTCCGACAACCAAAACTAACAAGTCCATTAAAACATTTGGGATCACACCCTTATAAACTGCTGAACCAACTGTACTAAACATAGCCGCAAGAACCATGAAAACAATAACACCAGCTATCTGTTCTTTTGTGATTTTAGGCTTTATGGTATTATATGCTTCGGCTATCGCTTCACGTAAACTCATATCTTCCATGATAACCCCCTCTTAAAACAATGCAGACAGCATTAGCAACAGAGCCCAAGGACAGATCACAAAGATCACTTATGTGTTGCTGTCATAGACGGCATCACCTCCCTTGAGATTGCTCTACTAATGCTGCAGAACAATACTTAGAATGACATAAGAGTATATAAACATTGTGTTTAATCTTAGACAAATCTGAACAAATCCACATAGTTTATTTTTCTTATAGCTTATTTCTCTTGATGCAGAATCTGTGTATTAGAATTAATTCTAATATATTCTTTTATTTAGAAATCACTAGATTCTACCCAATCACTCTGCTAACATGGTCTGTCTTAACAATTCTTATCGTGTGGTCAACAAAGCTTTCTATCTTTGGTTCATGACTGACTATTACTACTTGTTTGATAGATAATTCCTCTAAAACATCTCTAACTTTATCCAACTGTTCTGTACTAAATCCATCAGTCGGCTCATCCAATATTATTAGATCTTTTGTTTTGATACTATGCACAAAATCATTTATTACACGATTTAATGATAAACGGTATGCTAACGCTAGCGAGGTCTTTTCACCACCAGAAAGATTTGAAACACCTGTCTCGTAACCATTCTGTATAACAATTGGTGCGAATTCATCGTCCAACCTCGCAGTAATGTTCTCTTCATCAATAAGCATATTAAACCATTCTTGGAAGAATGAGTTAAATTCAGCATATAAGTTTGCCATCACCTTCCTTTCAATCACAATCATGAGATTTAGGAAGTGATTGCTTAGCCAATCATGTAATATTTGCATTTTGTTGATTTGCTGCTGTAATTCCTCTTGTCTTTTTAGTTTGTCTTCTATTCTTGTTAAATCGCATATATAACTCTCATGTTCTTTGCCAAGCTGAGCGGCCTTTACAGACAACTCTTTTTCACGCTCTCTAAGGTTGTCAAGCTCTTTCCTAAGGTTACGATAATTTTCTTCAGAATTCTTGAACAACTCGATTATTCTTGTTAACTCTATCTTATCAAGATTAAGCTTGCCTATTTCTTCCTTGATTTCGTCTTGTTCTTGTGTAACAGAATCTTTTAGCTTTGTCTTTTCTCCAAGCAGATGTTGTAGATATTTCCTTTCTTGTAGATTCTTCATGTCGGTTTCAAGCTCTGCAATTAATTTCTTTTCTGCATCAGTATCAATCTTCATAATTTCTGTAAGTTGTTTTTCATGATTGGCTTTCTGCTTCTTCAATTCATTAAATTGTGATTGCTTTTCTTGAGCCTTTCTTATTGAATTGTTGATAAAAATTATCTCGGAGTTTAAGCGTTCAATTGTTTTCTCTATCTCAAGAAGTTCTTCCAACTTTTTTTCTTTTTTTGTTAAGTCTTTCTGTAACTTTTCTAATGTTGCCAGATGTTCGGCTATCTTTGTCCTGCTATAATTGATCTTTCTTTCTTCAATCTGATGGATTTGTGCCTTATGCTCTTCTCCAACTGGTTGCATACATGTTGGACATTTATCTAGCTTTGTGATGCGTTCTTTTGTTTTTATTGCCTCAGTTTTCAGGACTTCATGTTCACGAATCTCTAGATTAAGTTTGTTGATTCTGTTATTTATTACAGCGATTTCTTCATTTAATAATCGCTTAATTTTCAATGCTTCTGCATATTCCCCCATCTGTCTGTTTTTTTCATCTAGTTTTTTATTCAAATTATCAATTTCGTCCATCTCCTGTTCTAGCGTTTTTAGTTGTCTTTCTAATGTTTCAATACAAGATCCAATTCTGACCTTATCCTGTGCAACTTTGCTAATCTTCTCTCTCAACGACTCAATCAGTGCAGCGTTAACAGATTCATTTTTAATTATTATATCACTAATTTTTTTATTAATCTTTTCTATTTCTGCTTGTAAACTGACTAGCAGGTCCTTGTTTCTCTCGCGTTTCTTCAGCAGTTCATTCATCTTTCCTTTTATCTGGCTCAGTTGTTGTTTACTCATGTTTAGCTGCTTGATAGCCTGCTCTGCGTTTGTTAAATTTTTGATACGATCTCTTATAACCATCTTTAAATTGTCGAGCATTGGCTTGAGTTTAGCCATCTCCTGCTGTTTATCATTTGCTTTTTCTTTGATCTCACAATACTCAATCCTTAGTTTTGGTAGATCCTCAATTTTAAATTGCTTTATCTTTATTTTTTCTTTAAGTTTCCTTAGATACACTTGCAGATTCTCTCGTATTAATTTATATTTATCGATCCCAAAAACTTTTCTTAATGTCTCAAGTCTAGTTTCACTGTTTTCTAACAGAATCTGTTTCATTTGATCTTGGGGGGTATAGACAGTAAAACGATAGAGCAAGTCTTTGCCTTTTGTTAATAATGTCGATGGATACCCAAGAAGATCAAGTACTTTTGTCTTTAGCTCGATAGGAGTACCTGCTGTCTTTTTATTGTTTATGACGATGTAGCCTGTTTCTTGTTTCGTAGTGTCTCTAGAACGTTTAAGTTGACGTTTTATTACAATCTCAGAATCTTTCAATCTAAACTTCAGCTCGACAGATCCTTGGTTAGCACCATTTCTTAATAAAGCATCTCCTGAAAGATCGCCCCTTTTTATGCCAAATAAAGCAAATTCAATAGCATGTAGGATCGTGCTTTTACCTGCGCCCACATCACCGGCTAATAACAAAGAACCTTCAGGGAATACTATCTCTTCATTCACATAGCTTCTTATGTTCTCTAGTTTTAAAGATCGAAGCAACATGGTGTTATTTGATTAGAAGAGATATTTATATATTATTGTTAGGGAGAATATGCTTTTTAGAGAATGTGCCCTAAAACTCTTTTTTAGAGATATTCAACTATTTTTTTAGAGATATTCAAAAGAATTTTAACTAAAACCACCATAATAAAAAATAAAAATAGAACCCTAATGTCCCCTAACATATTAACCAAATATAATCATTCTGTAGTCTCTGTGGCTTTTTGTTCTGACTGTTTCAAAAGCTTCTCTCATTACTTCAGGATCAAGCTCTTTTGGACCTGTGTGAGGATCCATTAGCAAATATTTGCCATTTTTGATTCCATATACAGGCATATAATTGGATTCTGTCTTGTTTGTATCTTCACATATAACAGCCCTATTTATCCTTAATAATAATATTTTTCCTTCATTAAGGAGTTTTTCAATTTCTTCAAACCTCATTTCGCGCTCATCTATAGGGATACCTTCAAGTACGGCATCTTTATAATAAAGCTCAGAAGTGTAGGCTGCTTCTTCTATCTCACTTTTCTTGTAAGATTTAAAACGATAGTTTGGGAATTTGTATTCTTGCTGACCAACAACAACCCTTACTGGGATATCTTGCTTTTTTGCAAATTTTGCTAATGCATATATGGAAGAACCCCTAATAGGTATTGTTGCAGTACTCATCCAGATTCTCTGCTCATTCTCCTTCGTTAGTTTGAATGTCTTGTCAAAGTGGTTTAGAATCATTAAAAGTCCTGCAGCTGCACACGTTGCTGATGTGGTTTGTTTGTAATGTTGCATTTTTTAATGTTAAAATAGTTGTTTTTATAAAGTTTTATGGTATTTTAGAAATTATTTTATCTCTTTTATCATAAGGGGAATACTACTAGCGCTCCATGCTTGGATCTCACATGCTCTTTCGAGGCTATGCGGAAGTTTATAGCCGGATTTTATTGCCTCTGATGTATTTATCGCAAATACTACATCGATTGTATTTTGAAGGAGTCTTTTTGCATAATTTAGATGACCATACTTTTGGTAACCAATTGCAATGAAGGCATTCTGCCACGGCCAAACGCTGCCAGTATGATAACCATTTTTGTCAAAATAAGATGTGTTTTTAGAGATTGTCCTGATACCAAATTTATCTCTTAGACTGTTTTTATTTTCGAGATGTTCATGTAACATTGCTTCAAATCTCTTGGTATCAAAGAGCCTGTAGTATAAACCAAGTGCTACATCAGAATTAACAACAGCTATTTTATTATAATTCTTATCTAAACCAAGAGCATAGGCTTTTTCATCCTCCATCCAATAGCGCCCTTCGATCTGTTTTTTTAGATTTTTTATTTTGATATTCAGGTTTGGAAACATCTGCTGTATAAACATTACAAACTTAGGATTTCTTGATAACTTTGCTGCTTCAGCATACATGCCGAACAAACAGGTTTGATCCCATAGCATATACAACGGTTGCTCTGGCAATGTTTTGTCCTTGTGAAATATACTGTTGTTGCTGTCTCTCCAGGTGTGGTTCCACGTAAAATAGAGATAATTTCCTTTACTGTCTTTAAGATCCGCCTTAAAGCCAATCAGGCCTTCTTCATTTTGTTGACTCTGTATGAACCTCACTAAAGATTCTATTTCTGATTTATTTTTCTTGATGAAGTTTAAATCTTCAGTTTTCTGCAGATAGCGTAAAATACTTATCATTAATAACGAGCTTTCGTCACAGCCAACATAATTGGGAAAATAAACCAATTTTCCAGCGTTATTGAGCTCATCAATAGGAAGCTCGTGCAAGGCTTTGCCTTTTTCTTCTGCACTTCTGGCAATTTTCTTTTTGCCTAATAAATTTAGTCTAAACTCAATATTTTCTTTCACAAGATCAGGAAAATAATGCACCAATGCGTAGTTCGCTATATCAGAATCCCGACCAAACACACTTGGAAATGTTGGATAGCCAGCCAGAACACACCTATACACGCTAGTAACCTTTTTGTCTTTCATTTTCACAGCCATGGTCTGTAATTTAAGTAATGAATCAATACAGTCTTTATATGCAGAATACATACGTGTCCCTTTTAATGCTGATGCCTCTTCTAAGAATAATGTTTTAAGAAATTCAAGGTCTTTTAGGTTTCTTCTTACAAGGTGACCTGCAGATACCTCAATCCTGAGCCTCTGAAAATCTTTGCCTATATGTTTACATTCAACAGAGATGCTTCTCATGATTCTATCTAGTCCTTTTCGAGAATACTCTACACAGTTATTCTTTTTCCTTTTTTTGATATTATTTTGTTTGACATTTGGGAGGTGCTTCCATTTTCTGAAATGGAAACTAGTTAAGAATCTAGGCTTGACGTTATAATTGGCGTTAGGAATGTTATTGTAATCGTATACCATATTATCAGCTAAGTGAATAAATCTATTATATTTTTCATTGTTCAGGATATACTCTAGCTTTACTTTATTAGGCGCTATTTCTTCAAAAGAACGCAACTTTGCAGTTGTGATAAGATCATAGTCAAACATCCAGTCACCTTGCACAAACACATTAGAGTGTTTAGCTTCTCCATGAGATATATGCCTCTTACCGCTTAGTGTACGCCTGCTCTGAAGAGAGACGCTTGCCCACAAATATCCATTTGAAAGTATCATGGTTTGACCTCATTTTGAGTTCATTTGGAGTTCATTTTAATTCATTTTTGAATTCATTTTAAGATATGAACCACCATTTTTTAATTTAACTATTGCTACTATTACAATTGCCTAGGATTTAAGAGGGCATTTTCTGTCATTTTTCTTGCGTTATATGTAGAAATAATTCTGTTATATAAACTAACATAAGATTCTGCATTAGTTACAGTCGAGAATTTGGTCTCAACAGTGTTACGGCAATTTCTCGGGTTAATGTTGTTCAACTGCCTTATGTGATTTGCAAGGTCTGCAGAGTCTTGTACGACATAGCCATTAAAGCCATGCTCGACAATTTCTGGAACAGAACCGCGGTTTATTGCAACAACCGGAGTACCACATGCTAATGCTTCAATCATAACAAGACCAAACGGTTCATCCCATCTGATTGGCATCAAGAAACATTGTGCATGTTTGTATAGTTCCTTTTTTTGAGCATCGTTAACTCCGCCTGTATGAATTATTTGTCCTTCTTTTAGAGCTGGCAAAATATATCCCTCAAACCATTTGGAGGAGTAAGGAATCTCATCAAGTATCATGTCTAAGTGCGGCCTTATCTCTTCTGCATAAAATTCTTTATCTGCTTCGTGAACATTTCCAGCTATAACAAGCTTCATACCAAGTTCTTTTGCAGTTCTTATTGCCAAGTCCTGGCCTTTTTTCTGGGAGAGTCTTCCCAATGATAAAAGGAAGGGCATTTTTTGTTCAGAGTATGGATAGTTCTCAACATCAAGACCATTGTATATAACAGTGTCGACACTCACGATTTCAGAAAACAATCTTTTTTGTGACTTGCTAATCGCATTAAAAAATACTTTTTGGTTTGGTGTTTTGTAATCCCTATAGATTTCCATCTTTTCGTTATTTGCTGATCCGTGTAATGTTATTAGTATAGGAAAATTTATTTGGTGCTTTTTTATTTTATATGCTTTGGAGCCAATTATTTTTCCAGTGTGATCATGGAGTACATCTATTCCATTTTCAATTGCATAATCGATAGCAGTTTCGTAATGCTTCTCATAAAGGTCAGAAAATATATCTGATTTTATTGTATAGCCTGTTATAGCCCAAGCATGTTTCTCAAGTGTTGGAATTAATTTACCATAAACCTCTGAATCACTCGGTGCAACAACATAAGACTCCATATCCATTCTTATAAGTTCAGTATCAAGAAAACTGATAACTCTTTCGATCCCACCATATGTTAAGTTTCTTGAAATTGGTAGAAATATTGGTGCTATTAACATTATTTTCAATTTGCTTCTTTTCATCTTATTCCCCCAAATTATTATTTCGGGTTATTCTATAAAAAATACATATCTTTTAGATTAAAAAAGCAATTGTTATATATAAACATTGCGTTTTAATAGATTTAAACTCTTGATTTAATTTTAATTTCTGTAAAGAGGCTTAATTTGAACTTAATTTCTAAATTTAACTTATTTTTGAAAATATTTTTTAAAGATTTTATCATATTTTTCTATACCAATTTCCCATTCCACATATATACAATATATATTATATAAGAAATATAAGAAAAAAATATATATTTTTTAGTTACTTAATCATACCTATAAAAAAATAAAAAGGGGTGGGGTGATAACATGCTTCAGAGTGTAAAAAAAATAGTATCTGCTGCCCTTTTAGGAACATTTCTGACAGCTATGTCTGTTACTTATGCAGCAGAAAAATCCAAGTTATTCACTTTAAGAACCAGTGTAGTAAATAGGTATGGTGAAAACCTAGATGCAAAAATTGCTTTAACAGCATACTATCCTCATAACCCAAGCTACAAAGCAATAACAGTTTACACAGGCAACATGCAAAATTTAAGGTTAATTGCAGATCGTTACTACAGTTATGAACATTCTGCTCCAGGTTATGAAACAGATGAAGATGGACTTTTTGTTGATCATAATGTCTTTAATCGTGATCTCTGCAATGAAAAAAGTTGCGAACTTGATACATTTGATCAATTTCAACGCAAAATACACACTAGTTGTAAGCCTGTTAAGACTTTAGAAAATAATCTCTACTGTGCTGCTAGCATCAAAGGACAAATGTTCTCAGTTTACGGTTTGGACGAACTCAGATCAGTTTATACGATCAACATTTTAAAGAAAAAATGAAACATAGTCTCGAGGACATCGTCTATGGTAGTCAACAGGCATTGCATAGAATCGCTAATGTCTATGTTGTGCCTGTTGCTATCTTGGGTGTAATGACAACAAAAGCAGTTGAAGCCGCAACTTATACAGGACATTACGTTGACACTATAGAACCAGAACTCATTAATATTTTTGGTGATTTTGGTTATAGGTTAATAGATGTCGGTGTTTCCCCTTGTGTTGCACTAGGAACAATATTTCTAGGCTATAGTGTTGTTAAGACGTTCTGGCGTCACAAAGAACACACCCCTTCAATTGCTAAACCACTGGCGAAGCTAGCATTGACAGCAACCCTTTTATTAAGTTTGAGTGCTTCGCCTAGTTTTAGCAAGATACGATGCAATCTTAATCGGTTATTAGGCAAGGAAGCTACAGTAGCATATCAGGTGAATAATGTTTGTTGCGGAGATAACAGAGATAAAATCGAATACAGTAATGAAGAGATAATAGCAGTATCAAATAAATACGGGATTTCGCAAGATGTTGCCAGATCAATATACCAAGATATATCTTGCAGCAAGAGAAAAAGAGGTGATTGGGATTGCTCAAACTATTGATGATTTTGTTCATCCCACTAGGTCCATTATTAAGGATCGCATTATTGACGGGATAAAGATTTGTTTTACGACAACACTTATAGCGATTTTACTGTATTCAGGATTTTATTATATTAGGAACAATAAACAAGATAATCATAAAGTTAATTTCTATGCTAAACAGGTTATTATGCAAATTGCAATAAGCTATTTCCAAACAAAGAATAAATATTAAAATAATAAATACTAAAATCCTTCTTTCCCTTCTCTTGCTTCCTCTGACTCTTCTCTAGATTCCTCTTTTGCTTCCTCTAGCTCTTCTTTAGATTCTTCTCTTGCTTCCTCTGACTCTTCTCTAGATTCCTCTTTTGCTTCCTCTAACTCCTCTTTAGATTCCTCTCTTGCTTCCTCTGACTCTTCTCTAGATTCCTCTTTTGCTTCCTCTGACTCTTCTCTAGATTCCTCTTTTGCTTCCTCTAGTTCTTCTTTAGATTCCTCTTTTGCTTCCTCTGACTCTTCTCTAGATTCCTCTTTTGCTTCCTCTAGCTCTTCTTTAGATTCCTCTCTTGCTTCCTCTGACTCTTCTCTAGATTCCTCTTTTGCTTCCTCTAGCTCTTCTTTAGATTCCTCTTTTGCTTTCTCTAGCTCTTCTTTAGATTCTTCTCCTGCTTCTTCTGACTCTTCTCTAGATTCCTCTCTTGCTTCTCCAGACTCTTCTTTAGCCTCAGATTCTTCTTCTCCTTCATTGTCCTCATTAAGAGTCTCTATCTCAGGAACACCACCTTTAGGTTGCACAAGTTCTTCTTTTTTAGATTTTTCTTCTCTAACTTCTTCTTTTGGCGGAACCTTTGCCTCAAATTTACGCTCTTGTGGTTTTTCATGCCCAACAGGCATCACAAACTCTTTTTGCTCTGCTTCTGGTTCTACCTCTTCTTTTATTAATTTGAACTCGGGTTTTTTAGAAGACTCTTTTTCTGGCTCTGATGGAAGTGCATTTAGCTCAGTTTCAATATTTTTTAGCTCTTCTCTTAGTTGATCCAAATATGACTTTTTGCTCTCGTTTAATTGGTCCATTTTTTCGTCCCATTCTAGTGTCTGTATCTTCCGCCTCAACTCTTCCATGCGTTCTTTCTTACTCATTTTTTCAGTCATAATATCACCTTGATAGAATAATAAATGTAAGAGAATTATTAGTTTTTATATATGTTTTGCTTTTTAAGTTTTAAATTTATTTAAACGCATCATTTTATGTGACTATAACCAAAAATAATTAACAAAAAGAATTATTTTAATTTTGATATTAAAGTTGAGATTTTTTGTTATAGAAGTCTTTCTTTATCCTTTCTTTATCTAATTATCTCTAATTGTGTCATATCACTTTTTTAATTTTGTTTTCTTGATTTTAAGGTTGAAAATGTTGAAAATATTTTATTTGTAATAGTAAATATTTTTTTTATATTTCTGTATAGTAAATGTTTTAAAACATTTTAATCAATAAAAATATAAATAAGAAGAAAAAGTTTAATTTAAAATGGGGGATTATATAGCAGATCTGCACATTCACTCTAGATATAGCCGTGGATGTAGCACACAGATAACAATCGAGAATCTCGAAAAATATTCAAAGATAAAGGGAGTAGATCTTCTTGGTACAGGAGATTTTACACACCCTATGTGGATTGAAGAGATTAAAGCGAATCTAACAGACGAACAAAACACAGGCATATATAGAACAAAAACTGGATTTCCATTTGTATTGCAGACTGAAGTTAGTCTGATTTATTCACAAGATAGGCGTGGCTATCGCATCCATCTTGTTGTACTTGCACCAAATCTTGAGGTTGTACAGCAGATAACTGATTACTTGAAGACAAAGGGTAGGGTTGACTATGATGGTAGGCCGATATTCAAAATCCCTTGTCCTGAGTTCGTCGAGTCTATGACGAATATTGATACAAAGATAGAAGTTTTTCCAGCGCATGCATGGACGCCATGGTTCTCTCTGTTCGGATCAAATTCTGGCTTTGATAGCTTAAAAGATTGCTTCCAAGATCAGACAAAAAACATCCATGCTTTGGAAACAGGGCTCAGCTCTGACCCTGCGATGAACTGGCGCTTAAGTCAACTAGATTCTTTAAATCTTGTATCTTTTTCAGATATGCATAGCTTCTGGCCTTGGCGTATTGGAAGAGAAGCGACTGTTTTTAAATTAAAGGACTTAACTTATAATAATTTAATAGAAGCTTTTCGCACAAAGGGTGAAAGAAATAAGATTAGCTATACAATTGAAACAGATCCGAACTATGGAAAATACCACTATGACGGACATCGTAAGTGCAAGGTTGTTTTATCTCCACGAGAATCCATGAAACTTGATGGCATTTGTCCAAGATGTAAGAAACCTTTGACTTTAGGGGTAATGAATAGAGTTGAGCAATTAGCAGATCGTCCAGCAGGATTCAAGCCGAAGAATGCAGTTGGTTTTAAGCATTTAATACCTTTGTCAGAGATAATCTCTACAGTTTTAAATAAAGGGATATTTACACAAGCAGTGTGGAAAGAATTTTATAGTATTACAAAGCTTGGCAGTGAGAATGAAATTTTATTGACCGTCCCTAAAGAAAAACTGCTTTCTTCTACAAATGAGAAGATAGTTGAACTAATATTGAAGAACCGTTTTGGTGAACTAAAAGTGACACCCGGTTATGATGGAGAATATGGAAAATTAGTAATAGACGAAGCCATTGTTGATGAAAAACAAAGAAAAGAGAAGCAGAAAGGTTTGTTAAAAACTCAGAGAAGCTTGGACGAATTTTAGACATCTAGTTTAGACATCTGTATTTCGAAAAAAATTACCAAGCTTGCATTTATTGAAGCCTTTATTTATTCTATCATTATTCCATGTTAGAAGAAGCTATAAACAAACCATACATAAATACCACTATAACTTAAATACCATTATAGCTATAATATAAAACTATAATATAACTCACTATAACATAACCATAACACAGAATAAAACTAATAAAACTACACATAAGGTATAATTCATAAAGTAGAATTCAAATTTATAACTTATTGTGAGTAATATGAAGTGGAAAGTGAGAAGTAAAATTGAACAAGGAGGAACGAACATTAATTAGATATTATATGATTAAAGTTAGACTACATAAAATTTAGACTAAACACACAAAAAAGAATAATTATTATAACAAAAAAATAATTATAATAATTGTGTTAAATAATTATGTTATATCACTTTTTAAATTTTAAATACAATTATATTTCTATATTATATTTCTATAATTATTAAAGAAAATTATATTCTAGTTATACTCTTAGAATTATAAAAATACAAACAATTATAACATAAACAATCAAACATAAACAATTATAACATAAATAATTATAACAATTTTAAAATAAACAATCTAAAAAATAAAAATATTCTTAATTCAGTTCTTCATTAGGTTCTTTATTCCGTTACTCAGTCACTATTTCGAATACAGGTGGCCTGTTCTTGTTAAGAACAGTTATATAAACATCTATTGATGATGTTGCATTACCATCACTAGCTGTTATTGTAACTTTATAGTTACCTTCATCTTCATAGTCTGTTGTGTATGTATCCGAATCCATCCAGCCCGAATATTTTAATGTGACTGTTTGATTCTCAGGGTCACTTACAACCGGCCGGAGTACGATAGTTTCTCCTTCTTCTACAGTTATGTTGTCCATTGGTTCTAGTACAGGCGGCCTGTTCACATCAATTACAGTTACTTTGACATCTTGACTAACCTTACTGTTGCCATCGCTAGCTGTAACTGTAACTGTATAGACACCAGCATCATCATATGTTGTCGTGTATTCAGCTTGCGTCATCCAGCCAGAGTACGTTACAAATAATGTCTGATTTTCTGGATCAATAACATCTGGCTTAAAGCTTATTGTCTCGCCTTCTTTAACAACAATATCCTTTATCTTTCTTAGCACTGGTGGGCGATTTATCACATTGATCTCGACATATTTTGTTGTTACAAGCTCGCCATCAGTTGCATTTATTTGAACAATATATTTGCCAGCATCGCCTGGCTCAGTTTTCCACTCACCATTTGCATTTAGGGGACTGGCAAAGCGGTATTTCACAGTATCGCCATCAGGATCACGCGATTTGAGATTAATCTTGACTGTGTCACCCTCATATACGTTGATTGTGGGGAGCTTTTGGTCTTCTGTTAAATTTTGATAATATCGTTTGAGCAACTCTTCTTGATATTTTTTGATGTTTTCTTCAAGAATCTTTTTTTTGTCTTCTACTATTTCCTTAGAAGCGTTCACAGACTCTTTTACTTCTTCTGAAGATTCATTAAGTTCTGTAACTATTATGTTGCTTACTTTTTGTGTACATCCTGCTAAAACAACTACTATTAAACATAGAATAACTAACATAGATGTAATAACATTGAGATTAATTCTCATCTTTATCATACCTCCCCTTTTAATTTTTCACTACAAGTTAAATACGGTAAATTAGTATTTAAGAATTATAAACATGTATATAAACTTTGTGGTAGTTAAGAAGATACTAAAATATCAAGAATGTTTTTATTGTTCGGTTGTGAAACAGATCTATTTACTAATCTATCTCTAACCCATTCATCTATCATCTCCAATCTATCTCTATAAACTAATCTATCTCATCTATCTCTAACCTATTCATCTATCATCTCTAATCTATCTCTATAAACTAATCCATCTCATCTATCTCTAACCTATTCATCCATCATCTCTAATACTATTTACTAATCTATTTGCAATTCTACTTATTCATTTACCTCTACTTCCTTTTATGTTTTTAGAAATTTTTTTATTTTTTTCTAGTTTTACTAGTTTTAGTTTTCATTCTTTTTTTTGATCTGTTTTCAACTGGAACTGGTTTCAACAAATTTCTTGCAAGAAATACAATCAACGAGATTATTATTAAAATTATTGCATAGACTAAGTATCTTAAGTTGTTTTTTTCAGAAGTAATTATAATTTCTTTATTGTCTCCAGAAGTTTTATTATCATTCGTAGGTTCAACAACTTGTACTTGTGAGTCATTAAATTGGCCATCATCAATTGTAGAAATGCTGTCTATTGGAACATATTTGTCTTCATTAATCAGCTTGATTATTAGATCAATGCTTGATGTTCTCACCATTTTAACAGTGGCTATTATATCGGTTATACCATCTCTGTTTAAATCGACTCTGGCACTTTCCCCTTGTTTTATTGTAATTGATTGAGGTTCTGAGCTGAATACTAATGTTACACCATCACTGAATAACTCTGCTATACTAATAGAATGTGCATCACCTTTTATCGTGAACTCTAGTTTTTGGTTTGCTCCAAGCGTAAAATCATAACGTTTTACTGCACTTAGATCTAATGAAATTATGCCTTCGGTTTCGCTTGTTTGAGTTGCGACTGGTTGAATTGGATAATATTCTGAGAAGGATCCTCCCCCACCACCGCCTCCACTACCACCATCTGAAGGAGATAGCATAAAGTTAAGTGTAGTTGTTACTCCGTGTGTTATAGTAGCAGATGTAGTTGAAGCATCATAGCCTGACTTGGCTGCTCTAATAGTATAAGTTCCTATAGGTAGGATTAGTGAATATGTACCATTGGCATCTGTAAGTGTATTATTAAATACAGGACCATTTGCACTGATTGTAACCCCACTTAGTGCACTTCCGCCAGATGATCTAACTGTTCCTTGTATTGTTCCAATTTCAGTAAGGGTTATGTTTTGGTTTAATATTTGACCGTTTGTAATAGTAATGCTTGTTGTGTTTTCATAATAGTTCGCTTCTGCAATATTAAGCTGATAGTTACCACCTGTGTATGTGAAATTGTACGCACCACTTGCATTAGATGTTGTTGTATTTATTGTGCCTGTACCATCTGAGGTCTTGAGCATTACTGTTACTCCTGAGATGGTTGCTCCTGTCTGGTTTACAACATAACCTTGAACAACGCCTGTTGTTGGCGCTAGTGCCAGTTTAAGATTCACAACAGTGAAATTAGTTCCTACAGAGAAAATATCAGAAACATTCTCAATAAACCCTGTCTTTGAAGCTGTTAGGTTATAATTTCCTGTTGTTACATTGATCGAATAATAACCGTTTGTGTCAGTTGTTGTTGTGTATGTTATTGGACCTTGAATAAGAATATTTACATTGCTAATAGGATTACTGTTAGACGCATTTGTAACCTGACCAGTTATATTTCCCTGTGGCGCTGTGTTTAATGTTGTGCTGAATTGTTTATCTGTTTCGTCAGTGATAACCAGCGTACCTGTTTTGTTGTCATAACCCACTAAGGTTGTGTTCAAATAATAGTTGTATACCCCTGAGAAAGGAACGTCTATACTCATGTTGTAAAAGCCAGATGCATTAGTCAGATTCCATCCCAGATTAACCCATGTGCTATTATAAATAGATACATTAACATTGCTAACACCACCACCTGACGAATTCGTGATATAACCGTAAATATTCTCACCAGCCAAAGCTTGCGCTACTGTAAATATAAGGAAAAGCAATGCAATAATTCCAAGTATTACTATCTTTCTATTCATTTTATTGGATCATCCAATCACCAGCGATAATCCTGATGTTGGCACTGCAACGTTTGTCTGATTAACCGTGCTACTGTGTGTTGAATTGTACGCACTGAAGTCATACGCGTCTGTTTGGGGAAGACCATTCACAATAAAGTTGCCACTACCATCACTATTAACTACTTGTACTAAATCAGATGTCCCTGTTTTATAAACAAGTACTGTTGCACCACCGACACTACTAAATGTTACATTCTCATAAACAGTACCACTTACACTTCCAACACCCGAGCTAGAAGGCATTATAGTGAAGTTTAGTTCTGTGTTGCCTAAAGCAAGGGAATAATCGTTTGTAGTTGAGGTATCATAACCAGTCTTTACAATAGTTATGTTATATGTGCCTGCGTTAGCACTTACAGTATAATATCCACTCTCGTCACTCGTAGTGGAATTTACTGTAGATGCTCCAAGTTTAAGTGTGACGATTGCCCCGTATATTGTATTGTTAGAATCTTTTATATACCCAGATAGCGTACCTGTTGTTGAAACAACAGTTAGTGAAGCATTTAAGTTATAAGGAGTTCCACTTGTTACTGTGATGCCTGTAGTCACATTATCTATATATCCTGATTTTGTTATAACTACATCGTATGTTCCAGCTGCAACAACCACATTATACGAACCATCAGCAGCAGTGGTAGTACTATTAATTATAGACGCGCCATATTTTACAGTGACACTTGCACCACTTAGTGGAGAGCCACCAGAAGTGACATTTCCGTAGATTTGACTACTTGTACTTACAGTAAAATACCTTGTTGATGAGACACCTATCAGACCTGCACTGTCATTTGCATAAAGTGTTATATTATGTAGTCCATCCGTGATCACTGTTATTATAGTGTTGTTGGTCGCTGATATATTCGATCCTCCATCAAGAGTGTAGCTTATGTTTGCTGTTTCATCTACTGTAAAGGATAGCGGAATATTTACTGTTGTATATGTTATGTTTTCTGGTTCTATGATAGATACAACAGGCTCTGTTACGTCTATTACTGAAAGATTGTAGCACTGTGTAGTATTGCCGCCATTTCCATCATCTACTAATATAGTTATTGTGAAATTACCAGTTTGGGACTTTGCAGGACTCCAAGTCATAACACCTGTTGAGCTATTGATGTTTGCTCCTGATGGTGGCGAGATTAGAGAATATGTTAGATTATCGCCTTCAATGTCAGTTGCATTAGCATCATATATGTATGTTTCATTGTCATTTACAAAATAGATTGGTGTAGAAGTAAATATAGGAGCATCATTCACATTATATACTGTCACAGTTGTGATGTTGGTTGCATTATACTCCCCATCACCTGCTGTAACTGTAACCATAGCAACACCATACCAGTCTCCTTTTGCTGTTATGTTGATGACAGAGCCAGATAAACTTGCATTAATATTA
>Ga0180301_10000605_pt1 | contig 27663 bp, 26 predicted proteins | sample GuaBasSediGuay16_FD_121797 | JGI IMG/M metagenome (GOLD analysis project Ga0180301, IMG submission 121797) | Subseafloor sediment microbial communities from Guaymas Basin, Gulf of California, Mexico - Guay16, Core 4569-2, 12-15 cm | ecosystem: Environmental > Aquatic > Marine > Hydrothermal... | reverse complement strand
ATCTTTCCTGTAGCGGCAACAATTGAGGTAGAAAGAAAATCATCCGCAATACCGTGTGCAATTTTTCCGATGAAGTTCGCTGTTGCGGGGGCAATTATGATAAGGTCGGCCTCCTGACTCATGGTGATATGAGACATGGGACTTTCTTGCCCGTCCCACATATCCCATACTACTCTGTTTTCTGAGAGAACTTCAAAGGTGAGAGGGGTTACAAACTTTGTGGCATGAGCAGTCATGGCAACCCTTGTTTGTGCGCCTGCTTTGACAAGCAGGCGCACAAGCTCCGCCGCCTTGTAAGCGGCAATTCCCCCTGTCACACCTACAACGACATTCTTGCCCTTCATGGACCCTTCCCTTGGCTCAATAATCCAGCAAATTCTTCAAACTCTTCTCTCTTTGCCTTTGTTGACCAGGTTTGGCCGAAATTCAGAACTCTCTGTATATCTTTGCCCACAGCGTCAGCCTCTTTCTTGGTTTTGAAGAAACCGACCCTGAGCCTTATCCATTGCTTACCTTTCACCTGGGTAGAGGTGATATAAACCGGATACCCTTTCTTGAGGAGCTTTAGCGCGTGTGCAATAATGTCCCTCTCGGTTTTGGCGGAGAGCACATTAACAACCCAGTATTTGGGAGTACTTTTCGCAATGCTTTCTTTTGCGCTGACTCGACTTATAATTTTCAGCTTTATCCCCTCAGGCAATTCTCTGTGAGGGAAATCCTCCCCTGATGCCAAGTCAGCCAGCTTTTCCAAGTTAGAAAGACAAATTATGGGCCATTTCAGCGGATCTCCATAAACATCCTTTCGGCGCGCAATACTTGAAAGAGTCTCATCTTTCTTGACAATATACTGACCGGGTTCGTGCGTCTCAGCTCGTGCCTGCTTCTTCTCTTGCACCTTTTTGGAAGGAAGCGTTTTCTGCTCCACCGAAGCGACACTTAGTTCAAGACCTGGCTTTGGGGCTTGTGCCGCTTGTTCTTTTTTCTGTTTCGCTTCCTGTACCACTCTTTTTGGCTGAGGTTTTATAATGTGCTTTACAACCTTGGGCGGTTTTGAAACGACCTGATGATCTTCTTCCTTAGAGCACCCTAGAAGCACTGATACAAAAGTAAAGCTCACAATAACTATGGCTGAAAGAATCTTCATCGCTTTTCTCATTTTCATAGAATGGGTGAAAAGCCTTTCCCGCAACAGCCGGAGCCACTAAAAACCCAATAAGCTCGCTTTTTTCTTTATTAAAGCCTAAAAGTTTGTGATTGACAATAAAAAACTACAACTTCTTCCAAGACTTAGAAAACCTGCGATCCGGTAAACTTGACACTGGCTGAGGGCTCCCATATACTTCAACGATCCTTTGAATTTGTCCTGGAGATTCTTCTTATCTGCTGTGAATAGTACCTCTTTTGCAAGGAGCTTTTTGCCATGAAAGTACTCGTTTATGGCTCTGGGGGTAGAGACCACTGCCTGGCTGATAGCTACGCAGACAGCCAGCACGTGGACAAAGTCTATATTTGTCCAGGGAACCCGGGCATTGCTTACACGCCAAAGGGTAAGAGAGGCCTGATAGAGGTGGTGAAGCTTGCCGATTTTTACCGAGTTGCAGAATTTTGCCTTGAAAAGGGGGTGGACCTTGTTGACGTTGGATCAGAAAACCCTCTGGAGGAGGGCCTGATTGATATCCTCAATGAGAAAGGTATACGCACTGTGGGCCCCAAAAAAGATTTCGTGAAGCTGGAAAGCGATAGAGAGTTCACGGATAAACTTCTGCAAAAGATAGGGGTCCCAAAGCCGGAGTACGCTGTTTTTACAGATCCTTTAAAGGCAAAGTCCTATGTCAGAAATATTGGCTACCAGGTCGTTGTTAAGGCGAACGGCCTGGCTGCCGGGAAGGGCGCCATAGTGTGTGAAGATGCCGCTGAGGCTGAAGCAGCTATTGAGAAGATAATGGTTGAAAAAATATTCGGCCAATCAGGCAACAAAGTCGTCATAGAAGAGCGGAAGTATGGCACTGAAATTTCTTTTTTCGCCTACCTCGACGGTGAGCACATTATGCCACTGAGGATGTTTGCGCAGGACTACAAACCCGCCTTTGACCCTGACGATACGGAATCCATTCAACGCTTCGGCGGAAACCTCAATACAGGGGGTACGGGTTGCTATTGTCCCCACAAGCTTTTAAGCCCGTGGCTTGTGAACCGAATTATCAAAGAAATAGTAAACCCGACCGTTAACGCCATATACAACGAGCTGGGCTGGGCTTACAAGGGAGTGCTTTACTTTGGGCTGAACCTGGATCCATACGATAACCTGGAGGTTTTTGAGATTAACGTCCGGCATGGAGATCCGGAGTGGGAAGTGCTTGCAAGAAAACTGAGCACGGATCTGTTTGAAATCGGGATGGCAGTGTGGGAAGGGACCCTAGATCAGGTCAAACAGGTGTGGAACAACCAGTACTACGTGGATGTTATTGCTATGGAGGGTCGCTCAAAGGCATCGCGGGGCTGGAACAAGGGATATCCGGGCCGGTATGGAAAAGGGCATAAGATTGTGGGCCTCGACGATATTGGAAAGGGCATCGCCATTTATTTCGCCGGCGTGGATGAGGACGAACAAAAAGGCCTTGTCACATACGGCGGAAGGGTTCTACACGTGATTGCCGGAGACCAGACTCTGGAAGGCGCCAGGGAAAAAGCTTACAGGAACATAAAAAAGATTATCTTTCTTGACCACAATAACAACAATGCAAATTGCATGCGCTTCAGGGAAACCATTGGTTTGTAGAACCCTGCATCCTATCTATATCCAAGCAGCTTTTCATTCCTAGATTCCATGCGCCTGCTTATTGGACTGTGTACGTTTATTGCATCATGCTCACGATACCCTGTGCTTGGAAAAACACAAGGGGCCTTCTCCTGCAGCCCAATACCACATTCTACTTGTCAGATAAGAATGAGAACTGCGGCAATCTCTTTTGTGAATGGACCTCCTTGCAACGCGCTGCCGGGCATGTGGAGCCCCACGGGCAAGCCCGTGGCACCACTTAGTCTCGCCGAATTGCTTCGCAATCGGCGGGGACTTAGTGGTACGACATCCCGCCCGCCCTTAAGCGCATTCATCCACGGCTAAAGCCGTGGCTTTCTGCGGGCGGGGTAAATGGGCCTGCGAGGATTTTTACGATGCGCCTCCTAAGAAGCAGCTTGTTTGAACCGAGCCCTACGAATTTTTTCCTGTTATCAGCCACGATTGCGGGAACAGTGCTCAACTAAAGTGCATCGGAAATGATTACTGCGGTGAACTGATCCTGCTAAATTCTCACGCGGTTGAAGGAAAAGCTCTAGGGTTGACCTTCAAGCCATTCAAAGAGCTTATTGCCTCCAGTGATGCACTAAGCCTCCATGTTCCTTTGACAGAAGAAACCAAGTTCCTCATAGGGCGAAAGGAGATCAATCTAATGCGTCCTGTGCCCTCCTGATTAACACCTCCCGCGGAGAGGTAATTGATGCCCATGCCCTTGCTCAAGCTCTTGAAAAGGGACCGCTGGGCGGGGCTGCGATAGATACGGTCTTTCCAGAGCCACCACCCCCAGATCATCCTCTTCTAAATCTTTCTCCTGAAGCAAAGGACAAGCTTTTGATCACCCCACACATTGCAGGCATAACTAAACCTGCTTTTAACCGCATGCTGACTGCCGCGCTTGAAAATATTCTTCGCGTAAGCTCAGGCGAAAATCCCGAAAATGTCGTAAACGGTATTGGAAAGCCAAGGGACGCCCAGTAGAAAGAGCCCCCGCCTGCCTCCGCTAGTCCAGAGCATAGTTAATCTCTATGTGAGAGCAATGGTCCTGGGCATTCAGCGGACCGTTTTATTGAAATAACCAAACTCAACTGACGGCAATTCCTCCTTCAGCAATGCCAGCATATTTTTCAAGCCGACTGCCGGGGAATCCACCCTCGGCATTTTCTCCAGGTAAAGCTCTGGATCGATATTCAGGTTTTTTAGGTGGATGAAGTTAACCCCTGTTTTTTTTACCAGATCGGTCAGTGCCTTGATTTCCGCTTTCTGGTCGGTGATTCCCGGAAATACGAGATAGTTCAGCATTGTGTAAAGCCCGAGCTTCCTTGAAAGAGATATAGACTCTATCACATCTTCCAGGTCATATCCCCTTGGCCTGTAATAGGCTCGATAAAAACCCGCTCTGGCGCTATTGAGACTGATCCTTATGGAATCCAGGCCGCTTTCAGCTATAGCACGCACTTTTTCAGGCTGGCTTCCGTTGGTGTTGAGGTTTATAGTTCCCCTGGGAGTCTGTTTCCTGATCTCCTCAATGCTCTCTTCAATGAGCCCGGCCTCTGTAAGCGGCTCGCCCTCGCACCCCTGCCCAAAGCTAATGATAGCAGCCGGAGCCTTTTCCAGATGATTTACGGCAATCGAGACAATTTCCTTTTTTGATGGTCTGAATGATATTCTCTCATGAGATGGCTCACAAAACCCTTCATTTTGAAACGAGAGGCATCCCAGGCACTCGGCATTACACGCCTGGCTGACCGGCATGGGCGCTTCCCATCTTTCAAGAAACAGATTCTTTGCCGCAAAGCAGTGATTCTTCGTGGCACAACCAACTAGGTGTTTTAGAAGGGGGCCTTCCCCATGTCGGCTCTGGTACTTCTGGATGGCAGGAATCAATTCTTTGTCATCAAAGTAGCGGGGATCCCATGCTTTGTTATATTCAATCCTAAAGCCTGCCACCCAGTACTTATCATCCTTGAATCCAACCGCAGTGTAAGCCCACATGGGTAGGCAGTAACCTTTTTCGCTGTAATCAACAGCAGGCAGATGAGTACGGACAAAGCCTGGCTCGAGAAAGGCTGCAACACCATAACACTTCGTTACCTCACCTCCTACCTCAATTTCACGAATCGATTTTATTTCCCCAGTTACCGGATCAAGCCCCATTGGAGCACAATTCGGGAGATAAAAAAGCTTGCTGTATTCCGGCATGGGGATCAAATCATCTTCTTTAACGATTTCAGGAGATTCTCCCAAAAATCCGATCATCCTGTAAAAGGGGTGCTCGTATACCCGGCCCTTGCTGTCTGCATAAAGCATAAAGGGAAGATCCTTTAGATTTCTGCCCACCATTTGAGTTGTTCTCCCTTTCAAGCAAAGACACCCTTTTTAACAATTTATCAACTTTGAAGTCAAAGTCTAACTTAGCAATTGCCGTACAATAGATAACTGGTATATTATAAAAACTTAAGTGTTCATATTCACCATGGTTTTCAAGGGCAAAATAAAATAAAAACAATTTCTGAGCTTTTATCATGATAGCCCCATCCCAGAGTGTAAAACAAAAACCAAAACAGTTCCGCCTTGTGAAATATTTTGCTGTTGCCAGCTTTATTGTTCTGGTAATTTTCAGCTTTCCTTTTTCCGTGGTTATCTCTCAAAAAGCAAAAGAGGCTTTGCTGGAAAGCTATGAAAATTCCGCCCTCCTGGTTGGTGAAAACTTGAATCAGCAGGTTTTTAGAGATTTTGTCCTGCCCGTTACCAGGCAGTACGGGGTGATCAGGCTGAGGGACAAGGAACAGCAGGATTTGATGGACCGGGTTGTCCGGAACGCCATCCACGGGTTTAAAGTGGATCTTGTAAACATACACTCTATTAACCAGGGCGTGATCGCATACAGCACTGATCCCTCCCTTATAGGACACAAGACAAGGCAAACGATTGGGTACAAGAAGGCTGTCATGGGGGAGAGCTTTTCATCAATCACCTCGAGCAGGTACGACCTTCTGGGGCTCGGGATAGAGATTCTGGGCAGCCAAAAAAAGATAAGAAGCTATATCCCTTTTATGGCAATACACCCCTTCACCGGGGAGCGCTATGTGGCGGGAATCTTCGAATTGATACAGGACGTGAGCCAGGAGTATCATTCCATCGTCAGGTTCCAATATCTTATATTTGGACTCTCAATTCTAATAATGGGGCTCATTTTCCTGGCCTTGCTCTTGATAGTGCATAAGGCGGAGAGAATCATTGAGCAGCGGATGAAGGAGCAGCAGGAACTTGAAGCACAGCTCCACCAGGCAGAACGCCTGGCAGCGCTGGGGGAGATGGTGGCCGGCGTTTCCCATGAGATAAAGAATCCTCTCGGCATTATTCGTAGCACAGCAGAACTTCTTAGTACCATGCCAGGGGCGACTGATACACAAAAGAAACTTTCAGAGGTAATTAATGAGGAATCAAATCGTCTCAACAGAATCGTGACAGAGTTTCTTGATTTTGCAAGGCCTCAGGTCCCCAGACCTGCTCCTTGTGATCTTGGAGAAATCATTAAGAAGAATCTATTATTCCTGGGGCCCGAGCTGAAAAAAAGGGATGTGAAAATTCAGCATAACCTGGATGAAAAGGCGCTTGGGCTTATGGCTGATGAGGAACTTCTTTACAGGGCTCTCTTAAACCTGCTTATAAACGCGATTCAGTCCATTGACGGCAGCGGAACCATCGACATTCGGGTAGAACAGCAAAAAGATCGCTATTTGCTGCAGATCCAGGACACCGGCTCGGGCATAAGTCCGGAGAACTTGAAAAGGGTTTTTGATCCATTTTTTACTACTAAAGAAAAAGGAACAGGCCTTGGCCTGGCCATTGTTCGAAAGATCATTGAAAACCACAACGGTAACATTTCAGTGGAGAGCAGGGAAGGGCAAGGAACTAATGTCAAGATTTGGCTACCTAGCACAATGTGAGCCTAGTGAGGTCTGTGTCTCATGGAAACGATCCTGATAGTTGATGATGAAAAAAACTACCTCGTGGTGCTGGAAGCGCTCTTGGGCCCTGAAGGGTATGAAATCCTTACAGCGGACAATGCGCGGAGTGCGCTTCGCTTGATTGAGGACTCAGATTTGGACCTAGTCATTACGGATATGAAGATGCCGGGGATGAGCGGCATGGAGCTGCTGGAAGCCTCCAAAAGGATAAAACCCGATCTGCCTGTTATCATGATGACGGCATACGGCACAATCGAGATGGCGGTTGAGGCCATGAAAAAACAGGCATACGATTATGTTACCAAGCCGTTTCGAAACGAGGAACTCAAGCTTACGGTGAAGAAGGCCCTTGAAAACTACCGCCTCATAAAAGAGAACCGGCTGCTGACCGAGGCTCTTTCTGAACGCTACAGGTATGGAAATATCATAGGTAAGAGCAAGCCTATGCTGGAAATATACGAACTGATAAAGAAAGTGGGGCCGTCCAAGGCCTCAGTTCTCATCACGGGGCCTTCAGGCACTGGCAAAGAGCTCATAGCAAGGGCGATTCATTATGAAGACAGAGCAAGGATGGAGCGGCCTTTTATCTCTGTCAACTGTGGTGCGCTTACTGAGACCCTTCTTGAAAGCGAGCTTTTCGGCCACGAGAAAGGGGCATTTACAGGAGCAGTTGCCATGAAAAAGGGGCGCTTTGAGCTCGCAGACAAGGGAACCCTCTTCTTGGATGAGGTAGGTGAGATGCCCCCTTCTCTTCAGGTAAAACTGCTCAGAGTTCTTCAGGAAATGGCTTTTGAAAGGGTAGGAGGAACAAAAACGATCAGAGTGGATGTGAGGGTTTTGTCAGCCTCAAACCGGAACCTGAAAGAAGATGTTGCTGCAGGGCGTTTCAGGGAAGATCTATATTACAGGCTCAACGTGATTCATGTTGAGGTCCCTCCGCTCAGGGAGCGAAAAGAGGATATTCGCCTTCTCGCGAAACACTTCATTGAGAAATACGGGGAGGATGAAGGCAAAGAAAAGATTGAGCTCGCCCCTGAAACTTGGCAGGCTCTCTACTCTTATAGCTGGCCGGGAAATGTTAGAGAGCTTGAAAACGTAATTGAAAGGGCGGTTGTTCTGAGCTCCGGCGGCCCAATACAACTCAAAGACCTGCCCCCTGAATTCTCCAACACTCCGGAGGAGCTAAACGTTGAGGGTTTTATTCCACCTGATGCCCCACTTCACCCAACACTTGAAATAATTGAAGAAAAGCTAATCCGGCGCGCTCTTAAACAGTGCAATAATGTCCAGGCTCATGCAGCAGAGATGCTTGGAATAACTAAGAGCTTGATGCAGCACAAGATGAAAAAATATAAGCTGTGCTGAGCATTTGAGGTCCAGCAACTTTGCTTGGTGGTCAAATTTTTTGGACTCCGGATCTCTCTGTAAATTCAGATGCTTAGATGAGGCAATTTCGCAGCAGGCAATTTGAGGTACAAAATTTTGTACTCGGCCCCAAAAACCATGACAATCAGAGAGGGAGAATACCAAGAGAATATAGCATTAAGAACAGTACCTTACGCGCTTTCTACAAGAGATGTTCACTTTTGGCAAGGATTTTGCTTACTAGAAAAGGCAAAAGCTAAATCAACTCTTTCCTCCTAAAGAAAAAACCAACCCATGCTCCCTAGGTTGGTTTTTTTATTAATATCCAAGTCTTCTGAGTGCTTTTGCATCTCTGGTCCAGTTTTTCTCGACCCTGACCAGAAGATCCAAATAAACACGTGCTCCAAATATCTTCTCCATTTCAAGCCTCGCCGCCTGGCCAATGTCCCTTATCATCCTGCCTCCCCGCCCTATCAAGATCTTTTTCTGTGATTCAGATTCCACGTGAATTTTCGCTGAAATACGCAAAAAATTTTTTTCAGGCACCTCTTCCATAAGTTCAACGTTTACTGCACAAGCATAAGGCAGTTCCTTCTTGGTCAGCAGGTATATTTTCTCCCTTATTATCTCTGATACCAGAAAAGACTCGGGTTGATCTGTTTTCATCTCAGGCGGAAAAAATGCGGGGCCAGGCTTGAGAAGTGCTTTCAATTCTTCCAGAAGCACTTCCACCCCTTCTCCTCTCAGGGCTGATATCGGGATAATGGTCTTGAATGGATAGCGGTCTTTGTAGGCTTCTATAACGGGTAAAATACTCTTTCTTTGTTTCAGATCAATCTTATTTACGACCAGGACAGCAGGTTTTCTTACTGTCTTCAGGTTTGCCAAAATCATTGAGATTTCAGGAGGGTCCGGAGAAGGCAATTCAATCATTACCACCACTATGTCCACCTCTTTGAAAGCAGCCTTCGCTGACGTGACCATGCTTTTGTGGAGGAGACTACGAGTTTTATGAATGCCGGGCGTGTCCATAAAAACAATCTGATATTGCTCCCCATGATAAATCCCTATTATGCGATTCCTGGTGGTTTGGGGTTTAGGCGAGATTATTGCCACTTTTGTGCCAAGCACCCTGTTCAACAAGGTGGATTTTCCAACATTCGGAGGCCCTACGATAGCAACAAAGCCGGAGAGAAATGTCATTTCATTTCAACCTCGATCATTCCAGGTCGAAAAGATTTTTCTGCGCGCACGCGCACTACCTTTGCGCCGGTTTTTCGCTCAATGCGTTTCAGCCCAAGGTTTTTATATCCCCTGGCCAGAGGGATCTCCCTCGGACAGACCCTCAGCGTGATTCCCTGTGCCGCTCCTGGTGCAGGAAGGTACTTTTCAATTTTTCTGTGGTAGATCTCCGAGCGAACCAAAAAACCGAAGCATTCATGCCACGGACCGGCTATTATCTCCCCCCTATTAAGCAGGCCGGGAGAAGACATCAGTCCGATTCTTATAACGGGTATCCCCGCCTGCTCCAGCCTAAGGCAACTTTCGCTACATATTCTTACCGCATCTTGCAGACTCCAAGGTTTATACTTTTTACTTTGGTACCAGGTGGCCAAGGCCGTGCCGCGGATAACCAGGGTGGGATATAACCTAACCATGTCAGCCCTGACGGCAATTACCTTTTCTATGCCCCTCAAGAACTTTGAAGCCGTATCCCCGGGTAGCCCCGGCATCAACTGTACACCCACTTTGAATCCTCGCTGCTTCAAAAGTTGGATTGACTCTATCACCTCCCTGGAAGTGTATCCCCGCCTGGAAAGTTGCAAAACCTCGTTATCCAGGGACTGAGCGCCCAGTTCCACCGTGTCTACCCCCAGTCGCATTAACAGGTCAAGCCCCTCCTTGTCTATTGCATCAGGCCTGGTTGATACTCTTACGGACTTGAAAAGTCCACTTCTCAGGTAAGGCCTTACAGCGCCCAGCAGAGCGTACATCCGCCCTAAAGAGAGATTTGTAAAAGTACCGCCATAGAAGGCAACTTCCGGTTCCCTTTGCCTGTCATAACCAGGGGAGCGTATTGCAAGTTCCAAACGCTTTCTAATACCATCAGGGCCAATCTGCGGTGCTTGCCCCGTTATTTTTTCTTGATCACAGTATACGCACCTATAGGGGCAACCCTCGCTTGGGATGAAAATCGGCACAATCAGCGGTTTCTTCTTTCTTTGTTCAAACAAAAGAAAGCCTCCTTTGCCGCTCGCTGTTCAGCCTCCTTCTTGCTTTTGCCCTCGCCTTTTGCTACAAACTTTCCCCCAATGCGAAGTGCCACGGTGAATATCTTTTGATGTGGGGGGCCGCTTTCCCCCACCAGCTCATATTCCGGCCTGGTTTTGTATGCCTCTTGGGTAAATTCCTGGAGCAGGCTCTTGAAATCACCATCGAGGCTCCGTGAACTAAGTCCCTCTATATATGTAAGAAAAAGTTTGCGGATAATCTGCATGGCCTTCGCAAACCCACCATCCATGTATATGGCCCCGAGCAAAGCCTCCAGAGTATCAGCAAGGATTGAGGTTTTTTGCCTGCCACCCGTGTGTTCCTCTCCTTTTCCCAACAAAAGATGACTCCCTAGGTCCAGTTCAGCAGCAACCATTGATAGTCCTTTTTCGTTCACAACGGAGGCCCTAAGCTTGGATAAATCCCCCTCTTTCGCATCAGGAAAAAGCTCCATGAGAATGTGGCTTATCGCCAAATCCAGCACGGCATCCCCAAGAAATTCAAGTCGCTCGTTGTCTCTTAGCCTTGCATCTCCAACTTCATTCACATATGAGGCGTGCCTGAGGGCTTCTGCCAACAAGTCGGGGTCTTGGAATTCGTAGCCAAGCTTCCTGCAGAGCTCCACCATATTGCTTTCCCTGTTCACCTTCTCCTCCCTTCATGCGCAGGAATGGAGCCCCTTATTTAGCTCAGAAGGCGGCCCTCTAATATACGCGCCAGGGGTACCCTGCAAGTGTTTACCCCGTAGGAACGCCCCGTGCGGGAGCACGGGGATGGTAAATAAAGTTTTTTTCCGCTTTTTCGCACGGGGTTCAATGCCCCGTGCGAAATTCCACAGGGTTTACTTTTTACTATAAAAAGGCCTCGTGCCTGAAGTCAAGGAGCTCCAGCATGGGTTCGCTGTTAAAATGGCTCATATAGCTCCTGTTTCCTTAAACGGAGGGCGACTGTAACCGAGGCTGCGCTAAATGTCACTCAAGGGTGGGGCGGGTGAGACACCATGTCGTCGATGCCTCTCTAACCGAGATAGAAGCTGGGACTTTGGAGCGAGATGACCTTTTCAGACCACGTGGTTTGAAGCACAACAGGGGGCATTGGGGGATCTTCTTGAGCTCGACCAAACGGGCTTGCAGGTGCTGCACATGATGGCTTAATGGCGGATGGGGGCATGCGTTTTATGTTGATTTTTTTGTGCAGGTAAAATAATTTTGCTTTAGTGTTTGAATAAAGGCTCCTTCAGCATGCGGTTGCGTATGCAAGGAGCTGGAGCCAATTCCTTGATAGAGTGGAGCATAGCTTTCCTTGAAAGCCAGGAAGAAGAAAAAAGCTGACAGAAAAAAGGCACCTAGCTCGGTTGTACTGTCTCCGGAAGAGGAAGCAACTCTAGGCGGCTTGCTCGAAAAATCACCAGACGTCATCCTTTCTGATTTGAAGCAGAATCTCTCAAGCCCCAAGCTTGCCTGCGCACTCATAGATAATCTCCCTGCCAATGACCCGCGCGCCAGTAATATTCTTCTGGCAATAAAGGAGCTTTTTGACCAGAAAGAGGTTCGAAAGGCAATCAGGAAAGCAGCTTTTAAGCTGAAACAAAGCGGCATCTCAGTTCCTGACCTTGAGCCTGAAAAAAGCGAGGGAATTATCCTCAAGAAAGTTCAAGTCTCTCAACCCTTGGCTTACGTTGGGCCCATTGACGGCACGGGGGCACGCGCCGTGTTCATTATGGCACCTCAAATTCCAAAAGGGATGACCGTTGTCACCGCAGTGGCCAGCGATGAAAATGGAATCATGGAATTCGCAGCAAATAAGTTCAGCAGGAAACAAGCCCAAGAGGTAAAAAAATTCTTCTTTGAGAGAGTAGAGCCAATGGTCGAGACAACCCTTGCCCATGCGGCCACGGTTCTTGAAAATGCATACAGAAAAAAAGAAAGTCCATCGGATCAATCCTCGCGGGCATATCTCGAACTTAGGGCCTGGCTCCTCGAGCGCACTGAGCTCCTTGATGCCCCTCCTGTATATGAATTAATTGGTGAAGGGAATGCACCAAGTGGGGAGATCACGGTTTCGCAGGCTAGAAAGCTGCTCGAGAACGATTTGATGGCAACTTGGATCCTTGATCCTGAAGAACTAAAACCTCTGGTGGAGGAGATAATAAAAGCCGAACAAAGCCCAATCCTTGTCTCCGAATCTCAAAAACTAGATCGTATCGAGGAATTGAAGAAGGAGGCTATAGCAAACCTGTACCCGCCCAAGAGGCGTAAGCTTATGAAAAACCGCCTTGAAGAAATGGCCTACATGTTTTTCAAGCTCGAAGATGAAACTAACGCGCGTCTTTCGCTAGCGGCTGCAAGCAGCCTGGCGGAAAAACAATCTGTTTTTAGAGAAAATGTTTTTCTTATGGAAATGGTGAACCATAGCCTGGAATATTACCTCGAGGGGGCGCAGGATAAAAAGGATGAGGACGAGAACCTCCTCTCAACCCCTTCCACAGGGATTATCCTTCCCCCATAGACCTGATCCAATCATCGGGCCGTTTATCTTCCCTTCGAGCCCCATCACCATGGGTCAAAGAGCCGAGGCATCACCAAAAAAAGATATACCAACAAGACACTTAACACTTGAGCGCTGATTTATGGTATTGACAATTGTGCATTCTTCATAATATAGATGTTCGCGAAAAACGGGTGGCTCCGGGGTTGTAACATCTTCAACTTACAGAATAAATTAAGAGCAAACATGATAAAGAAAAAAGCAGCGACCCCTTGACAGTAGGACTACTCTGTCGGCAATATTGAGGTTGAATTAATGGTCTCGCAAAGATCCTTTTATCAGGCGGCGAGGCAAAAAGCTATAGGTCATCTTTCAGGTGGCCGTGGATTTTGAATACTTAACAGGAGGTAAATCAATGGCAGATTATTGTATTAACGTGTTTCTGGATGACGAACAGTTGAAAAAGGTTGAGGATGCAGGACTTGGAGAGCATGTAGAAGAAATAGGCGGCAAAAAAGCTGTTAAAGTTGCGGTTGGCCCCAAGGAACAAAAAAAGCTCCTCAAGGCGTTCCCTGATCTTGAATTCGACTCTTCGAATGCTTGTGTTCTACCCGACGATGCACAGCAGAAGTTGCTTGAAGTTATAACAACTTCAAAGACCCTTGATTGCATGAAGGTTGCAATAGTTAAGCTTTACAATCCGCTCGCCGGAAAAGCACCTCGAAGCAAAGTTTATTGATTCGTTATCCTGAGGAGGGCCCCTTTTTGCATAAAGCCTTTTTGGGGCCCTCTCGGAATGAACTTCCCCGCCGCAAGCAGCGGGGTATCAATCGGAAACCATCTTAACCGCCCCAAGGGGCGGGGAATCAAACCCTTGTCCGCCAGAGGCGGATTAATCCGCCTCTGGCGGATTGAAAACCGTGGACCAAAATCCAGACGAGACTTTCACCTTACACTTGAACTAGCTCTGAGAAGAGGGTCACAATATGCCTATTAGCATTAGCCTAAAAACCGGTTCCAGGGTCGACATGGTTGATATCACCTCCCTGGTTCAAAAAGAAGTGTCAAAAGCGGGGGCTGAGGAGGGCATGTGCTTTGTCTATGTGCCGCACACCACTGCGGGGGTGACCATAAACGAGGGGGCAGATCCGGCTGTTTGTGAAGATATCATTGCAAAATTGAAAGAACTGGTTCCCCCAAATGCCGGGTATCGGCACATGGAAGGGAATGCAGACAGCCATATCAAGGCTTCCTTAATTGGAAATTCCGTTTCCGTTATTGTGGAAAAAGGAAGGCTCGTTCTTGGAACGTGGCAGAAGATATTCTTCTGTGAATTTGACGGCCCCCGCTCCCGCAGAGTTTACGTTAACTTGGTCAAATAGGTCCAGCACCGCTCGAGCCGCCAGGATTAACTACCCCGCTGCAAGCGGACGGGGTATCAATCGGAAATTTTCTTAACGCCCCAAGGGGCGGGGAATTGAACCCTTGTCCGCCTCTGGCGGGCTCGTCCGCCCCTGGCGGATTAAAGCCGGGGGCTTCTGCAGGCGAGGTAAAGCTCGAAGGAGAACTACACGAGCTTGACTGACTGTGGATCCATTTTATTCTCAATCAGCCACTCCACAATAGCCTCGTATAAGAGCTGGTAGTAACTCTTTGAGCCTCCCAGCCCCCTCCTTCCGAAATAGTAATTTATTTCCAGAAACAGAGCCAGAGGACTGGGTTGGGCAGAGGAAAAGACAAAATCCACTGCAGCCAGATTTGCCCCTGTCCTTTTTGAAAATTGTAGTGCAGCTGCTCGGGCAATATCTTGAAGGTCCTCTCTCCAGCCCTTGTCGACTATGCACCCTCTGCCGATGGTGGTTATCATCTGGCCAGGCCTGCTCGGCCTTTTCCAGTAAGTAATAATCCTTTTCCCCACGATAACTGCCCGAAGCACGTTTCCTTCTGTTCTTATGCACTCTTGAGTGGCAAAACCTGAAAATCCTGAATTCTCCAGGTCCCTGAGGTATGCAAGAGCCGATTCAAGGCTTCTTTCATCACTGACCAGAAAAACCCCTTCAGCCTCGTGGCTTCTATCCGCCTTGACGAAAAAAGGCAATTTGTGCGGATACCCCCCCTTCTTGCCCGAAAACGACAGCTCGTAATCTCTCACTGAGTTCCATCTCATAGTCTTGGGGTGAGGGAGCCCGATTATTTCAAAGAGGAGACTCTGACCCAGTTTTCCCGGATACAGAAACCTTACATCGTAGTTAGGAAACAAGAGGGCAGCTGACTCCTTGCACGCTTTGTAGAGCTCAGGCGAGCACGTCTGGGGAAGAATGATGGCTTCAGCCCGGCGGATAAGAGGCAGGTGGCTCGGGTGTAATCCTTTATCCCCTAAAATAATCTGGCAGTGCGTCTCAAAGCATGGGTGAAACGAAAGAATCATTTCTTAGTCCATCTTTTCAAAAATATCCGCTAATCACAAAGGTTTCTCTTTGCCTTTCATTTGACTTAGTGAACTCAAGTAACTATAGTTTAACAAAACAGTAGAAGCAAATCTTCAATCGGCACCAAAGTAGGAGAAACACAATGCCTATTTTTGAGTTTAGATGCATGAAATGTGGAAATGTCTTTGAAATGCTCTTTACGAGTCCCAATCATGAGGCAGATCTGTCGTGTCCAGAATGCCATGGCACAAATCTCGAACGCGTTGTGAGCGCGACCAACTATGTGATGGGAACCGGAAAAGGGGGCAAAAAGGCAAAAATTAGCACAAAATCTTGCGGCCCAGCTAACTCGTGCATGACTCTCGATCTTCCGGGGTATACGAAATAGCAAACCAGCTCCCCTCTTTGAAGGTAATCGTGGAAGATTAGTGCATCAACAACAATAGGGTGAAAATCCAGGCATTTATGAAGCAGACAGAAACAACGCATAGCAAAGAACCTCTTCCCGCATTCCAGCCCGAACTGGATGACGAGGAAAAAAACCAAATAAGAGAAGTTTTCCTTAACGATGTAGTGCCCAAGCTTCAAAAACTGCAGGCTCGGAACGGTGTGATATGCTGCGACTTTGCTGGCACGAAATACAAGAATTGGCAGGCGCGCTTCACTTCAAGGGGCAGAGGATTTGAAATTGTTGACTTCGAATACGACGAGGATGCCCGGAGCTTAGAGCTGGACCTCTGAACTTACTGGAACAGGAGATGGAAGGGAAATTCATAGGCAGGGAAATAATCCAAAAGCCTCTTTGTCCCTTTTGCGGCAGGTTAATTGAAAAGCCCGAAGAGATCATCACCAGTTTGCCCAACGAGATGCCACTAGGAGCATGCGAATGCGGGGCAGTTTACTCCTGCGATGTGACGGGTCATAACCTCGGCACAGCCATGATAGAGGCCCTTGTTTATGCTTGCGGCGGGGACTACGATCTGGCGTGGAACCTTTTACCTGAAGATGACTATATTGAAAGCCGGCTCGAGCACTATGACTACGAAACGCACTTCATCGTTCATGCTGGAGCTTTTAGGGGGAGACGCATAGCAGGCACCCTATATTTTATCAGACTTTATGACCACGTTCGCGAAACGGCCAGGAAAAGCGTTTCAAAACATACCCGGCAACCCAGGACACCTGTTCCAGAGTCAACCGCAAGAACCACTAAAAGAAAAAAGTTCTCAAAAAGAGATGTGGAGAAATTTGTCAAAAGCTATGATCTCGGCTCGATTTTGGCCCTCGCTGAGCAGGGAACCAGGATCATACCGGACCTTAAAAGGCTTCTTTACTCTGCCGACGATCTTTTACGCTATAGGGCCGCAGAGGCACTTGGAAGAGTTTCAGCTTTGATAGCGGCGAAAAATCCAGGTGCAATCTCGAGGCTCCTTCAAGGGCTGTTTATCTCCATTACGGACACGGCTGCCTCAAGCTGGGGTGCCCTTGATGCTATTGGAGAGATCATAGGTCACTGCCCTGAGGAATTTTCACTCTCGGAGTATATTCCTCAATTGTATGCTTTGACCAGGGATAGGACTTTCCTTGTAAATATTTTGCGCGCCCTGGGAAGAATAAGTGAAAAAAAACCACAACTCATCAGGAAGGAAACATTTCAATTCTTCCCTCTCCTCTATCATTCCGACCCGGAGGTAAGAGCTTACACATTAATACTTCTGGCAAACCTGGAGGCGCGCGAAGTGAGAGAGGAGGTGGAGAGTCTTGTAAAAGACCACTCAGCCATCGTGATCTATCAAAACGGGCAACTGGAAAACACCTCAGTATCGGACCTGGCATCATATTGTTTAGAAAAGATACAGTCTAGGTCTGCGATTTGACCGCACCTCTGTGTCCTGCAATCCGCCAGAGGCGGATTAATCCGCCTCTGGCGGACAAGGCTTTGATTCCCCGCCCCTTGGGGCGGTTAAGATGGTTTCCGATTGATACCCCGCTGCTTGCGGCGGGGAAGTTCATTTAACCTCGTCGGAAGATCTCGTATACGAGCTCCTCTAGTGGCGTTCTTATTGCTTTTGAAACAGAGATAAGCAAAGAGGCTTTTTCAGGATCAGCGTCTCCCGCAGTACTCAGGAACTCTCTTGAGAGCAAGTAAAGTTCCCTGTAAGTGCCGTCAAGGTCAAATACCGGATACCGTTCGCCTGCCTTGAACCCTGACCTGCTGCAAGCCCTGACTTTGCCATGGATTCTTGTAGGGGCACCATATACGCGGCACGTTATGGGACGGTTCGTGTAAAGGATACAGTCCTCGTTATCGTCCAAGAGGGGACAACGGATTCTTTCTTTTGCCATAATTGAGGACTGGGCTTCCGGGTCGCCATTATTGATCTCCAGCTTTGTCTCGAGTCTTTTCAGACCCCTGTCAGCCTCATTGCACCTCAAAATGGCCTGTTTCCTTGTATCAGGGTCAAGCTGGTCGAAACGAGATTTTATGTAGGCCGACTCGATCAGGAACAACCCGAATACGGCCTGACAACAATCAGAGCAGTGCCTCTTGCAATTGATACACGAGCCGTAGCCTTTCTCCATTTTCGCGAAGAAAGCATCAGCCCTGTCCACCAGAAATTCATAGCTTCGGAAAAACTGAGTGGGATTCATTTCTTACGGTAAGGTTCCAGTTTTTCCAGGAATTCACGGGGAACCTGGAACCCCAGCTCCCTGGCCCTGTCCACATGCTTGATTGCCTTTTCATAGGCACCTTTTACATAATATGCATATCCAAGGTTATTATGTCCCAGGGCAAAGGTTGGAGCCAGTTCCAGAAGTTTCTTGCCGGTTTCTATGGCTTTTCCTACGTCGCCTTTTTGAAGATAGGCATTGGTTAGGTTGTTCCAGGCCTGGACAATATCCGGATTCAGCTCGATGGCTTTTTCAAGCGCTGCTATCGCCTCATCTGTCCTTGCCATCTGGAGATAGGCAAATCCGAGGTTTGCATATCCGCGAGCGTACCTGGGCTCAATTGCAACAGCGTTTCTATTAGCCTCTGCTACCTTATCAAGTTTGCCTTTCTTGAAATAAATATATCCCAGATTTACCCATCCCTCAAACATCCGACCGCTATTGGCAATTGCTTCCTCGAAAAAGGGAATCGCTTCATCGAATTTACCCTGCTCCATCAGCGCAACACCCAGATTGTACTGAGAACTAGCGCATTCAGGGTTTTCCGCAAGGATTTTTTTCTGCTCAGCAATGAATTCCTCAGAGTCCTGTGGTTCTTTCACTGGAAATCCCTTTAATAAAAGAGGTCGCTCTCCCCCTGGGAAAGCGACCTCAACACCATTTCATAAACCAAAGATCAAAATCAGGCCTAGTGGTCTTCCGTTTGACCGCGTCCCTTCAGGCCATACATGGTGGTACTGCCGGTGGAAAAAAAGACCAGTTTCTCTTCGTTGACAAGGGCAGTAGCCGCCTTTTTGATGTCCCTGGCTTTTGCTCCAGGAATAACCTTTTGCACAGCCCTCTCCATGTCCTTGAAATAAAATTTTGTTTTCTTACTTCCCTCGGCAAAGTCAAGAATTGCCTTTCGTATGTCTTCCATGGTCATGCTCCTTTACCCCGTAGGAATGCCCCATGCGGGAGCACGGGGATGGTAAATAAAGTTTTTTTCCGCTTTTTCGCACGGGGTTCAATGCCCCGTGCGAAATTCCACAGGGTTTACTTTAGCTAAATCGTACCCTAATCAATACCGCCGGCCGCCTTTGAAACTTCCCAGGCTGCGTCGGTATACTTGAACTGGCTGGAAGTCCTGTATGTGTCATATGCCAAGCGATAATCATCAATAAGATGCTCGGTAAACGGAAGGTCACACTTTTCAAAGAACTTTTCCCATCCTATTCTTTCTGCCCAGTCTCCAATTCGCTCATACTTATTGGCATCTTTGGCATAGGCCTCGAGAATCTTCTTGACTGACTCGCAAACCTCCGGATAGCGGGGAAAGTTGTTCGGCACCCATGGAACAACTACTTTGGAAAACTTGGGTTGCGACATTCGGTTTGACACCTTGCCCCCAGCCATGATTGTGACACCGTCTCCTTCTTTATCGGAAAGCGGAACAGCCATACACATGGTATAGCAATTACCGCAGAACATGCAGCGTTCCTCTTTGATTTTTACTGTCTTCTGGCCGTCCTCGGTCTTGGCCGGTGAGATTGCTCCTGTGGGACACGCCGCTATAACAAGTGGAATCTCGCATACCTTATCTATAACCTCATGGTCAATGACAGGTGGCTTTCGATGATAACCCAGAAGGGCTATGTCAGAACAATGCACGGCACCACACATATTCAGACAGCATGCCATGGATATCCTTACCTGAGCAGGAAGAGTCATGCCCTGAAAATAGTCAAAGAGCTCATCCATTACGGCCTTCACCATTGAGGAAGCATCGGTTGCAGGCGTGTGACAGTGCAAATAGCCCTGGGTGTGAACTATATTGGTGAGGCCGGCCCCAGTGCCGCCGATGGGAAACTTATAGCTCCCGGATACATGCTTTCGGCTAATAAGGTCTTTTTTCAAGGCTTCGAGCTTATCCGTGCTTGTTACCATGAACTCAATATTGTTACGGGTGGTAAAGCGCACATATCCGTCACAATATTTGTCCGCTATCTCGCAAATCTCCCTCACATGCTCTACGCTCATGAACCTGCACCCGCCACACCTGACTGTGAAAACTTTATCGCCTGTTTCTGAAACATGGACCAAAACGCCGGGCTCCAGAATTTCGTGATAAAGCCATTTTCCGTAGTTCTTTTGTATAACAGGCGGAAAATACTGCCAGAAATGCCTTGGCCCCAGGTCTGTGATCCTGTTTTCCATTGGTTTTTCGGGATTATATCGTCCTAATCTTTCTTGGGATAATGCCATGGTTATTTACCTCCTCTTCTCTGTAGCTATCTCGCGTGTCTTTTTCTGTAATCTTCAATCGTACGCTTCCATCCGCCGGGTACATCTTCCTCTTTCCAGAAAATATAAGGATTGGAGCGAGGCTCTTTCACCATCTGAGGCATGGGCGGGAGGCCGATAACGTCCAGGAATTTCGGCACGCCATAGCGCTGGATCAATTCCCCGAGTCGTTCGCGGTTCTTGCCCTCTTCCATCCACCAATCCCACACTTTGTCTATCAGCTCCTTTACGTTATCATAGGGGTGTTCAACCTTCATGAAAGGTACGGTCAGAAGGGCCATTTGCGCACCTTCCAGAATCGGTGCCTTTGCTCCAAAAAGGATGGTGACCCCCGTATCTTTTCCAGGCCTCAAGGCTTGAGGCATCACGTTGATGCAGTGCATGCACCGCGTGCACTCCTTGTCATCGATCATGAGCTTTCCGTCTTCCATCCACATGCACTGCGTGGGGCAAAGGTCAATAACTTCCTTCTGGATATCAAACTTACCCCAGTCCTTTCCAGTGTGAGCGCCTCCGTTAGGCTTGATTTCACCCCCGATGTAGGCCTTGACAGCTTTCTGGTCGATGCGGATGTTATCCCTCCATGTGCCTATGAAAGACATATCAGCACGCGCAATAGATGCCACGCAGCAATTAGGACATCCGTCAAATTTGAATTTGAACTTGTAGGGAAACGCGGGCCTGTGCAATTCATCCTGGTAATAGTGAGTCAGTTCATAGCACATATCCTGGGTGTCATAACAGGCCCACTCACATCGCGCTCTACCAACGCAGCATGAAGGGGTGCGAAGGTTAGAGCCCGAGCCCCCGAGGTCTTGTTGTAAAACATGGGTCAGCTCATAGAAGACAGGTTCCAGCTGCTCGGTAAAGGTCCCCAGAAAGATAATGTCACCAGTTGAACCGTGCATGTTCAGCAGTCCGCTGCCGCGGAATTCCCACAGGTCACAAATGCTTCTGAGATAGTCAGTGCTGTAAAACTTACTTGCCGGCTGGTTTACGCGCAGGGTGTGAAAGTGAGCAATAGAGGGGAATTTTTTGGGAAGGTCTGAATACCGCCCTATGACCCCGCCGCCGTAGCCGAAAACTCCCACTATCCCGCCGTGCTTCCAGTGCGTTTCGCCATCATCAAACGAAACCTGGAGCTGGCCGAGCAGGTCTTCGACCACATCTCTTTCAATCATCATTCGATCTTCACTAAGTTTTCTTCTGTGCAATGCTTCGCGCTTTGCATCTGCTACAAAGCTTGGCCACGGGCCTTTTTCCAGTTCTTCTACATCAGGAATATTGTGTTTAACTTTAAAGTTTTTGAGCTCTTCTTCGGTGTAGTTATTAAGCTCGTCATCTGAGTAGATCCTGAGCTCATCATATTTCAGCTCCTTTTGTGGTTCTCTCGGTTCAAAAGCCATTATTCACGCCTCCTTCTAGAAAATGAAAGTTTACCTCCGCTCTGAAAAGGGGCTTTCCCCTAAGAAAACGGTTTCCAAAATAAGGTTCTAAGATTCACCTCCTCCCTTCAACTTGCAGCTTTTCCTAAAAAAATCAGTGTGTTTATCACTATCGCCCAACTCCGCCGGGCTTCTTTTCCTATTTCAAAACCAAACAAAATGCTTTTAATCTGAATCAAGACTGAATGTCAAGAAAAAATCAAACGAGCGCCCAAATGCGAAACCTAGTGCAGCCAACTGGCCTCTTTTCGCATCAAGCCCTTTTTCCCTATTTTGTTGACAATATCAGCAATGCAATTTATAGCCCCCTATAGTCCTTCATAATAGGGATGCAGACTACACACAGCATTGCCAGAGATCAAAACGGGACTGCGCCAGAAAATTCGGCCCGTGCAACGAGGAAATGCTGTTAGGTTTTTCACTGCCCAGATATCAAGGGAACATTAATTATTGGAGCGCTATGCCAGCTAACTTGCCCAGGATGATTATTTCGGCCCTCAAAGGGGACTCCGGGAAAACGATGCTCTCAATTGGCGTGGTCTCAGCGCTCAGGGAAAAAAGCTATAAAGTCGCCACCTTCAAGAAGGGCCCGGACTTCATCGACGCGGGTTGGCTTAGTTTTGTCTCTGCTCGTCCCTGTTATAATCTGGACCCGTTCTTGATGACAAAAGAGCAAATCCTGAACTCCTTCCTTGTTAATTCGTCTACGGCAGATATTTCTTTGATCGAGGGAAACCGAGGCCTGTTTGACGGGCTGGATCTTGAAGGGCAATGCAGCACTGCGGAGCTGGCAAAAACCCTCAAGACGCCTGTATTTATCATCGTAGATGTCACGATGGTTACCAGGACCGCAGCCGCCCTCATTATGGGTTGCCAGAAATTCGACCCTGACCTTGAGATCACGGGAATCATTTTAAATCGAGTGGGAGGTTTCCGTCACCAATCCCTTATACGCAACTCCATTGAAAAGTACTGCGATGTACCTGTGGTTGGGGCGATCCCCAAGCTCAAAGGGAACATGTTTCCTGAAAGACATATGGGCCTGGTACCTCATATTGAAAGAACTTACGCTGCCAAGGCAGTTGAATGGGCAAGAAAAGTTGTGGAGGAAAATGTTGACCTTGACCGAATCCGCGAAATTGCTTGCAAGGCCAAAGCCCTCCACCAATCGCCTCAGGTAGAGTATCACGAATCACCTGTTACCTTTGGGGGCAAATCCCTACGTATTGGAATCATTAGGGATAAAGCATTCTGGTTTTACTATCCGGAAAACCTTGATCATCTCCGACACATGGGGGCAGAGCTTGTTGAAATCAACTCCATGATTGACTCTAAACTCCCCGAGCTTGACGCACTCTACATCGGTGGAGGATTCCCGGAGATGCAAGCCCACGCCCTGGCCTCGAACAGTGAGTTCCGGACATCCCTTAGGCTCGCTATTGAAAGGGGGCTGCCAGTATATGCCGAGTGCGGAGGGCTTATATACTTGGGGGAAGATCTGATAGCAGACCACAAGACGTATCCTATGGTGGGAGCTATTCCCATGAAATTCTTGATGGAGAAAAAACCTCAGGGACATGGTTACACCGTTTTGGAAGTTTGCGGGGAAAATCCTTTCTATTCGCCAGGGACTGTGCTCAAAGGCCACGAATTTCATTATTCAAAACCTTTACCAAAGGCTCATGCTAAAATACCTTCAGTTTTTAAGGTGATTCGAGGTCAAGGCCTGGACGGCTCCAGCGATGGCGTTGTTAGGAAAAATCTGCTTGCCACCTATTCCCATGTCCATGCTCGGGGAAATAAGCTGTGGGGAAAGGGGCTTTTCAGTGCCGCGATTGATTTTAGAAAACTCGGAGAGAAAAAATTTTCAAAATAATTGCAAAAAGAAGGATTGACATTGTGATAGATTTAGGATATACAACTATATTGTATTTTGGTAAGTCCTTAAGATTATTATAAAAAGGAGGTCGTAGCATATGCCCACGGTAGAATTTGAAGGACATACTTTTAACGTCGATGAAGACGGTTTTATTGATGATTTCAATAACTGGAACGAGGCCTGGGTACGACATGTGAAGCAAACCGAGGGAATCGAGGAGCTCACTGATGAACACTGGAAGGTAATCAAAGTCCTTCAGGATTATTATAAGAAAAACGGGATTGCTCCCATGGTAAGGATTCTTTCAAAGGTGACAGGCTACAAGCTCAAGTATATTTACGAGCTGTTTCCATCCGGACCCGGTAAAGGAGCTTGCAAAATGGCTGGCCTACCCAAGCCCACCGGATGCGTGTAGTAGCTAAACCATTCTAAACGCAGCATTGGGCACACGAGGGAGAAACTCCCTTGGGTGCCTTTTTTTGTGCCAAGTATCCGACGGCTAGAGTTCACGATTTAGTCTTGAGACGGGTGAGGCTATCTCCGCGTAAAGGCGAGGGCGCCTGTGTCGGAGGAAATATTTCATCTTGTGTTTTCTAACTTCCTCAAGCTTTTCCCTCTGAAGGCTTACCGTGATCATTTGCTCATCTTTTCCACAGTAGCTTTCTACCATTTCGCCCGTAGGCGCGAGGGCGAGCGCAACACCGGGAAATGAGAATCCTTCACTGGTTTCCCCAACCTGATTACAAGCTAGAACAAAAACGGAATTATCAAAAGCGCGGCTTGGCAAGTGCCGCCTCCAGCTTTCCAGCTTTTCCTCGGGGCTACCGCGAGGTGAGGCGTGGGGAAGAAAGATGATTTCAGCGCCCTTAAGAGCCATCACAGTACTTATCTCTGGAAAATGCGATTCATAACAAAGCTGAATTCCGAAAGATACTGCATTGCTTGAAAAAATTTGAATCTTCTCACCCTCAAGGTACACCCCTTTTTCCAGAGGAGAAAGATGGGTTTTCCTGTAAAGACCTAGCAGTCCTTGAGGCCCTGCCACAATCTGACTAATGTAAGGTTTTCTTTTTGTTGAAGGTTCGATAAGACCGGCGATAACAATTATGCCTTTTTGTTTTGCCGTCTGGACGATTGTTTCAACAACTTCCTCGGTCCTTAAGCCGACATAAGCCTTTTGCGGATTGCTAAGAGTGTAACCACTCAGGGAGAGCTCGGGAAAACAAATGATCTCAACCCCCTTGTCTGAAGCCTGGGAGGTATATGATTCAACCTTGGCGAGATTTCCGGCAACTTCGCCTATCTCACTATGCATACACACCATGGCAACTTTTATGTCTCTCACGCGTGAAAGCTCCGAATCCTCTACGCCAATTGATCCTTGCCCTTCCACCCCTTATTAAGCTGTTACTCTATTAGTGCAAGGTGCTCTTTTTCGCTATAAGAATATATTTGTCAAACCTTAAGGGCTCTCCCTCGCTTGAAATATCAAATTGCTTACCCGGGTACTTGTTACTTCCGCTGAAAACAATACTAAGACCGGTTTTTTCAAGCAGGGCTTGTGCCGGAATATGATCCTTCAGCCAGAAGCTTGTGAGAATGACACAGCCATTCGGATCCAGGACTTTTGCGGTCTCAAGGAAAATCTTATGCCATATTCTTGGCCGATCAGGCGCAGTAGCAATATCAGGGTGCCTAATCAGTACAATTTGGAATTGCTGCCTCAAGAAATCGGTAAGATTTTGCGCATCCTCAGCCTTGAATTCCACAAGTTCGCCAAGGATTTTTTTCGCTTCTTCAAATGCTTCTTCGCTTTGGTCAATCCCCACGTAGTGTGGCATGCCCAGCCCATGGCCTGCAAGGTAGTAGGTGATGGCCAGATAGTTCCACTTAACATTATTACCGCAACCGATATCCAATATTCTTGGACAAGAATCCAACCTGACATCGCACTTTTGCAAATACTCCGTCAAGATCTTGAGCCATCTTATATCAGGTGTTTCCACTGCATCTGCCTGGAGTTTGCTATCGGGCGTTTCCCTCATCTCAGTTTCAAACACCCCCTTAACATGCTACTTCCTACTGTAGCCTCCCAGGTGGATAGAGTGAAGGTTTATCCGCAAGTATCGTGGTTGGTAAAAGGCCAAGGTGAAAATCCTTCTACCTTCAGCCTTAAACCTAAAAACCTGTGTATCTCCCTACAGTTTTTTCTTGGCTCTGTTCTCCGGTCTCAACGCACGAACAGCAGCGCCAGCTCTCCACATCTCCGAATTCTTAATTTCGTCGAGCTCTTCCCGCAGTCGTTCCCTGTAATCTGGGGCACTGTTGGCATCCAGCACGATTCGGGTTTCCTCTCCGCTCACCACGCTTTTATAAAGCTCATCGAAAACAGGTTTCACGGCTTCGCGGAACCGATGCCGCCAGTCAAGCGCCCCTCTCTGGGCTGTGGTGCTGCAGTTAGCATACATCCAGTCCATACCGTTTTCAGCTACCAACCTGATAAGGCTCTGGGTCAGCTCTTCCACGGTTTCGTTGAAGGCCTCACTTGGAGTGTGGCCGTGCGCGCGAAGTAGTTTATACTGGGCTTCCATGACACCAGCCAAGCATCCCATTAACACGCCTCTTTCTCCAACCAAATCGCTGTGCACTTCTTTCTCGAAGGTTGTGGGAAAAAGATACCCTGATCCTATTGCAATGCCAAGGGCCAAGGTTCGCTCAAGCGCTCTGCCTGTGGAGTCCTGGTAGACTGCGTAGCTTGAATTAATCCCGCTCCCTTCGAGGAAATTGCTCCTAACGGTGCGCCCCGACCCTTTCGGCGCTACCATGATAACATCTACGTTCTCAGGGGGAATGATTCCTGTCTGGTCACTGTAAACAATTGAAAATCCATGGGAAAAATAAAGGGCATTGCCTTCCTGAAGGCATGGCTTCACCTCCGCCCAGGTTGCCACCTGGCCCGCATCTGAAACGAGGTATTGAATGATTGTCCCCCTTTCTGCGGCTTCAGCCAGTGGGAAGAGGGTTTCCCCGGGTACAAATCCATCTTCCAGGGCTCTTTGCCAGGACGGCCCGCCTTGCCTTTGACCGATGATCACCCGTACCCCGTTATCTCTCATATTCAAAGCCTGGCCAGGGCCCTGAACACCATATCCAAGGACAGCCACCACTTCATCCTCAAGCACTTCCCGAGCCCTCTGCAAGGGAAATTCCTCTGAAGTAACCACGTCCTCCACAACTCCGCCAAAATCAATCTTTGCCATATATCCTCCTTTCCCGTTTATTTACCCCGTAGGAACGCCCCGTGCGGGAGCACGGGGATGGTAAATAAAGTTTTTTTCCGCTTTTTCGCACGGGGTTCAATGCCCCGTGCGAAATTCCACAGGGTTTACTTTTCTGAACAAAGTCCAAGCGGCCATTGAGCGCTGCTCTATTTTTTTTCGCGAGCAAGTGCCACCACCCCGGTCCTTGCGATCTCTTTTATGCCAAGAGGCTTCAAGAGCCTGAGAAAAGCGCTCAGTTTGCCTTCATCACCGGTGATCTCTATCGTGTAATATTCTGATGCAACGTCTACGACTTTCGCCCTAAAAATATCCACCATCCGTAGAATCTCAGCACGCTGGTTCACTTTTGCCCTAACCTTGATAAGTGCCGTCTCTCGCTGAACAAATTCTGTGTCCGTAAAATCCATGACTTTGATCACGTTAATCAGTTTATTCAACTGCTTCTTGATCTGCTCAAGAATAGCCATGTCACCCATGGCCACCAAGGTAATTCTTGAGACAAGCGGGTCCGTGGTCTCCGAAACGCAAAGACTGTCAATGTTAAACCCCCGCCCGCTAAAAAATCCAGCAACACGGGACAGGACCCCGGGCTTGTTGTCAACCAGTAGAGACAGTATATTTCTCTTTGTGCTCTCGTTTGCTACCATGATTTCCTCTCCTTGCTTTTACCCCGCCCGCAGAAAGCCACGGCTTTAGCCGTGGATGAATGCGGTTAAGGGCGGGCGGGATGTCGTACCACTAAGTCCCGCCGATTGCGAAGCAATTCGGCGAGACTAAGTGGT
>Ga0180301_10000604_pt1 | contig 27669 bp, 36 predicted proteins | sample GuaBasSediGuay16_FD_121797 | JGI IMG/M metagenome (GOLD analysis project Ga0180301, IMG submission 121797) | Subseafloor sediment microbial communities from Guaymas Basin, Gulf of California, Mexico - Guay16, Core 4569-2, 12-15 cm | ecosystem: Environmental > Aquatic > Marine > Hydrothermal... | reverse complement strand
GCTTTGTATTCATCATATAGATGGAAATGGGAAAAATGTTTCCAAAAAACAGAAAAATAATGATATTGATAATTTAATAACTTTATGTTATTTTTGCCACAAAGCAATTCATTCATATAATTAAATAATTCGCTTGGGGGTTACTAACAGGCGGTTATCTTAACAGAAATGTTAAGGTAGCCGCTTTTTTATTTAACCCGAAGAGGTAAAGATGGTTAAGGGAAGAGAAAAACAAAATCAGGCAGTAAAGGATTTTATTGAGAAAGAAGTATTGCCGCATATTCAAAACCACGAGGAGTATGAGGGTAAGGTTGATAAATGGACTCAGCGTTTTGAGGCAATCCGTTCAATTCAAGGTTTAGCTTATGGCGCTGACCCTGATAAATTCCCAAAGACCGATCCCTGGGAGGGCTGCGCAGACATAGGTATTCCTTTAGAAGCCATAACTTTAAGGGCAATCATAGCGAGGTTTGTTAAGACTATTTTTACCAAGCCGATATGCAATGTTACCGGCAGGGGTGGGCAGGACAAGAACGAAGCAAAGATAGTTGAGGAATATAATACTTATACCCTTGAAGATGAAATGAATTTTGAGCGTCAGTATTACGATATTATGATGGATGTAGGCTTGACTGGCGACGGTATAGGCAAGCTCATTGAAGCAGATGAAGATTATAGCTGGGAAGAGACTTATTTTACCCTGATTAACCCAATATCAGGCGAACCCATCCTTGACCCTTCCACAAAAAACGAATATGACGAAAACTGGCCGGACGGATACCCAATAGAAGTGGATGAGAATTTTCAACCTACCCCTAATCCTGTTTTGAATATGACTCCGGAAGTAAAAGAGATCACGGTTGAAAAGACCGATAAGGTTTACTTCGGCACTAAGTTAATTCCGGTTAATCCTAAAGACTTTATTACGCCTGAAGGTGCGGATACTTACGATATTGATGAATTGCCTTTTATGGCGCATAAATTCCGCAAGAGCTGGTATTGGCTTAAAAAGAGAGAGGGCGACCCAAAAGACGGCGGATATGAAAACCTGGATAAAATCAAGCCTTCCGAAGACCAGGATAAAACGATAAGTACCTTAAAGAAAATAGATTTGATTGAAGTTTGGGGCAAGGTAGATATTGAGAATTCTCAAGGCGAAAAGCAGCCTAAAGAAATTATAGCCCTTTATGCCATAGAAGCAGGGGAATTGTTGGGATGGATTCCTAATCCTTATAAGGGCAAAAGGATGTTTTTCCATTGGCAGATTATGCCTATGCCGCATAGGTTCAGAGGCAAGTCTATTCCTGAGTTTGCGAAAGGCCTGAGAGATTTAATTGACGCAATATTTAATCATATGGTTGACAGGGATACTATCAATTCTCATCCGCCTTTTGTCTATGATGAGGAAAGCGGCTTTGACCCTGAAGTGCATACTTTCGGCCCGGCTGAATTTTGGGGCGTTAGCGATAAGACAAGGCTTGGCAGGCTGAATATGGGTAATACTTCTGAATATAACTCCGAGTGGATTTTAGAGTTTGCGCTTGGTTTATTGCAAAAGTTATTCGGAGTAACCGATTACACTCTCGGCGCTGAGTCTAATATCGCTTCTAATAAGACAGCCAGGGGAATAATGGCGATTATCGGCGAGGGGAATTTCAGTTTTGATACGATGATTAGCATTTTACAGATGACAAACAAGAAATTCTTTGAAGCCAATATCCAAATGCACGCCAAGATGATGAAAGAAAGAGGGATGGAAAAGAAAGTCTTTTATGTAACGGAATCACAGGATAATCCTTTCCGGCAGATAGCAAGAAATATCCTAAGCTTAAAATGGAATTTTATCCCGCGTGGAACGAGTGTGGAGACGAATTTATACCGCAAGAGAGAGGACGCTATGTTAGCGTATAAGACTTTAGGAAGCGAGGTCTTTTTCTCTCCGGAAATGTCTCCGACGACTTTAAACAATCGTAAATTACTCGTTCAGAGAATAATAGACGCTTTTGGTTTAAAAGAAATTACTTTACCTTCTGCCGAAGAATTGGCGCAAGAAATGATAAAGATGAAAGCGACCGTGCAGCAAGAAGTAATGAAGAAGCAGCAATTAGAACAATTAAAGAAAGTGGCTAAATTCAAGAAAGGCACTCCGGAAGGGGAAGCCGCAAAAAGAGTATTGGCAGATATAGAAATGGGGCAGGCAAGCAGCCCGCAAAATTCGCCTATGGGAGGTAAGAATAATGCTCAACCGACTACTTAAAAAGAGAAATCCGATAGCAAACAAACTTACCCAGGAAGAATTAGAAGCCGGCAGGAAAAAAAGGGAACAGATAATTAGTGATGCGTCTGCTATGGAACGGTTATTAGAGAATCCTGATTTTAAGAGGCTTTGCGAGATATTAAAAGAGGATAAGGAAGCCTTGAACGCAAACCTTTTAAATGAACACTCTAACAATATGAAATCAGCAGAAGTGAAAATCAGGCTTATAGCGCGTATCAATCAGATAGACGGTGTTCTGAAAAAGCCTCAGAGCTTAATTTGGAGAATGAAAAATATGACTGAGGTTAGGGATGTAATCAAAGAACAGAAAAAGGAATCTAACCCACGAGAGGCAAGCTCTCGGTAATAAAATTGGAGGTTACAAATGCAGTTAATAAAAAGGTTATGGAAGGAACTCTTGAGGCTCTTGTTTAACGATTCCGGATTACCTGAAGGTGAGGAAGAAAATTCTGAAGGCGATGAAGGAAACAAAGAAGAAGAGGATCAAGAGGATGAAGGTAATGAAGAAGATGCCGGAGAAGAAGAGGGCGGGGACGCTGACGACGACAGCGGTAAAAGCGTCGGTAAAGAACGCTCTAAATTTATCCCTCGTGAAAGGTTTGATAAAGTAAATACCAAAGCTCAAAAGTTAGAAAAACTTATAGAGCTTGGTGTTTTAACCGAAGATGCGAGCGGTGAAATCCGGGTTAATTCGGAACTTCTGAAAAATGCGACGAAGCAAGAAGGCTCTAAAGAGCTTGATACCAGCGAGCTGAGGTTTACTAAAGATGAGGCTGATGAAAGAAGTTGGCCTCTACTTGAAAAGATAAACAAGGCTTATGATCACTACGATAAGTTGGCTTCTCGGATGAGTTATATGATTAAAGTTCTTCAATCTGAAAATGCGGTATTAAGGGATTATCCTGAGTTTATTTCAAAAGATAGCCCTATTCGCAAAAAAGCATTGGAGATAATCAGAAACGACCCCGAATTCAGAAGGACTTATCGCGGTAATCCTGAAGCTGGCTATTGGGCTGTTAAAAGAGCTGCCGAATTTCTTGCAGGTAAAACAGCTTCTAAACCTAAAAAGAAAAAGGGAAGTTTCATAGTAGGTAAAGGTGATGCAGGGGCAGGCGGCAAAAAGAAGATTGACTTTACTAAACTTTCCAGCGCTGAGTTGGATAAGTTAGAGCGGGAAGAACATAATCGTCTTTTTGCCGGCAATAAAAAATAGCCCCTTTTAACGAAGGGAGATAGCATGTTAAAGTTTTTGAAAAATATGTTTGCATCTATCCTCTTTCTTTTGTTTAACCATTCCGGAACAGATGTAACCGCTATGGTAGCTATGGATAGTGATACCAATAGCGACTTGGATTACAATGTTCCAGAAATTTGGGAAGCTCGGTTACGCTTGGATGCTTCCAAAAAGAGCTTTTGGAGTGCATTAAAAGGGAAAGAAGGAAGCGAAAAGCCGATCGTTGAAAAAACCGAGTTTGTCAATCAAGCTGGTGATGTTATACACATCCAGGTTATGTCTGAATTATACGGGCCGGGGAGGACAGGAGAGAATACCCTTAGAGGTTATGAGGATAAACTCTCAACTGCCCAGTTTGATGTAACCGTTGACTGGCTGAGAAAAGCAGTAGCCTTAACAAAGAAAGTCAAAAAAGAAGTAAATTTTGACGTTCTGCAACAGATTAGGCTAAGGCTTTCTAACTGGATGGCAAGAGAATTGGATAGACAGACTTTTGCACAACTTTTGGATAATGTTTCAGATACTCTATATGGCGGAAACGCAACCAGCTCGGCAACTTTGAACGACGATGATACTTTCACGACTCAGGAATTGGATAAGATTAAGCTTGCTTTGGATAGAAAAGGCGCAATTCCTTTGAGTGTATCAAGAGATAGCGGGCAGGAAACTTATCATTACGGCGTGGTTATTTCTGAGGTTGATGAATATAACCTTCGCGGAGACGACAGATGGTTGAGTGCCGTTCAAGCGGCAGCGTCTCGTGGTGATAATAACCCTATCTTTACTGGTCGTCCTGTTGAGTGGAATGGGTTGTTAGTTTATACGCTTCGTGGAGTAAAAGCTGCTAATTGTGTTCAGGGAACCCCTTTAAGGCCAGAAACGACCGTGTATGGTTCTCTGGCGGCTGATGCGACTACTGTTACTGTTGGTGGAGCAGCAGTTTCTAATAGTGGCGAAGAGAAACAATACACCCAGTTTTTTAGTTCAAGTGGGACAATTACCATTGGTTCTGAGGAAATTACTTATACCGGAAAAACTTATAGGACTTTCACTGGTTGCACAAGAGGAGCTAATTCTACGACTGCTGCGGCTCATTCAAATGGCGATTTAGTAACTCAGCGCAATGTCTCCAAAGTTATCGCTTTTGGTGCTGAAATATGCGCCTTTGCATGGGGACAGCAGCCTAAGAGAGTGCAGGATACGGATGACTATGGTTTTGTTACTGGTATTGGTATTGAGACCTTATATGGCGTAAAAGCCATAGAGGATTCCGCAGGAAATAAACCTAACTACTTGGTTATGGAGTGCTACTCCAAAAACCCGGGAACAATATAGAGAGGAGATAAACTAATGAAAAAGTTATTTTGTTTGTTAGTTTGCCTGGCTCTCGTATTGGGTGCATTTGTTCCTGTATTCGCCGGTTCTTATGATAGAGAAGATGCTGATGAGGCTGGTTATGTAAACTGTTCGGCAAGAAATAGCGATGGTTCCCTTTTTAGTGGTGCAGGCTATATCTATGCCGTAACCTTATATGCAGCCAGTGCGACTTCTACATTAACCATATATGATGCTTCAAGTGCAACTGGAAATGTGGTAATTGAAGTCGCTGAAGCTACTGCTGGTGATTCTGCAAGGTTAGAATTTACCAGGCCTGTTAAAGTTTCAACCGGTGCTTATGCTGATCTTAGTGGTTCAAATGCTGCCGTAGTTGTTGAGTATAGGTAAACAAAAGTCAAGGGGCGGTCTTAAATGGCCGCTCCTTACTTTAATGATGAGGATAAAATGAGGAAAATAATCTCTTTAATTATATTAGTATTTTTTTGTTTTGTAAGCTTAGTTTTTGCTTCTGACGCTCAAAGGATGGTTAGCTCTGACCTTAAAACTTCAGATACAGCAATAAAAACAAGTGCCGGCAAGATTTATAAAGTCAGTATGCTTGCTACTTCGGCTCAAGGGTGGGTAGCTGTTTATGACTCATCTTCATCTGCTGTTTCTGGAAAAACGGTCTTGATAGAACTTCAGGAAGCAACCCAATATTGCAGCACGGAAATAGACTTTTCTGAAGGTCTTAATGCTCGTGAGGGTATATATCTGGAGCAAAATGGTGCGTCAGCAATCGTTTATTACTACTAATATATTTGATTGGTCTTTGAAAGCTTTTTTATTTCTTGCACCGATTATCTGGCTGCCGGGTTTTACTCAGAAGTCATTACAGCTTTTGTTTTTTAACTATGGCGCTTTGATTCTTTTCGGGTTGAGCATAAGCCTGCCGGCCAAAAGAGAATTTAAGAATTATAATATCCTGATTCTGTTTATCCTCGCAGTAGTCATTTCCCTCATAAGAGCGCCTCATCATTTATCAATAAGCCTATTACATATTATTTTTGGTTGCCTGCTTTATTACGCTATCGTGCGCAGCACTTCTGATATTCAGGGCGTTTTAAAGTGGTTTATGTATCTGGCGTTAATTAATGTTGCGTTTATGGTATTACAGCTTTTTGGAATAAATTTAGTATATGGCGAACAACCTAAACTTTTCTGCGGCCTTATGGCGATGAATAAGCACCTTGCGATATTACTTGCGTTTATTGCACCGATACTTGCTGTTTTTTCAGTATGGGCGCTTCTTTTGGTAGGGATAGCGTTAGGAATGGTCAGGAATTATGCGGCTATGCTTGCTTTTACAGCTATGTTTTTAGTGGCGCTTCATTTCCAGATTAAGAGTTGGAAGAAAAAGATTTTAATTATTATTCCGATTTTAGCATTAGTGGTTTTTATAGCTTTGCCTTTATTCGGCTCTTTGTCATATAAAATCAATTCTCGGCTTCCGGTTTGGCTTTTTACTCTGAAACAAAGTTTAGGCAATCCTTTTATCGGATATGGCCTGGATACATTTACATTACACGCCGAATTATCTAATTTCAGATTAGGCGAAGGCTGGATTGTTGAGACTTACAACGAATACTTAAGGTTTATATATGAGTTTGGGTTTGTGCCTTTTGTCATATTGGCTTATTCCTTATTTTCTTATTTTAAAAGATTATCCGCCGGAATTATCGGTGATAGATTAAAAATGGCTTTTGTTTTATCAATAATTTCAATACTCGTGGTCTGTTTTTTTCAGGACGCACTTCATATAGGCAGATTAGCTGTTCCAATAATAATAATAATTGCTCTTTTTGAGGCATATTTATTAGACAAGCAAAATAAGGAGGTTATTCATGATTAAAATACGTTACAACGGCAGACGTTTTCCCAGGGCAGTTCTTTTAGAGAATCATCAGAGAAAAATCTTTTGGCCGGAGAGAAAAATTATAGAGCTTCCCGATAATGAAGCTTACCGTTTACTACAAGGCAATATTAAACTTTCCTATACTCAATGGGAGTTTGAGATTACGGGAGTAACACAGGATAAACAGGAAAAACCTAAACTAGTTATTTCGGAAATTCCAACAGACACAATTCCAAAATTCGAATCTGTTAAAGAGGTTGAGGGAAAGCCGGTTGTAAAACCAAAGAAAAAAGTAAAAAGGATGAATCCGACAAAGAAAATAAAAAAGGAGGGTTAAGATGAATTTGAATATTAAGACAATCGTAAGCGATTTTGAAAAAAGAGTCAGCGTTTTGAAAAAGGAAGTTGACGGCTTGGAAAAAAAGAAAGCCAATTATGAGGCTGATATTGAAGCCCTAAGCCGCAAACAAAAAGAGCTTAATTCGGCGGTTGCTGATAAGTCTAAATATCTGGCTGGCGAAGTGGCAAAGGCTGTTAATGCCGCCCTGGAAAAGCTAAAGATACAGGAAAATGAGGTAGTTTCTCAAAAGGAAGCTTTAGTTAAAGACAGGGGACAAGCCGGAATATTGCAGAAAACCCTTGATGAGAAAATAAAAGAAACCGACAAACTAAAGGTAAATCTGCAAACGAGCATCAGAGAATATCTGGACTTAAAGGCAGAGGTAGAGGATATAAAAAACAAGCTTGAAAAAACGATAGAGGTTATTAAGGGAGTTTTTAATGGGTAGGATGTCAAGGATAATAAATTATACCTGCACTCTTGCTGATACTTGGTATAAGGTTTTTGATGAGAGTGATTATCGTAAAAACCCGATTCAGGAAATCAAGGTAAAGTTGAGGGAAGGGACAACTGCGGATCATTTCAGGTATGCCTACACCGCTTCTCCTTCAACCTGGATGACTTCAACTTCCGGTTTTGTCGTTTTAAAAAATGTAAAGAAGCTTTATGTCTATATTCCCGATACCGCCGGTATTGTAGTTGAGATAGAAATTCTTTATAAGTAAGGGGTGAAAAATGCCTACATATGGTAAGCAGTTTAGCGATATTTATAACGAGTCTGCAAGGGATACTGGAGATACAACTACTTCGCATATTACTTATGTAAAGAAAAAGGTTAATGATGCCCTTCGGGAAATCTGCAATACGATGAAATATAGCTGGATGCAGAGGGAAACGGATATTACTTTAACGGCTTCCCAGCAATATGTGAATATGTCTGATGTGGCTTCTGATTGGGATGAAGACCAGCCGGTTGAGATATTTTACAGGAATTCTGCAAATAAAAGGCAGGTATTGAATCAGTATGACGATACCGAATGGAAAAGGGAAGAGGATACAGACGAAGGCGATGTTTACGGATGTCATATAACTATGAAATCAGGGATATGGCGTATTTTGTTTGTATTAGTGCCGGACAGCGCTTTTGTCTCAAGTTACTCTCCTCTGAAAATGGAATATCAGAAAAAACCAACAGAGCTTTCCAGCGATACCGATATTCCGGAGATACCAACTTCCCATCATCAGGGTTTAGTTTATTGGACGAATAAATTGATTTGCGCCGAAATGGGCGACACCGAAGGATTTGCACTTTGGGAAAGATTAGCTGATAGCGCATTAGGTCTGCTTAAAAAAAGGCAGGTTCACAGGTTGGGCAGGCCCAAAAGAGTGCGTCCTCATCCCTGTATAACTGTCAGGGGCAGGGCGTATCAACCGAAGGATTATAATTTATAAGATGTATAAACGGCATCGCTTCACGAATGTTACGAAATTATTTAGCGGGATGAATGTTGTTGATACTCCCGATATTATCACGCAGAAGGGGCAAGCAACTTATATTCTGAATTGTTATAATCATCCTGAAGGCGGGATTGCCAAGCTTTTCGGGCGCTCTAAACATAATTCAAGCGCTATCGGCTCGGATGATGAGATAACCGGAATATATGAGCTTGATATTACCACCCCGGCCTTTTTCTGCATAGCTGAGAGTAAATTCTATAAAGATAATAACGGTACTTGGGAAGACAAGACCGGAGGGGTTTCAATTACGGATAGCGCAAATAACTTATGGACTTTTTCTAAATTTCAAGATTACCTCATAGGTACTTGTTTATTAAGGGACTCGGCCATTGAACATGACGGCGGTTCAGGTAATGCCACCAATGTTTCAAATATGCCGGCGGGCAAATTCAACGCTGTTTTAAAGAACAGGCTTTTTTCCCTTAATACGGCGGCTCAGCCTAAATTAGCGTATTGGTCCGGGATAAACGACAGGACTTTCTGGGATATCACTAATGATTACCTTAACTTTAAGGCTTCTGAATCTGACGATAAACCGATAAGCGGCGTATGTGAACATCTTAATACTCTTGTGGTAGGCAAAGAAGATTCAATCTTCAGGGTTTATCACACAGGGACAACTCCACCCTTTAAGTATTACTGCATAAGTAGGAAAACCGGCGTGATGAGCCATTTCAGTATGCAGAATATCCCTCCTTGCGGCGCGTATCCGGAACGGCTGATTTGGATAGGCAGGGATAATTTTTACCAGTTGATAGGCGATACGGTTACTTCAATAGGCGACGATATAAAGGCTTTCTTCTCTGAAGGAGCGCCATTCCAAATAAATCTGAACAGGTTGCAATATTGCGTGTCGGGAATAATAAAAGAGAAGAATCTTTACTGGTGCGCTTTTACTTCCGGCTCAGGATCTACCAATGATTATTGCTTTATCCTTGATTATAAAAATATGCAATGGTGTATATCCGACTTTGTGGTTAATTCATTCGGAAAAAGAAAAGTATCCGGTAGGGAGTATTTATATTCAGGCAATTATACCGGCACAGTCTGTAAACATGATACCTCAGTTTATAATAACCTCGGCGCAGCCTATACCTCGCAAATGTATTTCCCCTGGCTTGATTTCGGCGATACCCAATTAGAAAAGCAGATTAAATACTTGATAGCCTTGTTTGATGCGGTAGGTAATTACGATATTACTGTTGAATACAGGACTAATTTAGAGACGGATAATTTTACTCTTTCAATGGTAACAGGAGTGGACTTATTAGGTATAGATTTCGTGTTAGGCACTTCTACTTTAGGTGGCGTTGATGTTGTAGAACGATCCGGTGAGATAAATAAGAGAATGAAAAGGATACAACTGCTTATTTCACACTCTACCGTTGATGAATATTTTAGGTTGTATGCTCTGGGCTTTTTATGGCGGCCTATGAAAGGTTACAGGATAGAATGACGCCTGTTAAGTTATTGATTCCGATATTGCTTTTAGCTTGCCTATTTGACATAAAGACTAAAATTATTCCGGTTTATCTGACTGTTGGCGGGATAGCTTTAGGGATATTTTTTACAAGGAATATTGTGTTTTCTTCTTTAGGCGTTGCCATAGGTTTTTTGTCGGTATGGATTATAAATAATACAAGGTTGCATATTTTAGGTGGAGGAGACGCAAAGTTATTCAGCGTAATAGGTTCTTTTTTGGGGTGGCAGATTACTTTATTATCTATTTTTCTGGCCTGGGTATTATATATGCCTTTTAAGACTGGAGAGCCGAAGCCCTATGCGCCTTTTATATTAACGGCAGTTTTACTTTTGGTGGTTTATGGATAAAGAGATATTATTTGAGGATTTAAAGCAGCCGCAGGATTTATTTTTGCTTAAAGACCATTTAAGAGAATTATACCGTCTGATAGAGCGAAGGTATATCAGCGTGGATTTTTCGGCTACCCCTACTTTTGACTGCGATGAGGGAGATATATTCAAGATTACCCTGACTGGAAATATTACCGGTATTACCTTAAAAAACGCTTATCAGGGAAGGACGATAACAATAATTTTCTTACAGGATGCCATAGGTTCAAGAACGGTTGCGGGTTGGGCTTCCAATGTGAAACTTGCCGGTGCGGCTTTTACCGTAACATCAACCGCAAGCGTTTATTCAGCAATAACTTTAACTTATACGGGTTCAGTATGGGTAGAGGTAGCACGAAGTTTAGATATTAGATGAAATTTTATATGTTCACCTTGATTAGAAAACAATTTAAGATTTTTAGATCTATCATCAAGTGTATTCCTATCTCCAAAATAAAGACGGCTTTCAGTCTGCAAATGAGGAAACGGTTAAGTTTCCAAGACTTACTCACCGCCAATTTTAGACATAAAAAATCCGTTCCCTCATTCGCTATTCTAATTATAGCATTTATTTTAGTAATGTCAATATCAAATACGGCCTCTGCACGCCTGCCTACGCAGGAGCAGTTAAATAAATACTGTATAGCCGTAATACTTAAAGTTGATTATGATGTGCATTATTTCTGTATTCCGACGATAGTAAATTTTGATGATACAGGCCTGACGGTAAAATACGGAAAGAATTTAAGCAAGCAGAATTTCATTCCTAAAGATGAAATTGTCAATTTTGAGGATGCAATTGCAAAATATGAACAATTAAGGAAGGATTACAAATGGTAAAGAAACTTTTAATTTTGGCAATAGTTTTATTGTTATTCACTTATGGTTACTGCGGGGATATTTCAAAATCCCACACATATATAAACGGAGAAGTGCTTACGGCGGCGCTCCTCAATACTTCTTTTGACGAGATTATCAATGAAGTTAATGATTTGGATACGGATAATCTGGCTTCAAATATAGCGATAACCACTTCCGGCAATAGCACCTTTTCAGGGACGCTGACTGCTTCTGGCGGATTTACCTCAAGCGGAAACACAACTTTAGGGGATGGTTCAAGTGAATTATTGACTATTAACTGCGCCAATGGAATAACCTTTACTCCTGCGGTTACTTGGACTTTTACCGCCGATCAGACGGTTTCAGGGACTTGGGCTGATTTAGGGACAGTTACGACTGTTGATATTAACGGTGGCACGATAGACGGAGTTACGATAGGTGCTTCATCCGCTCCGACTGTTACTAATTTAGGGACAGTTACGACCTGCGATATAAACGGCGGGTCTATTGATGGCGTTACCATCGGTGCTACCTCAGCGCCAACGGTAACTAATTTAGGCAATGTTGCCACCACTGGAACAGTTACTCTTGGCGGAAAGCTTACTGGTGGGGCAAACGAGATTGAGGGAAGTAATTTTGATATTGACGGCGGGTCAATAGATGGGGTTACAATCGGAGGTTCTTCTGCTGGAGCAATTACCTGCACTACACTTAATACTGGAGGTAAATTAACAGCAGGGGCAAACGAGATTGAGGGAAGTAATTTTGATATTGACGGCGGGTCAATAGACGGCGTAACAATAGGTGCTGCTTCCGCCCCTACGGTTACGGATATAGATATAAACGGTGGCACAATGGATGGTGTTCAGATAGGTGGTACTACCGCTACTGGTGAGTTGATTGTTAATAATGCAAGTGATGACGCTGATGGTTTAGGTTCACAGGGAACAGCAGGGCAATTTTTGCAATCACAAGGTGCAGGGGTAAACCCGATTTGGGCATATGCTTTTAAAGAAGACGGTTCTACGGTTTTATCAGAAACGGAATTTCCTTTAAGTTGGTATGACTTAGATATTAGCGCATATGTAGGATCAAATGCTGTTTTATGCTTATTTAAAATAACAGCTCAAGATACTCCCCCAGAGGGAACAACAGATAAAGGAAGTATTAGGACTAATGGTTCGACTGATGCTCCCCTAGAACAATATTTCCACGAGGGTGATTATAATTTCGTTTGGGCTTATACAGATGCCAACGGTATTGTAGAGTATGGAGGAGCTTATAGCAACAACAGAGTCAGGGCGGTCGTAGAGTTAGTAGGTTATTTTCCATAATGTATTAAATGAAATACAATATCTCAATCTTAAAACCCGAGAATTATCCTGAACTGATTAAGTTAGCAGAGAGTGTAAACCTTGATGAAAAGATAGATTTTCAATGCACTTTTATAGCGGCGCAAAACGGCACTCCGGAATTATTAGGGGTAGCGGGAATAAATTTTAATAAGCGCTTTCCGAGGTTTGAACATATATTAGTCAGCAAGCCATTTCAGAAAACAAGGCTTGGCGTGATATTACTAAAGGCGATGGAAAAATACCTGATAGATAACGGTTATGATACTTATGTGTCTTATATTTTAAATTCAAGAGAGCATATGCAGAAATACGCCCTTAAATGGGGTATGAAAGAATACAATAAGACCGACGACGGAAAATGGTTCTATAAAAGGTTATAAGGAGAGTGCAAGATGAAAAAATTACTTAAAGATTTATTCTTTAGCTTTTTAATGTTGTTAATAAGTAATGTTGGTTGCGGTGGTGATGACCATAACCCCCCGCCACCTCCGCAATATAGGAAGACCCTTACACTACGGAGTTAAAGAGTATTTTAGTGCCGAAAGTAAAGGAACTAGCAAATATCCCTTATAGTGATTGGCTCAAGAGGTTTACCATCCCTGAGACTTTACCTACCACAGAGGCGCAGACGCGGTTAATGGGTCTTTTTGATGCTGGTTATCCCACTACGGGATACGAGGGTTATCTTAACCGGCTTACTCCTGGTTCATCCTCTTTGATGGATACCGCTTTAAGCAGATACCAGGGGTTATTTGACCAGGATTACAGCTTGGCGGATTATTCTCAGGTAGAGAAAGATTATCTTGATACCGTGCTTAAAGAATATAAGAAAGCAAGGGAAGAAGGTTTTGAGCCGGTAAAAGAAGGTTTGATTGCTGAGAATTTATTTGGGTCGGGCCCGGGATTTCAAAAGATGGTCGAATACGGCGAGGATACGGCTGAGGGCGTAGCTGATATTTCAAAGAAATGGGCTTATGAAGGGCTACGAAGGCAAATGCAGCAACAACAATATATGGACGCCCTAAAACGCGGTGATTATTCAACTATGTATAACCTTGCTCTTTCCGAAGAGACAAGGAAAATGACCCCTGTTTTACAGGCAACACAGTTAGCGAATATGGAGAAAGAATATTACGATGCCTTGATGAGAGGGGATATTGAGACTGCTTTTAATATGGGGCAACTCTTGAAACAATCTGCGCTTTATCCGATAGAGCAGGCAACTAATTACCAATTTATGGGTTTAAATCCTGCTTCCGGATTATTCGGGCAATTACAAGCTACCGATTTAAAAAAATACCAGGGAGAAATGAGCGCCTGGCAAACATTGGCGCAGTTAGAGGCAAATAAGAAAGAGAGTAATTTAGGCGGGTTAGGAAGTTTATTAGGAATGGGGGCAGGTGCTTTATTAGCCTTGCCTACCGGTGGAATGTCTGTTCTTGGTGGCGCTGCTTTAGGTGGTTTATTGGGTGGTGGAACAGGCAGTATGTTTCAATATTAAAGGAGGCTTATTATGATGTTCAACCCTTCAAGTAATAAATACACAGATGCTTTAATAGAGCTTCTTAGTCAATTTGCATTAAAAGATTGGGAACGGCAACGAAATCAAGAGGTAACATTAAAGAATATTGAGGCAATGAAAAGTCAGGGTTTATTCGGCAAAGATATGAGTATTCCTGCTTCGTCTTTTGACAGGCCGGCTATCCCTTCGGTTTATTTAAAAGGAATAAACCTTCAAACAGGGCTACCTTCAATAGGTTTTTATTCTCCCCAAGAGCAGAAGGCGATGGGTTTTCAGGCTGATGTTGACCGCTATATGAGGGCAAGGCAGGAGTATAAAACTGGTCAAGGAATGACAAGAGGGCATTTTAGAGCTTTACCGCCTGGGGAAAGGGCTTCTTTTATTAAATCAAGGGTGGCTAATTTTCCGGGTGCGACAAGGGCTTTGAAAGAATTGAGGCCGAGGTTTGAGGGAAAAAACTTTATGTTAACAGATAAGGACAATATAAGGAAAGAGCGAGCCTTACAAGTGATAAACCAACAGTTAAGGTAATTGGCAATTCTCTTATTAAATATGACCCTTCAAATAACAAAGTTAATATTATGTATGAGGGGAAAGGTAAAAAACAATTAAAAGAGCTTGTTGATGGCAGGATTGTTGAGTATGACCCTATTTCAGGGAAGATGAAAGAGATAGTGAATTCAGCGGGACAAATTCTTGAAGGAGCTTCTACTACCACGACTATAAAAAATAAACAATATACTTCTGAACAGGAAAAGCTGATTACAGAAAATATGAAAGCATACCCAGGTAAAACAAGAGAAGAAATAATTGAGGCATTGATAAGTAAAGGAATTTTATAATGTCGGTTATTGCTAACCTTTTTGGTAAAGAGGTTAAAGAAAGAGATTTAGTAGTTCCAAATCTTTTTAGCAAAAGAAAATCCTCTTTAATGGAACAGGAAGCTGGATATGAAATAGTTAAAAAAGGTAATAGATATTATTCTATGAAGAAAAGACCGCCTTTGATAAATAAAGAAAAAACTTCCTACTCTCCCAAAGCTACCTTAAAGAAAAATCTTTCTTATTTATCCTCTTTTATTGAAGAAAGCTTTACGAAACCTATTAAGACTTTCTATGGGGGAACACTAACGTCTTCCGCTAATTTTGCTGATACTCTTGATTTTTATGCCGATAAAATCGCCCAGATATTAGGCTTGCCAGAAACAAAAGATAGCATATTTGAATATCTTAGGGATAACTGGAGTTATTGGGCAGATAAGCTTCAGAAAGAAGGGGTATCTAATAAAATTGCCAAAGCAGTGTATTTTGGGTTAGGCCAGGCTTGTTTTGAAATTCCTAAACTTATGGCTTTAGGGCCATATGGATTAGTTATTTCCGGTGCTGCCGAAGGTTATAAAGAGGGCGAGGTAAAAGGAGCATTAGCCGGGGGAACGGTAGGAGTTTTAACAAAAGGGATGTTGAAGGGGTTAAATGTTTTGCCTATTCAAGCTAAAATTCCCGTTGCTTTTGGAACTGGTGCAATTACTACTCCTGGGGATATAGAAGAAAAAATCGCAGGTGGTGCGGTATTAGCAGGTTTATCATTGTGGGGCAAATCCCCCACTATGAAAGAATTTAAGGCAACCCAAAGTAAATATTCTCCATTAGTAAAGGGATACCGTAAAGTATTACCTTATGAAACAAGAGAGAGAATTTATCAGAATTATATCAATCGTTTTCAATCAATAGAGAATACCGTTCAAAAAGCCAAAGAATTAGGGGCAAAAATACTACCAGGGGAAAATCCGGCTTTAAGAGCGCGGACTTATTTAAGCGTAGGGAATAAAGTCCATACAGTTTTAGAAAACAAAACTTATCGTATAACCCCACAAGGAAAAATTGAGATTACCGGCGAAGGCTTAAAACCTATATTAGATTATTATGATAAACGAAGCCCAATTAAAGGAAGGGTAAACAGGGAAAAAGATTTAGTAGATTATCTTATTGCAAGCAGGACAATAAAAGATTTGCAGAGGCCAAAAGCTAAGTGGACTAAAGAACAGATAGCGACTTCTAATCAGGTGGGGCAAGCAAAAGCAACTTTAAATAATCTTAACAAGAAGTATGGCAAGAATATAACCCATTTAGAACAAACCGCCCAACGCCTTTACGCTTATCAAAAAAGGGTTTTACATACTCTTGTAGATAGTGGAAATATGTCTCAACAACAGTATGATTTAATTCTCGCCAGAAACCCTAATTATATTCCTTTTGACAGGGTTATAGAAAGTGTTGATACTTCCAGCCTTCCTGTAAGCAAAAAAAGGTTTACTGGCGCAAGAAGTCCTATAAAGCGTATTAAAGGTTCGGAATTGGAAATCCATAATCCTATTGAAAGTATGATTAAAAATACTTATCGGATTATGGATATTGCCGAAAGAAATACGGTTGCAAGAGGAGTAGCTAAATTAAGCAAGGTTTTACCTGAAGACATATCTCCTGTAAAAATCCCTATTGTTCCTCTTGCTAATGCTAAAAAGGTTCTTACTAAAATAATTAAACAACATAAGGAATTGAAGCCACTTTTGAAGATACGACCTTCAATGGTTGCTCAATATGAAAAGGCTACTGAAACTATTTTTGGCCCAAGCCCATTTAAGCCTAAAGGCAATGTCATAGAATATTTTGAGAATGGAAAACGCCAGTATATAGAAGTTACTCCTAATCTTTATCAAGCAATGACCGGGCTAAATGAAACCTCTTTAGGTTTAATGACAGAGATTATGTCTAAACCTGCTCATTGGTTAAGAGTAGGTGCAACCATAACGCCGGAGTTTATGTTTAGAAATCCCATAAGAGACCAGCTAACTGCTTTAATGCAGACAAATTTCGGCTTCAAGCCATTTGTGGATACTGGGGGTTCAATAGCGGATATATTAGGTAAGTCTGAAGTATATGTTGACTGGCTTCGCTCTGGAGGGGCTTATTCCGGATTTGTAGAGCTATCAAGGTCTAATTTACAAAAATCCTTAAAGGAATTACAACGCAGACCATCATTGTTAAAAAACTTAAACATAATATCTAAAGCTCAGGATATTAGCCAGTTATTTGAACAGGCAACAAGATTAGGGGTTTATAAAAGAGCGATTAAAAAAGGAATGACACCGGTTGAGGCCGGATACCAAAGCAGAGAGGCAACTGTCGATTTTGCGCGGAAGGGAGCTAAGACAAAAGATATAAATGCGGTTATTGCCTTTTTCAATGCTGGTATTCAAGGAATTGATAAATCTTTTAGGACTGCTAAGGCAGACCCAGCTGGATTTGCGATAAAAGGGATTACCAGCATAACTATACCGTCTTTATTATTATATCTTAAAAATCGCAATGACCCTGATTATAAAGAAATACCTCGCTGGGAGAGAGATTTATTCTGGGTAACAAAAGTAAGAAATACTTATGTAAGAGTGCCAAAACCATTTTTATACGGACAGATATTTGGTTCATTACCAGAAAGGTTTATGGAATATTTAGATACCCAAGACCCAGGCGCTTTTGACAAAATAGATAAATCTTTATATGACGCTTTATTGCCTGTTTCTGGAGACCCTGCTTCGGGTATTTTAGCAACTGCTATAAAACCATTGATTGAAAATGCTACTAATTGGAGCTTTTTTAGGGAAAGACCTATTGTTCCAGAAAGTAGAGAAAGATTATTACCAGAGGAACAATATGGAAAATATACCACAGAGACAGCGAAGTTATTAGGTAAGGTAGGAAAATATCCTCCAGCGAAGATAGAAAATTTAGCTCAAGGCTGGTTTGGCGGAACAGGAAAGTATGCTTTGGAAGCAGGGGATATGCTAATTAAAGGAATAAAAAAAGCAAGTGGTGAAAAAGTTAAACCAGAAAGACCAGCTGAATTATCAGATTTTCCTTTAGTAAAAGGATTTGTTACAAGACCAGCAATGAGTTCGGGAGCAGAGAGTATTCAACAGTTTTATGAAAATAAGAATGAATTAAGTAAAGCATATTATACTTATCGTAATTACTTAAAAAAAGGCGACAGAGAAAATGCTTCAAAAATAAAGAGTAAATATCCAAACCTTACATTTGCACGCATTTTGAATAAACAGGCAAAGATTTTATCTAATTTAACTAAACAGATAGAAATAATAATTAAATCAGAAGAATATAGCGAAAGCGAAAAAAGAAAGTTGATTAACGGTATAGAGAAAAGAAGAGTAGAGATTGCAAGGAAAGGGCTTAGCCTTATAAAAAAAGCTAAGTCTTTAGTTGTGCCTGATTTGTTTGGTAAGGGAAAAAATAAAAGTTTAGTAATGCCTAATTTATTTGATTAGTATGAATAGCCGATTTCAGCTAAGGAGGGGCAGTTTTTGCAACGATTTTTCAAAATCTTACAAATTTGAATAGCAACTAAAAACGCAATAATGACTATACTGGTTTTAAAAATTGCTTTTACAAGAATACCAAAAGACTCATTAGTTTTATAGAGATTAACTATATTCATTGCTCTTTCACACTTCCTACTGGAAAGCCATAGCGGTTAAAAATGGTATAAGATTTAGGCAGAGAAAAGGAATTAGTAGAATTATTAGATTTAAAAGCATTAATATTAGTTTGTCGCTCTTGCAAATCTAACTGTTGCTGTTGTAGGTTTAGACTTTGCATACCCATAAACATATTTATAGCCATAGCATTTTGTTGGCTTTCTAATATTGCTTGTTGGTAGGCCTGGCGCTGTATCTGCTCATAACCCCAGCGATAATCTTCTTTGCTTATGAGGCGGAGATCGTAGTAAGTGTCTAAATGAAAAAGGGCAGAATTTTTATCGTAACTGAATAATTTGCCTTTTACGAAATATGCAGCAGCTTGACCCCATTTAGGAGAGCCGTAAATATGACAAATTATAGAGGAGTCTTCAGCAACTTTGACAACTTCGGTAGGTTTGCCGATTTTTTCTTCGGCTTCGGAAAGGGCAAGATTAGGGTTTCTATCAAGGGTTTTAATGAAATGGTTTGCCGAAACACAACTACAAAGAAACAGACAAAAACATATGGTAATTAACTTACACACTTTCATAACTCAAATATAGCACCTAAAAGTTATTTGTCAAGGGTAAATATTATGATGAAAAAACAGATACTTATAATCGCAATTCTGTTTATTTCCGTAAAAGTCGGTTATTCGGATTTACCGCCTTCCAGGGCAAAGCAAATAAGGACAGATACAAGCAATTTTGATAATAATTTATCTTCTGCGGATAATACCGCACAAAAGGCGTTTGAAACCTTAGATGAATTAACTTTTAGTGGAACACCTGGTGGTAATGATACCGAATTTCAATATAACAATTCAGGAGCATTTGCAGGGACTTCCGATATGATTTGGACTGCTAACAATGTAACCTTTATAGACGACCAACGCCTTAGATTTGGTAGTGATAGTGATTGGGGTTTAGGTTATGAAGAAAACGACGAGGATAGCTTGACTTTTAGCACAGAGAAAACCGCTTCGACTGGAACTGATAATGCTATGCTTAATATAGCCGTTGATATTCTTAATCAGGGTTGCACGGCAAATCAGGAAATCTTTGAAGTGGGAAAAGGCGGGATTGACGATGGCGACGAAAACTGGATTGAATTATTTGCTGTTGATGAGGATGGCGATGTAAGTGTTGGGGGTGATATTACCATCTCTGGCGGCAACATAAACACAGGCAATATTCCTTTAGTGGTAGGCGACGCAACTACCGACTCAATAACTTTTTCAGTTGACGGCACAGGGGATGGTGAAATTGTGTTGCCCAATGACAGCGTGGGGTCGGATGAGATAAACTCTACCACAGGGGCGTATGATTTTGGCGGGGTAATCTCTCTTGAAGTGCCTAACACAGCAGGCGATGTCACTTGCGATGCCGCAGGCGAGGTGGCGGTTGATACCACCCAGAAGCAATTTGTTTGGCATGACGGAACAAGAGAAGTAGCTATATCTTCTGACCGTAAAATAACCGCCTTGATTACCTCAGGAGATTGGGATTTAGACAGCGATAAGTGGCTACATGAGTTTGACTCAACCGTCTATCCTGATGGAATAGTAATAACGAAATGGGCAGTTGATGCTAATGTTGCAGATCCTTCTGTTGAACTTGATGCTAATCTTATGTATTGTGATACATTATCAAACGGGGCATTTCCAGGGGCTAATGCAACTTTAATAGATGTTTTAGATACCACAACGGGTAATTCATCTGAAAGCGATATGTCTAATTCTGATTTAGGAAGCGGAACAATACCTACAGGAAAAATACTTTATATAGATATAGATGTTGACCCTGCGATAGATACAAATTTCTTTGTGTTACAGATTTGGTTTTATCAACCTGAAAGTTAGAGGTTAATATGAAGAAATGGTTGTTATTGTTTTTATTGATACCTGTTCTTTGTTTTGCTCAAGAAACTTGGCAATACAAAAAAGTAGTAGAAACTTGGCAGGATATAGCAGGTAAATATCGGGTTAAAGTTGTTATTACTAACGGCAAAGAAAAAAGATGTATTATTCTAAAATTTCAGAATAAAGAAACCGAAGAAGAAGTTATTGCTGAAACTAATAAAATTTGTGAGATGCTAAATAATCCACCTCCACCAGAGCCAACGATAAATAAACTTAAAGAAATTATAAAAGAGAAAAATTTGATTATTGAAGAACTTACAAAACAATCGATGATAGAATGAAAAAACTATTTTTAACTTTAATATTTGTGAGTCTGTTAGTAAGTAAATGTTTTGCTGCAATCTATTACTTGGATTATGAAAATGGCGACGACAGTAATGACGGCTCGTCTTGGGCTAATGCTTGGAAGACAATCACAAGTGGAGCAACTGCCATAAGGATAGCCCCTGGTGATATTATCAGGATTGCTAAAAGCCCTGCCCCAGTTTCTATTGGTGATGCAACGTGGACTAATCTTTCAAAGACAGTAACCCTTACTTCTGCTCAAACCGCTACCATTGAATTATGCGAAACTGCTTGGGTTGCTTCTACCAATGTTACGGCTACTACTTCATCAACAGAAAAAGAAGGTAATTATTCCGCCTCTCTTGCCATCGGTTCGGATTTTACTACTGGTAAAGTTGCCTATAAATCTTTTACTACTCTTGATTTATCGGCTTATCAAAAAATCTCACTTTGGATTAGGAATTCAATTGTGATTAGCGCTAATTATCTTAAAGTTGTTTTGTGTTCGGATACTACAGGCGATACCATCGTTGATACTTTTTATATCCCCGCAATCCCTTCAACTAATAGATATCTCCCCTTAACTTTGACCAAAGACGGCGGAGGAAATCTTGGCTCATCTATCCAATCAATCGCTGTTTATGCGGATACTGACCCAATGACCCCCACTTTATTATTAGATAACATTATCGCTTGCACCACAAACGGACTTAACCTTCAAAGTTTAATTTCAAAAAATTCCTCCGAACAGGGTGGCACGGAGGGTTGGTATGGAATACAAAGTATTGTAGGGATAACCGTTAAATTGGATACCGATACTAATCGTGAGGCAAACTCTGGTAGAGGATATTCGGGAACGACCGAGACCATTACCACTTATAAAAGGGAAACAATTAAGACTGCTATGGCTTCAAGTTCGACAAAACAGGTGCAGGCGGTTCAGGATAGCGGAACATCAGGGAATAACATAGAGTTTCAGGGTGGCTGGGATACCGCCACCACAGTTCAGGATGGCGAAACATTTTTTGATGGCTTAAATGGTTATGGATACGGAATTTATGTTTCTGGAAAGCATAATGTAACTTTTAACCATCTAAATGTTTGTAGATATTATACGGGTATTGTTTACTACAATAATAGTTGTAACAATACCATAGATACCTTGACCAGCACTAATAATAATTCAAGTGTCGGTATTTACTACAATAGTAGTCATCACAACACTATTAACAACTTAATTAATGTTTCTAACAATTCTTCTTACGGCATTTCGTTCGGCTCTGCCCAAAATAATACTATAATCACTTTGACTAATCTTAATAATAATAATTCTTATGGCATTTATTTCTACAGCAGCAGCTACAATAAAATAAAGACTATAAGTAATGCCAGGAATAACTATGGGTATGCTATCTATTTTGCCTCTCACAGCAGCAATAATTATATATATTCTTTATCAACAGAAGATAATAGTTCAAAAGGAATTATTAATGGTTACGGAAGGAATTATCTTTTTAATGCTCTGATAGCCGAAGCACAGGAAGTTGGAGGACTTGTTTCTTTTGTAAATAGCCGTCTATTCTCCCAAAAACACGACCAGACAGCGGATAATCATATAATTTTTACCGATGGCGGACAAATCCATAGCGAAGGAACGGTTAGGCATACTGCCCTTGGAATTGCCTGGAGATTGGATGTTACTTCCGCTAATAGAAACTTAGATTATCCTTTAGACCTGAAGATAGCCAGAGTTGCTTGCACAGCCAATAATCAAGTTACAGTTAAAACGTGGTTCAGACGTAGTAATACAGGATTAACAATGAAGTTAGTTTGTAGAGGAAAACAGATTGCTGGAGTGGATAACGATGTGATAGATGAGATGACGGCGGCGGCTGATACCTGGGAAGAATTATCTATAAGTTTTACTCCCACAGAGGCAGGAGTGGTAGAAATAGAAGCGTGGGCTTATGGTGGAATAACTTACTCTGGATATGTGGATGATATGACCATAACCGTTGCGGGCGGAAATCCTACACTTACAAATATGGATTACGTATTTCAGGCACAGCCAGCAGTGATGGATACAGGAGCAGCAAGTGGCGGCGATGGAGGTTCAGTAATTGGTTGGGTGGATGTGCAATGACAAAAGACGAAAAACAAATGCTAAACAGGGAAATCATAAGGCAGATAAAGGAAAAACTGGAGGAGATTAAGAGGTTAATAAGGGAGATGAAAGAATGATGGAATTTATACCTTGGGGTGGGTTAATCTTGTTTTGCGTTACAGGTATTGCTATCGTAAAGTCGGAGTTTGCCAAGCGTCCTACTTTCGGGGAAGCAGAGAAAAGATACAAGAAAAAAGAGGTCTGCGATGAGATACATAAAAGCGTGGATGAAAAATTAAGCTGTATTCCCGAAATAAAAAAGACGGTTACCCAGATTGAAACTAAGATAGACCTAATCATTAAAAACAATGGATATCATTAAATGCCCCAATTGTAACGCCAAGCTCTATACCAGTAAATTAATACAAGGAGAAAGAGGCCACTATAAAGGCAAAAGATACACCTGCCTTAAATGCGGGCATGAGTGGGAGAGGGAATTCAGCAAGCAGGAGCTGGCGGAGTGGATGTAAGAAAAGATAAATTTTATATAAAGATAGATATACACAAGGCGCAGAAAATATCGCTTCTGCATAAGGAATTAAGGGATATTTTAAACAACAATCACAAGATTGCCGGAGATTTACGCAGGCAGGCAATCTCTAATATAGATGAGATTTTACAGATTATGAACGGAGAGTTTATAAAACAAATAATGGAGGGAAAAAATGGACTGGAAAAACCAGATAATCACGGCGCTGATAGGGGCATTGCTTAAACTCTTAAAACCTGAAGTCTTGAAAAAAGCGGTTGACGGTATGTTAGACAAGGTGGAAGAAGCAGTTACTAATTCCAGCAACAAGATTGACGACGCTTTAGTGCTTCCTCTTTGCAGGCAGATAAGGGAAGTATTTAATGTGCCTGATGATGACAATATTGGCTAATGGGTAATATAACCTGGGTTAGTCTTGCGGTTGCCATAATAGTCGGTATTACAAAATTACTGACTTACTTACTCGGCAATAAACGCAGGAAACGATTACTTGATAATGAAATTGAGAAAACAGAAGAGGATTATGCGCAAGCTCTACGCAAAAACGATACTGTCGCTTTGTCTATTCTTAACCGTAAACTTGCTCGGTTGCGCTTCAAACGCCGTAATCTTGCGTAGCGATGAGATGATAAGGATTATCCCTAAGGGCACACCCTTTAAGGCAATCTATAATGGCAAGTTGCAGAATTGGGTAGCTGAGGATGATTTAGCGGTGGTCTATAAGGGGCAGTTATTGAAGCTACAACAAGAGGCGAATGAGAAAGTATTATATAAGAAGTGATACCGAGCCGATTATAAACTTGTTGGTTTTAGGTTATATAATCTTAGGGGTATTGGCGCTATGGCGACATTTCTTTGGATAATAGGGTTAAGTGTGCTTTCAGGGGTGTTATACCGCCTCGGTGGCTGGAAATACGGCAATAAAGCTATCCGGCGTTATGGTTGTCCTTTAGTGCTATTAGGGGTTATATGGCTTTTAAAGGGCTTTAATTTGGACTTCTGGTGAGCTTATTTGCTTACTTATGGGCTTAATGCGGCGGCTTTGTCAACATACCACGATTACCTTGCTCCAGATAAATTAAGCGAAAATTGGGCTTGCTGGGCGATTACAGGGCTTGCTTATGGTCTGGCGGCATTTCCGCTTGTCTGGACTGGCTTTCATTTAGGGTTTATTCTCATCAGGGCGGCTGCCTTAGCGGTTTTGATATGTTTATGGTCTGAGTGGATAAGCAGGGATTGGCTGGAAGAAGGGGGCAGGGGGTTTTTGTATATAGCTACATTACCCTTGTTAACCATACTTTAGAGGGTTAACAGCTGTTAACTTTATGGACTATAAAAAAGCAATCGTAATAAACGATCAGCATATTCCTTACGAAGATAAAAAAATAAACGAATTACTTTTTGATTTTGTCAGTGATTTTAAACCAGACATAATAGATATTTTAGGTGATGTTTGCGATTTCTGGCAAATAAGCAAATTTGATACCGACCCCAAAAGAAAAACTACTATCCAAAAAGATATAGACAAAACCCACGAATACCTTTCAATTTTAAGACAAATATGCCCTAAGGCTGAAATTGAGTTGCATGCAGGCAATCATCTTGATCGCCTACGCAAATATATCTGGCGCAAAGCCGAGGAATTAGCGAGTATCCGCAGTCTTAATCTAGGGTTTCTGCTTGGGCTTGATAAGTTGGGTATTTCCCTTATTGAAAATGCTGAAGGTTATAGACGAAGGGGTAAGCTAATTCTTACTCATGGCACAATAGTAAGCCAGGATTCAGGGATGACCGCAAGACGCATGCTTAAACACTTTGGGTTATCAGTAATCTGTGGCCACACCCACAGGGGCGGGTCAACTTATGTTACCGACCTTTTAGGCGTAAGGGGAGCATGGGAAAATTTCTGTTTGTGCGATTTTAAATTGGCTAAAGAATGGCGCATAGGGATATGTAATTGGCAGACTGGTTTTAGTTATATCTATTATTACCCAGACAGATTTGAAGTCCACCAATGCCCGATTATAAAGAATAAGTTTACGGCACTGGGAAAGGAATATAAATAATGTCTGAAAATGAGGGGGAATTTTTTAATTTTACCCCAAGTTGCACTTATAAAATCCGAGTTGGCTGTGGGAATTTTTACATCACTATCTGTTATGATGAAAAGAGGCGTTTTAAGCGGGTTTTTATACCGAGAAACAGCAAATTCCATTGTGATTTAATAGTCAGAGATGGACTGGCTCGGCAAGCCACTTTCCAGGGTAAAAGAAGTTTAAGGCAACTGGTTAGGGATTTGAGGGGGAACAAGGCGCACCATTGTGATAAATATAATGTAACTTCACAGGCCGCTTCTTGTCAAGATGCGGTAGCGCAGGCAATTCTAAAATGGTTAAAGGTAAAAAGAAGAAGAAAAAAGGATAACCTAAAAGATTGATTGTTATGGAATACAACCAGGAGGTATAGGTAAAATTACGATATCTGTATGGTATCTCGATAAAAGAGAATTCAGGGATTTAGGGGGCTTGGGCAAGCTATGAGAAAATTCAACCCAGAATGGCTGAACAAGCCCCGCAAGAGAGGTAATCCTGAAGGGGTAATCCAGCGTCAGATATTAGGGTATCTTAAGCCTATTTGCCAAGCCGTAGGTAAAACAAAGACTATGGGGGTTAGGCGCGGGAAGGCATTTTGCTATGATCCTTTCACCTTTAGGGGCTTCCCTGATATTACCTTTTTTAAGGATAATAAAATCGGTTTCATAGAAGTCAAATCCGCTACTGGCCGCCAAACTAAAGAACAGAGGCATTTCCAAGAGCTTTGCCAGACCGCCGGCCTTACCTATATATTAGCCCGCGACTTATCCGATGTAACAAGAATAATAAAATAATCTGTTAGATTTTGCCCCCTTATTCGTCTATTATATATAGGTAGAGAAAAGGGGGTTTTTATATGTTCAAACCAAGCAAGAAGCTGATATAGGATATATACTAAAATAGAACTTGACAAAACCTTCTGGTAAGTATATACTATAAGTAACCTTATAAGTAAGGAGGAATATATGGAAATCGCAGTTGTTCAGTTAAGGTGTAAAAGGTGTAATCATATGTGGCATCCACGAAAAAGCGAAGTAAGAATTTGTCCAAAATGTAAGAGTCCATATTGGGATAAGGAGAAAAAATATGTTTATGGGAGAAAAAGAATTCGCTAAATTACTTACAAAACAAGGTAAAAAATGGAAATACGAACCAAGAGCTTTTCCTATGCCAGAACCCTATGCAAGATTTATTCCAGATTTTTATATTCCCGAAGAAAATATTTATTATGAAGTAGAAAAAAATTATAGTGTTGATAAGCAAAAACAGTATTGTTCATTCCAAAAGAGAAAGTTCAAAAAGGGAGGTTAAATATGTTTGGCGAAGTCCGAATCATAAATGGCAAGGCGCGCAAGACAGTAAAAAGAAAAGACCGTTACTATATAAGGGTTGCCATTGAGTTTGATGAGGGCGAGTATGCGAAGGCTGAAAAGAAAATCCAGATGTTCGGTAAAAACTTCACTGATTTAATGAGAGAACTTCTGACCGGCTGGAATAAATCTATGGGATTTGTTCAGCAGGATTATTTAATAAAAGACGCAGGTTCATTGTTTGATAATCGGATGAGTCAGCATGTTCAGACTGCGGTTCGCAGAGCACTACAAGAGATAATTCAATGTCCGATAGATGCCAACACGAATTAGAATATTTAAGAGTGCTTACACAAAAATATGGCAGCCAGTATCTGCATAAATACTTCGGGTTTCACTTGAAGGATTTTGCTAAAAAAATGGGGATAGCCAATAATTCGTTTACGCAGATTCTAAAAGGCAAGCGCAGGATGCAGGAAAAATATTCTCAGGCATTTCTCAATGCTTTTGATGAATTTAGGGTTCGTGAGAAATCCGAGAACTTTCAGGAAACACCAGCCCAGCTGCAAATAAAAGAATTAAGAAAAAAATTAAAAAAAACTTGACAATTCTTTTATTTGGGTGTATATATATTACTATGCTAAACAACAGCATTTTTTTAAATACAAAATTTGGGAATTGCCGAGAATATATCTTATGTTAACT
>Ga0180301_10000603_pt1 | contig 27689 bp, 33 predicted proteins | sample GuaBasSediGuay16_FD_121797 | JGI IMG/M metagenome (GOLD analysis project Ga0180301, IMG submission 121797) | Subseafloor sediment microbial communities from Guaymas Basin, Gulf of California, Mexico - Guay16, Core 4569-2, 12-15 cm | ecosystem: Environmental > Aquatic > Marine > Hydrothermal... | reverse complement strand
TTAGGCTTTAAATGATTCGCAAGAAGCTTAGAGAAGAGGCTTAAGGAATGATTGCTCCTAAAAGGTTTGGTGACTTATCGCTTCTACTCTTAATAATTACGCCGGCCATATGGGCTATTCTAGGATATAATGAACAGTATGTAGTTGCGGTTTTAATTCTCTTGGCATTATCACCTCTACTATTCATTTATTATTTACTTAAATTGGAGAGGGAAAATGCTGATATTTACGCGTACTTTTACTCAACAATTTACACTATAGTAGCCATACTTATCGGAGCAGGTTTAGGTAATTTGAATGCCTTCACAAGGACAACCATACTTATTGAAGGTATAGTTTTCGCTTTAGCGATATTCATTTTAGGCTTAAGATTTTCAATCAAAGTTCATGGGATAACAAGGATTACACAGCTTCTATCTAAGCCACTAATGCTTCTCGTATTAGTAGTTTCAATATTCATAATATCCTATGTGCTAACAAGAATAGCTAAATTAGGGTACTCGGTATCCTCACCTATAGTATCATTGCTTATGATAATAATCCCTATTATCGCATATTTTGGGTTTTATAGAGGTAAATTCTAAAGCAAACTTTCTCACCTATTTCTTTCGGTAAAAATGTCGTATGTCGCAATAATTCATGAAGCTCCCGTTCCCACATGGAGTAGTCGACAACTAATCCTAGCTCTTGAGAGAAAGGGTCTTCGAACAGCATATTTAAGACCTTCGAGAATGTCATTAGAGATAAATGGTGAAACTGTTAAACTATACTACGGATTGAAGGTTATTGAGAAACCTGAGGCTATGTTAATTAGATCTTTTGGTTTCACTGTAAGCACAGAGCAGTTTTTTGCAAGACTCAAAATACTTGCAATACTTTCCTCTGAAAACGTATTCACAATAAATCCCATATCTTCGATAATTAATGCTAGAGACAAGTTTCATAGCCTATACATTCTAAGCAAAAATGGGATACCTGTTCCGGAAACTTTGCTTACAGAAAACGTGTTTTTAGCTACGGAAAAAACTAAGGAGTGGGGAGATGTAGTAATTAAACCTTTAATGGGTTCTTTAGGTTATGGTTCTGTAAGAACCAGTGAGTCGGACATAGCGTTCCACATAGGTAAAGTTCTGGCTTCAATAAATCAGCCACTTTACGTACAGAAGTATGTTAAAAAACCACAAAGAGATATTAGAGTGCTGGTTGTAGGCGAGGAAGTTTTAGGCGCTGTTTATAGGATTTCTAAGGAATCTTGGAAAACAAATGTTGCTCAAGGAGCAAGGGTTGTTAAAGCACCGAAGATTCCCGAAGTTGAAGAATTAGCTTTAAAAGCAACTAAAGCGCTCGGTTTAATGTATTCCGGCGTAGATATAGGAGAAACTCCTGATGGAAAATACGTCGTCTTTGAAGTTAACGCCTCACCACTATGGAAAGGATTTCAGCAAGCAACAGGAATAAACCCAGCTGATAAAATAGCTGAACTAGTTAAAGCGAACATTAGAAAATAAGTTCCTAATAAATACCTCTTAACACTACATAATATTCTGGGATGAAGAGTAGCAAACCATCTGATAAGGTGATGTTGAGCTCTCAAACTGACCATGACTAAACCTTTACTGTTCTCTCCTCCTTATGTGTTTGAAGAACTAAAGCAACATAGATTTCCCTAACCCCGTCAACTCTCCTTAGCCTTCTCACTATTTCATTAAGTTTCCTTCTCGAATCAGTTATGATTTTGAGGATGAGTTGGTACTCTCCGGTTATTTCATGTATTTCGTAAATATCGACAATGTTCATTATGACCTTAGTTGCTCTTTGATGCTGTCTAGGAGTAGTCTTTACGAAAACGTAAGCCACAGTGTCCTTACCTAGCTTCCTATGGTCAATGTCTATTGTGAAACCTCTTAGAACTCCTGCATCTCTTAACTTCTTAATTCTTAAGTAGACTGTGCTTTCACTCACCCTAAGATGCTTAGCAAGTCTTGAAAACGGTATTCTACCATCAATTTGCAATGTTGAAATAATTTTCCTATCTAAATCATCCAGCATTACCAATAGCTAAACCCTCTACAGACCCTCTAAGCTATTTAGGTAACTTAACAAATACTTAAAGGGTGAGCTCAGTATTGGACCAGGATTTAAATAGGGAGGTTATTTTAGTTGAGAACACACTATACCATCTTCTTAGAGCATGTTTTTCGGGGGAACTCGAAGACTACATGTTCGCGTTAAAGCAGATTTTAGAGCTTGAGCAATTCAAAAACGAAAGGATAGTGGAGAATATTTTAGAACAAGCATTAATCTATGCTAAAAAGAAAGGATACGCTATAGACGATATTTTAAATGTAGAAGATAAAGTAGGAATAACCATTCCAGCTAAGCTTATAGCGAAAGTATATGGTGTAAAAAGCCTTCTCAACAATAAAGGTTAAGAGCTAGTCCGCTAGGAGAAGTCTTCTCTAGGAGAAGCAAACTATGTCTCTTTGGTTTAGGAAGAAATTTTTTGAGAAAGCACACAATGTAGAGTATTTAGACTTAATCGTTTATTCTATAGAGGAATTTCAAGTAGGGTATCGTAGTGGAAGTGTTGAGGTTAATGAGAACAAATCAACGGTCTATGCTGTTAGAGCATTTAACAAAGGTAAATGGGTTATTAATTCAACATATGATCTTTCAAAAATAGACATTATTCTAAATAGAACTGTTGAAAAAGCCCTGCATGCTGAAGGAACTAAGAGAGAATGGTATAGTGTTTCCACCCCCGTAAAAGGCAAATATGCTTTAGGTTCTAAAATTGGTGTTGAAGATAGGGAGAAAGCATTAGAGCTTTCTGAAACATTATGTGATAGAATTATTGATAAGGGATGTAGCGGATGCGAAGTAATAATAACGTTATCGAAAACATATAGGCAGTACGTTTCAAGCGAAAACGCTGATGCAGAAGAGGAAGCAAATACTACATACATTCTAATCTACGGCGTTTCTGAGGCAGCTAGAAGGGGTGTAGCTGGAGAAATAGTAGGCTATTTGGGAAACTTAACGTCTATTAATGAAAGCTTTTTCCTTAAATTAGCAGATAAGGTTGCTGAACGTGCTAAATCATGTTCTAAAGCTAAAACAATACATCCCTTAAGGAGAGGTTTAAAGTGGGATGTCGTTTTTGACAATGTAACTTCAGCAGCAGTATTTCACGAAGTAGCACATATGCTTGAAGCAGACACTATACGTGGTAAAGTAAATTTACCTTACAAATTCTCCAAAGCAAGAATAACGTTAATAGATGATCCAACTATTCCATGGGGATTCGGATCATACGTTTTCGACGATGAAGGTGTTAGAGCTAGGAGGAAAACATTGATTGAGGATGGCGAAATAGTGAACCTAATACATACTCGTGAAACAGCTGCAAAGTGGGGTGTAGAACCCTTAGGTAATGCTAGAGGTATCTTCCATAAACCTAAGGCCTTAGCTAGCAACATAGTTGTTAAACCCTCTGACTGGAGGTTTGAGGAGCTTATTGAGGAAACTAGGGAGGGAATATATGTTGAAGGACTTGTAAAAGCAGAACTCTCCCTAAACAACATAGTTACCCTAATTCCCGAAGTAGCATGGATTATTGAGAAAGGGGAACTGAAAGAACCAGTGCTAATAAACTATGTTAAACTCCAAATACCGAAACATTTGAACTACATTGAGGGATTAGGCAAAGAACTTAAACAGAAACCCTCCTTCGAAAAAGGATATAGGATGTCTGAGTATGCGCCTCCTATGAAAATTAAAGGTGTACTCGTTGGCTAATTACCCCTTAAAGTATGGAGTGATTAAGCTAAATACGGAAGCAATATTAAGTGACAGCATAGGTCATGTGAAATTAATATTCAGGAGTATAGGTAAGGGTACTTACCAATATGTTAGAAAGATTGGGGAATCTGAGATAGAAAAGACTCTCATTACAAGTGATAATGAAGTAGGGATATATCCTACAACACCTAACATTATTTACCCCGAATATTCAGAATTTGTTTACGTTAAGTTCTCTAATGAGATAATCATTGAAAGTGGTGGTGAAACAGAGTTCTTCATTAAAGCACCAGTAGGGATTGTGCTAACATTGAAAAACGAGGAGGTATTTGACGGTTTCACTTTAAACGAAAAACATGACCTATATGGTAGCTTAGTTAAAGGTGTTCTGGCAAGATATTTTGTATCAAAAATTCATTTTGAAAAACCAAGTAACATAGCATTTGGTGAAGCGATAGTTAAAGTTAAGGTAGCTAACGTTTTCGACGAAGTAGCTAATGTTAGTAAAATTGTCTTTCCAACTACAGGAGTACCACTATACTATAGTGTAGACGGTCACGAAGCATTCTACGCTAACGTAATTATGAAGGTAATTGATCGCGGAATAGCAGAAATCACGGTTCTTAACGAAAAACCATTCGATAACCTTAAGGAATCGCCTGTTAAAATAGGTTCACTTAAAAAATCCTTTGTAATGGAATGGGGGGTTTGACAATGTTCTTAGAAGCCGAAATAGTATATGGACTTAAAGTAATAGATGTTGTGGCAGCAATAATCTATTTACTCATAGGCATTATCGTAGGCCATTTCGTTTCAACATATGTTAGAAGAGCTTTAAGGACTAAAGCACCGGAGTATTCTGAATACATAGGGAAAATAAGTTTTTACAGCATCTTAGGAGTATTCATCATTATAGCCCTTATTTCTATAGGTGCGGGAAAATATATTTCAGGAGTAATAGTTGCCGGAGGAATTTTAGGTGTAATATTAGGGTTCGCAAGTCAACAAGCGGTTTCCAATATGATCTCAGGCTTATTCTTAATATTTGATAGACCCATTACCGTGGGTGACCCTGTAGAAATAGAGAATGTTAGTGGGATAGTTACCGACATAAGCTTATTGTCAACAAAGATAAGAACTTGGGATGGTAAACTCGTTAGAATACCTAATTCAACGGTTTTCCAAGCTAAAATAGCTAATTACGCTAAATACAAAATTAGGAGAATAGATTTGAAAATAGGTGTTTCATACAAGGAAGATTTGGACAAAGTGAAAAAAGTATTAGAGGACATTGTTGAGAAGCATCCGCTAATACTTTCCGAACCTCAACCAACAATCTTTGCTGAAGAGTTTGGGGAAAGTAGCGTTAATATTTCGGTTAGAGTGTGGGTTCCAGTTAAGGAATGGTTTAATGTTAAAACACAGCTAATAGCATTAATTAAGAAGAGATTTGATAAGGAGGGAATAGAAATACCATATCCGCAGCTTGACGTATGGTTTAAGACACCCTTAAAAACAGTTCATGAAGCAAAGCCTACCTAGTTATAATTACAGGTATTTTCCTTAGCTCAAAAATTTTCCTTAAAGCATTAACGTCAACATCTGAAAGTTCCCTACTAAACCTTATCCTTATAGTCATTCCTCTTCCGAGAGGCCCTGGCGAACCTTCAAAATCAAAAGCCATTTTTAAATTCTTGCTTAAAACAACATTACTTATCATCTCTATTATTTCTCTCGCATCTATGTGCGTATGTACCTCCCTAATTACTAACTCCTTCTTACCTATTTCAGCAATCATTTCCAAATTACCGCTTTTCAATAGTAAGTTTCTCGTAAATTAATTTTCCTAAAAACTCCTTGGTCGGCATCTCTATTTTCTCTAAGAATCTTTCTGATACACCTTTTATGATTAGCTTCTCTGCTTCTTTCACATCTATACCTCTTGAAGCTAGGTAAAATATGTGGTCTTCACTTAATCTTGAAATCGATGTTGCATGCCTAGCTTCTTCAACATTGTATGTCTCTATTTCAAGCATTGGTGCTGAATTAGCCTTTGCCTTCTCTCCGAAAACAAGCATTTCACTTTCTATAATGGAACTTGCATCTAAGGCTCCATTAAGCACTTTAGCAAGACCCCTATGTGTTATTGTTGATGAATCTAAAGCTATGCCCTTAACATTGACTCTACTTGAACTATAAGGTCCAACGTGTATTATGTTGGTGTAGTAGTCTTGCCATGAAGAATTCCTCGCAATCATTAATCCATGGATACGTAGCTTACTTCTTGAAGATAAAACATGTCCTTCTCTTATATGTGCTACATTATCGTTTAAAACGAGATAGTGTGAATCACATTCGCTATTATCGTAGCCTCTAACTCTATGCAGTATGTATGAAAATGATTTGCCAGAATCCTCCACTTCAAACGTTACTTTGGCTTTAGTGTTTCTCCCCATAAATCCCTCAATGACGAATGTTTTTAAGAACATCTTTATCCTCCATACCTAAACTTACAATTTCTAATTCGGCACTAACATTATCTCTTAAAATGTACACCACATGGTATCCTACATGAACATTTCTATGCGCTGTAAATCCGACTATTCTGATTGGTTTGTTAATGCTTTCACGTATATCTACTATTACTCCCTTAGCAAAGTATGCTATGTGTAGTGCGTTCAGTTTTGTTTCCGAAACACTAATGTTTCTAAATAGAAATCCCTCATAATCTTTAATTAACTCGTCATTTACTTCTATGGTTAAAACGTTATCGTATTTTTCACCGTACTCTAAAAGCCTATTTCCTTCAAAAACTAACGTGTAATATTCTTTGTTAACATAGGTTTCTGGAAGGCGTTTAAGGGGGCTACCTGGTTTATGAGAGACTATGTTTAGTTTTTCAACATAGTCCCATTTCGCATAGTATTTTAGTGTTGGTGAATCCCCTATTTTCTGATAGGGTGTTGTTTCTATTGCTCTTCTTGCTTTTTCCCTAATGCTTTCTAGTGAACTATCCATTTTATCCTACACCTTTAAATTCAAGGGTAATGACTTTCTTTAGAATATATGCTAACTCCTCAGGTAGCTTAGGTATTACGGCATCGAGAAATCCAAGCACTATTAGGCTTTTCGCTTGGTTCCCGCTTAATCCCCTACTTTGAAGGTAGAAGAGCTGGTCTTCACTTATTTTTCCAGCCGTTGCTTCATGGGTAACCGTTGCTGTTGGCTCATCAACTTGATTGTGCGGGTAAGTGTATGCTTTAGATTTTTCATCTAAAATTAAAGGGTCACAACTTACATGTGATACAGCGTTTCTAGCCCCCTTAACCACCTTTACAAGTCCTCTATAAACGGACACCCCTCCATTGGCGCTAATGCTTTTCGAAACAACCTTAGACTTAGTATTAGGTGCTAAGTGGTAAACCTTTGCTCCACTATCCTTCCAGTAGGGTCCATTAGCTATTGTAGCTACCGTATGTGATGAAGTAGCTCCTTCACCCTTAAGGATCGAAGAAGGATATACGAAAGAGCTTCTAGATCCTAAAGCAACTTCGATTCATTCTATCTTACCGTTCCTCTCGACGACAGCTCTCTTATTGTTAAAGTTGATTATTCTTCTACTCCAATTCTGAACAGTCATAAACTTAACATGGGCTCTCTCAGCAACGTATATTTCAACCATTCCATCATGAAACGAGAAACCGCTATAGACTGGTGCTGCGCATTCCTCAAGAAATTCAAGGTAAGATCCCTTATCAGCAACGATTAATGTGTGCTCGAACTGCGCTTCATATGATGTTCCTATTAGGAAGAATGCTTCTATAGGTGCTGTAACCTTAACCCCTGGAGGCACATATACGAAAACTCCTCCACTCCAAAGTGCTGCATGAAGTGCTGCGAATTTATGTTCAGTAAACGGATAAACTTTAAACAAATATCTTTTCACTAAATCAGGATACTTCTTAATCGCTGTATCCATGTCTTCAAGAATAACTCCTTTCTTAGCTAAAGCTTGCTTTATCATCGAATATACGATTTCTGATTCATACTGTGTGGCTAGTCCTGCTAGGATTTTTGCTTCAGCTTCCGGCAAACCCAGCTTCTCATAGTGGCTTCTAAGTTCTGAAGGTATTTCACTCCATGTTCTCGCTTTTTCCGTAGCGGGTCTAATGTAGTGTATTAGAGCTTCTAGATCAAGCTCTTCAATACCGTAAATCCATTTTGGCATCGGTAGTTTTTCGAAAAACTCTAAAGCCCTAAGCCTAAGTCTTCTAACCCAATTAGGTTCTCTCTTAACCTTAGATATTTCCTCGACAAGGTCTCTAGTTATTTTCCCCTTAGAACTTCTGCTTTAACTTTAACAGGCCTAAGTAATTCATCAAATCCTCTGTACTCTAGAATTTCTCTAACACCTGAATAAGCGTTTTCAGCCATTTAATACTCACCCTAAATACTTCCTTATTATTTCCTCGTATCCTTTCTCCTCTACTTCATATGCTAATTCCGGTCCTCCATGAGCAATTATTCTGCCATTAACCATTATGCTGACCTTGGATGGTTTGACATAGTTTAAAATTCTAGCGTAATGCGTTATTAGAAGAGTCCCTGTTCCTTCAGAACTAACCTCGTTTATGACCTTAGCTACGGCTTTCACACCGTCAACATCTAATCCTGAGTCCGGCTCATCGAGAATAGCTATTTTGGGTTTCAACAATTTCAGCTGAAGAATTTCAGCCCTCTTCTTTTCTCCTCCCGAAAATCCCTCATTTATTCCTCTTCTAATATGGTTTTCATTAAGACCTAAATCCCTAAGTTCCTTAATTATAGATTCCTTTATTTCCTTAATCTTGATCCTCTTACCGAACATCTTACTCAGTGCTAGTATGAGAAATTCTTCAAACTTTGCACCAGGTATCTCTACAGGGTTCTGAAATGCGAGAAATAGGCCTTTCCTAGCTCTTTCCTCAGTAGTTAAATGTAAAATACTTTCATTATCAAATAGTATGTCTCCTCTACTACGTGATACTTTGGATGACCCATTATAGTAAATGAGAGAGAGCTTTTTCCGGAACCATTAGGTCCCATTAGGGCGTGTATTTCACCTGATTCTACGGATAAATTAACATCTCTAAGTATCCTTACGCCTTCAACTTCAACTGTAAGATTGACTATGTCAAGCCTATGTCCCAATGTAAACACCGTTAATGATTCTTTAGACTACATTTAAGAGGGGGGAGAAATAAACTTGGTGGTCTTAGTCTATGAGAATTTTACTTCTCTTTAACGGCATTAAAATTATATTTTAAATCCATTTAGAATAGGGGCTTCACTAAGCATTTTCTTAACTGCTAACCTAGGTATTTCCTTAAGGAATTCACTATACATGTTTTTGGGGAAAAGTGAAGCTATTCTTTCCACTTCAGCTATTTTACTTCTTAATTTACTAAGGGCTTTTTCTACAACATTGTTTTCCTTAATAATTTTTAAGAGATCTTCTGAAGAAATTAATGATATTTTTCTTATTCCTTTAATTTTTCCCTCAAGCACCCATGCGACAAAAGCTGGAAGACTTAGGGAATGAAATAATACATTCTTGTCTTTTTGAAGCTTTACTAAATCGACTATGTCATCAGCTATTTGAAATGCAAAACCTAGCTGTGATCCATACATATATGCTATTTTCTCATACTTCTCCTTCCCGGCAGCAATTGCACCCATAAGTGAAGCTATTGCGAAAAACTCGCCTGTTTTAAGCTTAGCAATTACCTTGTACAGTTTCTCATCCAGTGTTTTACCTCTCCAAATGTCAACTATTCCTCCCCTCAAAGTGTTCATCCATGCTCTATTGAAAGCTTCAACAGCTTTCCAACCATACTTCCTAAATATTGAGAGACTTAGTGAAATAAGATAGTGTCCGCTTATTATTGCAGCTGTAACTCCATATCTTTTCCAGAAACTTTCCCTACCCCTCCTTTCCTCATCACCATCTATTATATCGTCATGAATTAGTGAAGCATTATGAACAAACTCTACAGCTGCAGCCGCATCTAATGCTTTATCTAGGTTTCCTCCTAAGGCTTCGCATGTAAGTAATGTTAGAACTCCTCTAAGCTTTTTACCTCCATGTATACCGTACATTATCATATCATATGCTTCAGTTTCCTTGAAGATAGGGTCGAATTTAGTTGTTAAAGAAATAATTTCCTTCATCCTATCTTCTATAAGCTTCTTCCTACTAACATAGTACAGCATTAGCTTCTTAGAAACACTAAACATTAAATTGACACCACTACCTAGTACGTGTAGTTTTATGAGTTAACTTAACTATATAGGTTCCCTTAGGAACGTCTAAGAGTCGCAATAGCTTAGGTTAGCGGTGTAGGAGATAGCACAGTCGGTTTTACATGAAACTCACAGTATGGATCACCTTTAGCAATGCATTTTGTTTCTTCGGCACTACATTTCTTACCTGTCATTCCAGAGAACCAACCTGCAAGAGTCCCCCTAATAAATTGGCTATATGGCTTATTTGTCTTTCCTGCTAATTCACATTCGAAGGATTTCTCTACGATTGCTATTGCGAAACAATCGCTACTGCTATATTCTAAAATTCTTAATCTACCCCAGCCAACAGCCTTAAACAATGCCTCACTTAATCTTACTAGTTTCTCAGAATTCTTATTTACCGACATTTGATAGTGGTTTTTAAGTGCCTCTTTGCCTATCTCATAACCTATATAGTATAGGAAAGCTTCACCAACAGATCCAAATTTTTCTCTAAAACCCTTTATTAGAGCTTCAAAAATGGGCTTTCTAAGCACTATAGCTCTTCTACCGCCAATTGTTAAAGGGAAATGTACAGTATCAACTATAATTCCCTCAATTACAGGCTCAATGCTTTTTATTGAAAGAACATTATTATTATTTCTAAGTTCTTCAACTATGTTTTCTGGTTTTACTTTGGAACTTGTAAAGTCAACATAAAGGAGGAGATTTCCATGTTCTTCAAAGGTAGGTTTTGATGTTGAAACATAAATTATGTTTAGTTTGTTTTTAGCAAAAGTTTCGAGTATGGAGTAGAATGATCCAGGAATATTTTTAGCCAGAATCATAAACCCATATATTTTGCGATACTTATCTATGATAAACCTACCTATGTCTAATGCTTTGCTGCCCTCATTGCTCAGCGCTACCACCTTAAAGCATAAATAATACGGTTATTTCTCTTGCCTCCGTCACCTATAAAAGTTAATAGCGTACGTAATAAGAAGGTTCACGTAGAATACTACAGCTAGGCGAAATGAAAAATGCCATACTACCTAGTTGAACTAGATGGGAAGCTTCTAGAGATTGTTCTTAAAGAACATGAAACACTAAAGACAGTGTTTAAACATGTAATTAAAAAACATTTTGGAGAAAAAGTGTTAGCTATAATGGATTCTAAAGTAGCTAAGCTATTTGAAAGAGCTAGAGAAATACTTGTTACTGAAGAGGAACGTTTCAAACTTATAGTGTTTAATCCTGAGAAGAAAATTATTAAGGCGAGAATAGAGAGTAAAGGCATTATTGAAGGTAAGGTTAAGCCCGCAAAATATGTTCTTACAACAGACCTTAACGGTAAGGTAAAGCTTGTTTTAGAAGGAAAAGTTCCATACGATGAAGTATCATATTTTGTAGTAGTTGATGAAGAGAAAGGGGTATGTGAGTGTAAGGCTTACGAAATAGGTCTTGAAAAGGCCTTAGTAAGAGAAAGAATACTGGGAATAAGTGATGCTAACCTTACATATCCATGTAAGCATGTTTTAGCTGTGGCGACAATTTACACTGCTATTAGAAAGCTTCTTGGAGACAAAGAGTTTAAAATAGATAGAACACCGATGTTTGAAAGGCTTATTAGGAGATTCGTATTATCGAATATGTAATTTAGTGAAAAAAATATTAAGACTTATTCACTATCTCATACAGCAAACTGTGGATTAAGGGTGTTTTAAGAAATGAAAATAATTGATCTTTCATTCGAAATATATAGTGGAGCCCCGGTTTTCCCAGGGTACCCTGTACCTATAGTTCATAAATGGACGTCAATTGAGGAACACGGATACTATTCTAACTTATTAATGTTCGTTGAACACACACTCACACATGTTGATGTACCTGCTCACTTCGTTAAGAATGGTGCAACAGTAGAGCAGGTTCCCTTAGATAAGTTTATGGGAAATGCTGTAGTCATTGACGTATCAAATAAACCGCCAAAATACGAAATAACACCAGAAGACATTGAATCACAACTTAAAGAGTTAAATGTTAATGTTGGACCCGGATGGATACTCCTCTTCTACACAGGGTACGATAGAAAAATAGGAACTCCAGAATTCTTTAACCATCCCGGCCTCGGATGGGCTGCATCCAAATATATTGCGGAACTAGAAGTGAACGGTATAGGATTCGATGCTCCAAGCGTTGACCATCCACCCTTCCCAGCACATAAAACATTGCTTCCTAAAGGAATGGTTCTCTATGAAAACCTAACAAATCTAGATAAGCTCGTCGGAATAGCTGGTTTTAAGTTCATAGGATTACCTTTGAAAATAAAAGGTGGTTCTGCATCGCCAGTTAGAGCTATTGCTGTAATTGAAGAAGATTAATCTAAACTTGTAAATGCTATCTTAAAAAATTTTTAACTATCTTGCTTTGGTTTTCTTTTCTATCTCGATGAGTTTTTCAAGCATTTGTGATGCGGCAACACTAGAGCTTATTCCGGAGGTTTAAACTAGCTGAATACCGTACTCATATGCAGCAATAATGTTTTTCTCAAAACGTTTATAGTTTGAAAGGAGCTTTGCAGCTTCCTCTTCATATCCTAAGTCTATTAACTTCTCAGCAGCATCAAGGATAAAGTCAGGTGTTCTTTCATGCTTCATATTAAGGTCTTTAAGTATTTTTCTTAGTTTATTTTTTGCCTCGCTCATACTAACCAGACTCGCTAAAACTTATTTACGTATTACATTTTTCGAGGGCTACTTTCAAACTTTATGGTTGAAGTAGCAAAACGGTTCGTTAATTATACGATGTCTCGAGTGATCATTTTAATAGTGTTTCATTTCGACTGAGAGACGATAAGGGTTGAGTACACTTTTATTTTTATTTTTTGATTTGATAAATAGTTTACACGTACTATAGGTAGAGAACATGGTATTCGGGCTTATATCACGTAAAGATTTACTAGAAATTGTTGAGCTGATTGAGAAGGGAGAATTAGATTCAATAAGAAACTTAGTTGTTAAAAGAAAACTTAATGGACCTTTAAAAACCAAGCTAATCAATGTAGCTCGAATGAAACGCAATATAGAGGACGTGATTAGTAAGCTAGGTTCTCTAGAAAAACATACTAAAAACACACAAGCCTCCATGAGCCAAATAACTACTGCTGTTAACCAAATATCTCAAGCAATACAGGAAGTTGCCAATAGTGCACAGCAACTTAGTTCTCAAGTTAACAATGTTAAAGAGGAAATAAGCAAGATTTCGCATGAACTTAAAACCATGAGTAATAGAGCTAAAAAGCAAGAGGACATGGTTAAGAAACTTGACGAAAACATTAATAACATGTTAAGTGTGTCATCTAGCATTGAGACTAAGTTGAAAGAGAACATGGAGAACTTAAGTAAAACATTAAAAGTTATACATGAATTAAGCAAGCTAACATCCAAAATAGATGACATTGCGAGTAGAATAGATGACATTGCCGATCAAATTAACTTATTAGCTTTGAATGCTGCTATTGAAGCTGCTAGAGCTGGTGAAGCTGGAAGAGGATTCGCAGTAGTAGCGGGAGAAATAAGGAAGCTAGCAGAAGACACATCAAAATATGTTGATAACGTGAGCGAGTTTCTTGGAAAAATAAAGAGTTCATTTAATGACGTGACGTCTCTCATAGATAAAACATTTGATTCTATAAAAGGCTCTGTTGATGATACGTTAAAGGTTATAGGGTCGTTTAAAGATATAAGTAGCGAATTTAACAACCTCATAGTAACGTTTGTTGATGAAGCTAAATCTATAGATTTTGTCAGTAAGAGAGTAGGGCAAATAGCTTCAAACATGGACGAATTAACTTCAATGGCTGAAAATAATGCTTCAGCTGCTGAAGAAGTAAGTTCAAGTGTTCAAGAAATAACTAGTTCGATAAGCGAAATAGCTCAGAATATGAGTGCTCTCGATGAGGCATTTGAAGAAATAAGAGAAATGCTTAAATTACGTGAGGGTGGTTAGGAAAGAACCCATAGAGTTTCGTAGAGAATCCAGCCAGTAACGACGCTGACAGTGTTGAAGGGAATGCTCAACTTTACAAAGTCTAGGAAAGACACTCTGTAGCCATGCTCCTCAAGATTCCTAACAGCAACGACATTAGCGGATGCACCAATATACGTTAGGTTTCCACCTAATGTTGCTCCTAAGAGCAGCGCCCATGCTAAGGTTATTGCTTCAACACCTAATTTTACATGTATTTCCTCTATTACTGGAAGCATAACTGTAATGTAGGGTATGTTGTCGATAAAGGCTGAAACGGCAACAGAAATCCATACGAGAGCTGATGTTAGAGTAAACAAGCTCGAGCCAGCATAGCTCATTATGGCGTACGCTACATCTTTAGCTAAGCTTTGCTCCGCAAAAGCCCCTGAAAGAATAAAAACGCCTAGTAAGAACATTACCGTTTTCCACTCGAAACCGCGAATTAGAGTCTCCCTAACCGATACCTTATCTCCACTAATAAGTCTAGTTATTGAAAGGCCAGTAACAGCTATTATTGCAACCTCTGTTAGCGTTAAGTTAAGAAGAGATCTAAACGTAAGCAACACTATTTTTAAACCTAGAAAGCCAAGCGTTTCAAGAGCGAAAACCTTATCCTTCACTAGCGCGGTACTACCTTCACTTCTGAAAATTTTATTTGAACTAGAAATGCGCTTTTTAGATCCAATATAGGATATTATGAAGCATGAAGCGACCATTGCTGCAATAGTGAAGAAGAACATTGATGGTTTACCCTTATAAACTATGAAGTCACTAAAGCCTATATTGAAATATCCTGCGGTAATTATTGCTTGAGGATCACCTATCATAGTAGCTGATCCTGAAAGATTAGATGCTAAAGCAACACCTATCGCTAAAGGTCTAGGGTCAATTTTAAATTTTGATGAGAGAGCGTAAACTATAGGAATAATCATTAAAACTACGGTTACATTTTCCAAAGCAATACTTATGACGCCGGCTGTAAGTGTTATTAGGAAGTACAGTGTAAAAACGTTTTTAATTCTTCTTTCAAGTGCTGAAGCAACAATATCAACTAAACCTGAAATCTCCATGTACACAGACATTATACTCATACCGACAATTAAGCCGAGAACATCGAAGTTTATGTAGCCTAATGCTTTATCCGGCATTATTAACCCTAAAATTAGAGCTAGTAATCCTAGCACTAATGAAACGTAGTGTCTGTAAGGCTGGGTTTTCGAAATGCTTGAGAAAATAACGAGCAACGCTAGCAACAATAGTACTAACTCCTTCAATGCCACATTACCTCGCATTTAACGTCAGCATTATTCTTCATTATTGTTATTAAATAATGTTTTAAGTATCTACCGCTACCATGAAATAGTAAGCTTATAAGCACTTACATCACTTACTTATAACGGTGTTAAGTTATGGTTACTGTCGAAGTACCTCCATACACTATTAAGAGAGAGACCATAGAACTTCCAAGTAAGGAAACGGCTTTAATAATAGTTGACATGCAGAACGACTTTGTTAAACCTGAAGGAAAACTTTTTGTTCCAACAGCTCCCCAGACAGTTCCCGTAATTAAGGGGTTACTTGAAAAAGCGCGTAAAGCTGGAGTTCTAAGAATTTTCACTCAGGATACTCATTATCCTGAAGATCCAGAATTCAAAATTTGGGGTGAACATGTTCTTAAGGGTTCATGGGGTTGGGAAATTATTGACGAACTTAAACCTAAGATTCCTGAGGAAATAGTTGTCGAGAAAATGAGGTATGACGGGTTTTTCGGCACAAGCTTAGACCACATACTTAGGGTTTATGGAATAAAGAATTTAGTTGTTGTAGGAACTGTAGCTAACATCTGCGTTTTACATACAGTAGCCTCCGCAGCAATGAATCTTTACAAAGTAATAGTGCCTATTGATGGCATTTCTGCTTTAACGGAGTTTGATAAGCATTTAACCTTAAGGCAAATAGACTTCCTATACAAAGGCGTTTTAACGGAAGCAAAATACATAGTTTTCAAGTAAGGTCTTTAAGCAAATCATCTAATAATTCTTTTAAACCTATCCCCTTCTTAGCGCTTATTTCATAGACTTTTTCAAAACCTCTTTCCTTAAGATACTCTTTTACTTTAGCAACTCTATTTTCATCTTTAGCATCTATTTTATTTAGAGCAGCTTTTACTGGCTTATTGAATGAGCTAAGTATTTCCTCGAAAACTCTAATTTGCTCCTCTAATGTGTAATAGCATCCTATAGATATGTCGAATAGGTAAAGTATAATTCCTTTAACATGTTTTAAAGCCATAATGGCCTGTAGCTCTATAGGGTTTCTTTCGGACAGCGGTCTGTCTAGAAGACCTGGGGTGTCTATTACCTGGATTTTTCCTTCAGGCTTTAAGAAGATATGACCTACAACAAGGTTTTTCGTCGTAAAGGGGTAGGATGCTATTTCGGGTTCAGCCGTCGAAATAGCTTTAACGAGCGTTGACTTGCCCACTTGCGGCATTCCGGCAACGATAATTGTTGGTACTTCGGGATTTATTGACGGTATCTTTCTAAGTTTAACCATGGATGAAGCTAGGAAGTCAATGTATTTTCTATTTCTCCGTAAAACAGACATCATTCTCCCAATGCAGCTTCTCCTAACATGTGCATAATCCTTAGGCTCTTGAGCTAGCTTCATAAGATTCATACATTCCTTACGTATTTTCTCAACAATTTTCCTAGCACTAGCTAACCTTAAAATAGCTCTTCTATACTCCTTAACTCCTACTAGAACATCAAGTAAATCTCTGTAGAAGGGATGAATCTTATCAACATGGGGTAATGTTTTAACAATATTGTCTAAGGTATCGTAAATTATTGAGTAAACTAATCCTATTCTCTGCATTTCCTTGTTCCTAACCTTAACATTGCGAAGTTCTTTAAGTTTAGAATCTAGCTTAACATATCTTCTCTCGATTTTCCTCACTATTTCCTCATACGATGGTATATGCCCTACTTTCTCAAAGGGAGATGCCAACATATCAGCCATGCTAGGTATTTAAAAAGCTGGCGTTAATATTTAATGTGGTTCCGAATTATCAAACAGCTACACTATGTTTTCTACATATTCCGTATAGAATCTATTGGTACTAACCTTAATTACATTCTCTAATTACTCAGTCTACTTGAGGATTCTAAATGGCACATAGGAGAAAACGTAGTTACAAGAATGTTAAAATAGCGATTCCACTAGATGACTACATAGTCCTAAGAGAAGTTCTGTCTTCGAAAGGATACTCTAGCGTTACAAGTTGGGTTAGAGAGGTTGTTGAAAAGGAAATAAGTAGGATCAAAGAGGAGCTTCAACCTACTGGATGGATTAAACTGGATCTTGACCCCCTAGTTTTCATAGATAAGTTATCGGAAATTTTCAGTAAGAAATGCGTTGAAATATGCGGCCAAACACTTCCATCAACAATAGTGGCTAAAGACTATTCTGAAGAGGAAAATTTGGCTTCAAGATTTTGCGACATATTATTAAGCGTAATTAAAGATGCTTTCGCAAGCTTCGGATTAGAAAATCAAGTCTACGGATACAAATGCTATCCTGAACCACATGTAGCATCATTAGCTACACTAGTATTTTACATTGACGAATACCCCTACACTGTTTCTCTAGAGACAAAAACAATGTTTAACGAGGAAATGAGACTTCAAATGGAAATTAAGGGATTAAGGGTTTCAGGAGAACTTGTGCTATCCTATTGGAGAAAGAAGCTTTACGAGATCCTAGTTAGAAGGCTTGCTAAATGGAATCCTAAGTTCGAAGGCGAAAACATAGTTTTCAACATTAATGAAGAACAGTTAAGTGAATTCGAGAATAGAATTGTTGAAGCGTTGAAAGTGTTTGGCGAAGTTCTCGGAAGCAAAGTCTTAAATGTTGAATCGAATATTGGGCCATCAAGTGTGAAGTTTAAAGCAGACTATGTGAGAAACAACATATTCTACGACATAGTTATTGAAGGAGATAAGGAAGAGCTAACACCAGGTAAATACAGAATATACCTTAAAATATCTGCTTAGAAAAATCTAAGTAATGGATGATGAACGTTACCGACCACTACAGAAAATGCTTAATGTTGAGACGGTGGCTGGCTGACACTCAAATACCATCCACCATAGTCTTTAGCTCTTAAATCCTGTAAAACAGGAAATTCTCTCCTAACCCTCCTTAGAAACGCTAAATTGAGTCTTACAAACCTAACCTCCTCAAGACTATCACTTAGTTTAGTCACGACAGTACCCCAAGATGAAGCTATAATGCTCTCGCCAGCAAATCCTTCAGCTACAACACTACTTTCACCAACCCTATTAGCACCTATAACGTAAGCTTGGTTTTCTAAGGCACGTGCCCTAATGAGTAATTTCCAGTGAGAAGCTCTCTTCTTACCCCAAGCTGCAGGAATTGCAAATACCTCTGCACCTAGCATCATTTCTACTCTGAATATTTCAGGAAACCTTAAATCATAACATATTGCTAATCCTATTCTCACATTCTCAACATTAACCACACTTAAATTTGAGCCTCGGTTAAAAGCTCTGTCTTCACCGAATTTTGCGAATAAATGTACCTTCCTATAGCTACCTATTATTTCTCCTTCAGAAACCGCTACAGCAGTATTATATATCTTATCTTTTTCCGCTTCAGGAACTGTCGTTATAATTGTTGTTCCATATTCCTTAGAAGTTTTAACTAAGTAATTAATGATGGGTGAGTTTTCAAGTTTTGTAGCGTATCTTGCAATAGCTTCGTGGAGAAAACCCGTTGCAAAAAGTTCAGGTAAAACAGTTACATGAGAGTTTTGAATAGCTAACTTGTTTTTAAGGAATAACTTACTTACATGTTTCAAGTTTCCATTAACATCTCCATCTATGGTTTTTAGTTGCACAATGGAAACATCCAAGTACTTCATAGTTTATTTCCACCTACCGGCGAAAATAAGTGTTCTAAATAGTTCCTTAATAGAGAAATGAGCGGATAACTTTAAAACTTTAATCTTCCACATCAATATATCTTGAAGTAGTGAAGGATAGTGATTAAACTATGGAAGATAAGAAAATGACGCATAAGGATGTTGCTAAGAAGTACTTTAGAGTTAGCGGTAGCCTACTAGGCTACGTGTCTAAGAACCATATTTACTCAGAAATGGCTTCGAAAATGCCCTTCACATACGTTGATTCTAAAGGAAACAAGCATGAGATAAAAACACTTAACGATTTAGAGAAAGTGGTTAACGATGTAGTTTCCTACATTAGGCATAATAGTGTTAGGGAAAAGTAGTTTAGAAGAAGTCGATAGTTTTTCTAAACACCTTAGTCTTGTAAGCTCAACGCTTAAGTATCTATGGTTATAGCTTTATTTCTGAGGTAAAATAGGTTATGAAGGTAGGGGTAACTTTAGCTATTGCCATGATAATTTTAGCTCTTTCATCAGCTATCCTAGGCTACTCTCTTGCATCTTCCCAGCTTCATAGTAGTATAGGTGAGGTTGAGGGAAAGATTAGCTCTTTAACCTACATTGCTGAGGTAATTAGTGCTAAAGAACATGTTGAAGACTCATTCTACTATGCTCAAGCAATAATAGAGGATGAATGTATTGCTGAAAGCATAGGTAAAGTTCTTAACATGAACTTCACAGTTAAATCTAATATTAAAGCTTCAGCAAACACCCTGTTTCTTAAGAAACTAAAACATGACTTAACATTGCTTAATGAAACTCTCCCTCCGGAGCATAACATAGGGTTGCATGAGCAATATGTTGGTGTTCTTGAGAGCTACATTAGAAACTATGAGAAATACATTATATACTTTGAAAACGGGAAATCATGTAGTATGCTTAAAACAGTTCTTGCGTCACTTAATAGCGACTATAGTAAATTATCTGTTTTAGCTAACGCTATAGTTAAAAACATTTCGAAATAGTTAAACACACTGGTTTGAGTAGAGGCGTACACTATTGGGCAACGGTTCTGCTTTCAGAAGATGTCTTCATAATCCCAGGAGAGTAACCATAATTTCAACGGTCAGAGGTCGGAGACCTCATTACACTAAGGTCTCTGCTGAATTGGAAGGCAAAATATTTTGTCCTTTCTGCCCAGGGAACGAAAAACATACTCCACCAGCTACCTTGGTGTTAGCAAAATCAAGTGAGAGCAAGTATTGTTTTTTGAGGGAGGAAAGAAGCGGGGAAATAGGCGACTGGATTGTAAGGGTTTTCCCTAATAAGTATCCAGCTTTAATTCCCAAGGCTAATTCGGACTTAACATATGGTTATCACGAAGTTCTTGTTGAAACAAGAATTCATAATGAAGAGGAATATCTTAAAGATCCGGAAAACATCTATCTCGCTCTTAAAACCCTTAAGGAAAGGATTAAGCGCATTCTTGAAGACCCTAGGATAAAACATGTAATAGTTATTAAGAATAAGGGCGCTAAAGCCGGAGCAAGCATTACACATCCACATCTCCAAATATTTGCTAACACATTCGTACCTCCGGAAATTGAAGAGGAAATTTATGGATTCAAAAAGTACTATGAGGAGAATGGCAAATGCCCACTATGTTACCTAATTTCAACACATAAGGAGCTTGTTTTCTACACTAATGAATCATTTGCATCACTTGTAGCGTACGCTCCAAGAGTCCCCTATGAAACATACATTGTCCCCCTTAAACACACGTTTAACTTCCTAAGTATGGGTGATGTTGAAATACTTAGCCTAAGTAGGGCATTAAGTAAAACAATGCTGAGCTTAAGAAGGGTTCTAGGGGATTTCGACTATAACTTCTGGTTCCACATGGTATATGATAGTTCGTTAAAGTTTTACCATTGGCACATTGAAGTACTACCGCTAACAACTACGTGGGGAGGCTATGAAAAAGGATCTGGGGTTTACATTATTGATAGGTTTCCTGAATCAGCTGCTTCCGAGTTGAGAAAAGCTATTTCCTCGGGAACGTAATGTAGTTTAGTATTTCCTGGGCAAATCTTCTAGGATTAAAGTATTGCGCCTTACAGTAACATCTCCTCCTAACATTCCTAATGCTTTCGGAGTCATTGGTTTTTAAAATCTCAATTATTCTCTTCAATGCTTCTTCATCTGTAATATATGTGTAACCCTCAACACCGTCACTTATAAGCTCAGCTAACCCAGATTCTTTAGGTATTATTGGTATGACAGCTTGTGACATTGCTTCAACAGGAGCCATTCCGAAGTGTTCACCTATTCTCATGTGAACGTAGACTCTAGCCATTCTATAGTATTTCACCATTTCTAAGGGTGTAAGCGGCTTATCTATGAATACTACGTTTTCCGTTGTTTCAGCTATTTCCCTAAGTTTCATATAGTATGAGGAGTATCTTGGGTCTTTAACGCCAATAATGATTAGTTTTGCCTCAGGCACTTCTCTAACTATTTTCTCCCTAAATATGTGCAGTAGCGTATCTATTCTCTTATGTGGAACAAATCTTCCAACAGTAATTATTGTTTTACCTGGAATAGTGTCTAAATCCGGTTCCTCCCTGAAGAACTCCCATGGTATTGCGGGGTAGACAACGTAGCTTGTGATCCCAAATTTCCTATAAAGTGTTCTTGCAGTATATGTTGAGTTAGCTATTTTAACATCAGCTATGGTGTATAGTTTTTCGTATAATCCTGGGAAGCGAAACATTTTCACGAATTCTACAATGTTCTCTTTAGTTAGTTCTTCTTCGAAAGGATAATGTATGTAAATTGCGGTTGGCGTTTTCGGACTTACTACTTTAATCAACATATTGTATATAGGTTCTTGAATCATAACTAATGCTGTATCGAATGTTTCTTTTTCGAAAAGCCTAGCCAATGTTAAACATATTTGCACTACTTTCTCGTGAACATTGTTTAAACCGTGCTCCCCCTTCTCGAAGAAAGATATTTTAACATTGCTTGTTTGCCTAAAGAAACTCTCACTTATTGAGGACGTTAGAATATGAACTTCGTGACCTAACCTAGCTAGTTCGTATGCGAGAATTCTTGTAAGTACTTCGCTACCGCCCATAACCGAGAGGTGAGGATGTATTATGAGTATTTTCAAACCACACCAACCCGTATTGGATGAGGTATTTGTTTGGAAACGCATTTTAGCTATTGAGGAGATTAATCTTATATACGCTGGGAGACTTATATACTAATAAGTGATAAATTTTTCCCGGGTAAAAACTATGGCAAGTGCCCCTACAACTTCTAAAATAGTCTTTCTGATAGTGGGTCTGATAATAGGGCTGATAATAGGTTACGGAATAGGCTATGCTACAATAGCTCCTCAGCAAGTTACAGTAACAACCACAACTACTGTGACTTCTCAAGCAACAGTAACTGCAACTGCTACGCCTGCTGAAAAAGTTAAACTCATAGTTATTGGTCCATGGGCAGGCGCTGAAATGGAGGCTTTCCAGCAAGTACTTAATAAGTTCATGGAGGAACATCCGAACATAGAAGTGGAATATAGAATATACAGAGCTGAAGACCTAGCATCAATAGCTCCACCACAGTTCGAAGCCGGAATGGCCCCAGGCGACGTAATATTCTCCGCTTGGGGCTGGTGGGTTAAGGAAATGGGTGAGAAAGGACACTTACTAGACCTTAGCGGCCTCGTTAACACTGACGAATTCGTTTCAGGAATATTTGATCCTGTAAAGAGTGGAGACAAAATATATGGGCTACCATTCACGGCATGGGCTAAGCCAGGATTCTGGTATCGTAAGTCATTCTTCCAAGCACATGGACTACAAGAGCCTAAGTCATGGGATGAGTTTCTACAGTTACTTGACAAGATAAAGGGTATTAGCGGCATAGAAGCACCTATCGTTACGGGAGATAGTGTAGGATGGCCTATAAGCGACGTAACAGAACACTTCATAATAACCTTTGGCGGCATTGACATGCAGCTTAAGCTAATTAAGGGCGAGCTTAAGTTCAACGATCCTCAGGTGAAGGAGGTTTTCGAGAAATACTTAGTACCCCTCATTAAGGAGGGTTACTTTAGTGAACCAATAGAGTGGACTAAGGCAATTGAGGAATGGTGGAACGGTAAATATGCACTATACTTCATGGGAACATGGCTTACAGGAATGGTTGACGACCCCAACGACTTAGGGTTCTTCCCACTACCTGGATGTAAAGGAGTAGTTATGGGAACAGACTACATCTTCGTACCTAAATACACTAAGCATCCTGAAGAAGCAAAACTACTAGCTAAATGGTTAGCAACCGAAGGGCAAAGAGTACATGTTGGAACACATGCGGGCAAGTTCGCAACATGGCTTAAGGTTGGTGTTGAAGATCACTGGGCACCTATGCAAGTAGTTTATGAGAAACTGTCCAAGATGAAGCCCGTACCCGACCTCGACGATAGCGTTGGCGGTGACTGGCAGAAGCTCTTCTGGGATCAGCTGAAGCTGCTATGGGTTGATCCAGACAAGCTTGATGAAGTATTAAATACTTTAACTGAGAACTTCCCGAAAGAGTAGCTTCGAACCGGCGAGGCGCAGAAATGTCAACGCTTAAAATGTCTCCAAAAAGAATTACTTTTTTTATTCCAGCCCTTATCCTCATATTAGTGTTTGTTGTGTACCCTATTGTCGCAACTATTTTTCTAAGCTTCAACATAAACCCTATTCCCGGAGTAAACATTGTAGAAAGACCTCCGGGATTGGAGAATTACGTGAAAATAGTTTCCGATAAGAGATTCATTAATCCGGAAGGTATTAAAACGCTAAGCTTCCCTATGGGAGCAATAGTCCATAATATTATATGGATAGCAATTCATCTACCTTTAACCCTCATTATAGGTATTTTATTCGCTGTCTTTCTACAATACGTTAAAGGAGGTAGTATTATTAGATCATTTATTTTCTTAGGAATGGTTATACCTATGATTGTCGGAGGCTTACTTATACAGTTTAGCTTCGACAAGGATCTTGGAGTAGTTAATCTTTTGCTCAGAATTTTCGGTTTAGGATTTCTCGCTAAATCATGGACAATATATCCAGATACAGCACTATTCTCACTAATACTTGGTTCTGTTTGGTTATGGTCAGGTTTTACAGTTACAATGTATTCTGCTGGTCTTTCATCACTACCTCGCGAAGTCATCGAAGCAGCTATTGTTGATGGCGCTGATTTTAAGACAATACTTTTCAAAATAATAATACCTATGCTTAAGCCTGTAACTCTAACAGTAGTTGCGATGACCATTCTATGGGATCTCAAAATATTCGATATAGTCTATGCTTCAACACAAGGTGGACCAGGAGGAGCTTCAACTGTTCTAGCATTACTAATGTACGAGTACTTTGCTAGACTAGGAGACTACGCTATGTCAGCTACGGTAGCTACTATCCTAACGATAATAGTGATACCTGTGGTTATACTATGGATAAGATCCATTATGAAAGGTGAGAAAGAGTAATGAAGAAAGCGTTTAAGCTTAGAAAACCTGGCCTCTTAGGTTCACCCTTTAAAATACTTATCCTGAACTTTATAGCATGGATTGTAGGGGTTCTCTGGATAACTCCGTTCATAGGCATTTTCATGACAAGTATTAGGCCCTTTAGAGAAGTCGTCATTTACGGTTGGTGGGCTTTTGCCCCATTCACATTCACCCTCAAAAACTATATTGATGCTCTTTTCAACCCCATGTTCTCCCTTGGTAAAGGAATACTTAACTCGTTCATAATAGCAATACCAAGCACTCTAATACCAGTAAGTATTGCTGCTTTAACAGCCTACGGTTTCGCACGCTTCAGCTTACCCGTAAAGAAGTACTTGTTCGCAACAATACTTTTCCTAATGGCTGTTCCGCAGCAAATGACAATAATCCCAATATTCTTCCTTCTAAGAAACCTTCACTTACTAAACACATACCTTGGATTAATACTTATACATTCATCATGGGGTATTCCGTGGATAACGTTTTTCCTAAGAAACTATTTCTCACTACTACCTGTGGAGCTTGAGGAAGCAGCTAGAGTTGATGGGGCAACAGATTTCCAGGTTTTCAGAAAAGTTGTTTTGCCCTTAGCGCTTCCCGGCCTTATTTCAGCGTCTGTTCTCCAGTTCGCATGGGTTTGGAACGACTTCTTCTTCGCATTAATGCTTATATTTGACCCTAACAAAATGGTTGTAACACAAATGCTACCTAGACTTAAAGGCCAATACCAGGTTGACTGGGGTCTTCTGTCTTCAGGATCTGTTATTGCTATGCTCGCACCTCTCCTAATATACGCTCTATTCAATAGATACTACATGAGAGGATTTAGAGGATGGGCTATGAAGAGGTGAATTAGGTATGGCTAAGGGTGTGAAAATAGTTAACATCTGGAAAATCTTTCCCCCAAAGGTTGTTGCGCTAAAAAACATTAATGTTGAAATTAAGCCCGGGGAATTCTTCGTAATACTTGGCCCATCAGGTTCCGGTAAAACAACATTACTTAGGATTATTGCAGGATTAGAAATACCAACAAAAGGCAAAATTGTCATTGGCGATAAGGAAGTTGTAAGTGTCGAAGATGGAGTTTTCGTAGAACCTAGAGATAGGAACATTGGAATGGTGTTTCAAAACTGGGCTCTATATCCTCACATGACAGCTTATGAAAACATAGCTTTCCCTCTGAGGCTTAAGAAGCTCCCTGAAGATGAAATTAGAAAGAGAGTTAAAGAGGTTGCTGAAGCACTCGGAATAGCCGATTTACTCAACCGTAAACCAGCTCATATGAGCGGCGGGCAACAGCAAAGAGTAGCAGTTGCTCGCGCATTAGTTAAACAACCAGATGTACTGTTGCTTGACGAACCCTTCAGCAATTTGGATGCGAGAATTAGGGTTACAGCTAGAGAGTTCGTTAAGGAACTTCAGAAGAAGCTCGGAATAACAACAATACTTGTAACCCATGATCAAGCCGATGCTTTCGCAGTCGGAGATAGAGTAATGGTTTTGAGAAGAGGTGAAACGCAACAAGTAGGTATCCCCGAGGAACTCTATAATAACCCAGCAAACGTTTTCATAGCGAACTTCATAGGAGATCCGCCAATGAACATTTACAAGCTACCAACATCACATAAGATTATCAAAAGTCTAGACATTCCTTCGGAAATAGGTAAGGAATATAGTGAAGTATTCATCGGGATACGTCCGGATGAAGCAGTAGCTTTAGAACCAAACAATGAAGGGCATTTAGAAGGCAAAGTTGTTATAGTAGAATATGTAGGGTCACGTAGATATGCGAAAGTCGATGTTGACGATGGAGTATCACTAAGGGTTCTTCTAGAATGCAATGCGAACCATGGAGACCCGGTTAAAATAAAAGTGTATAAGTTGCACGTATTTGCACCGGAAGGTAAGAGGCTAACAACAATAACGTATTAGCCAATAATTTCCACAGTAATGTAGTGTGCTTCAATATCTTCAACGGAAGCCCCTAAACCTCCAATACTTAATTCTTCTCCGTCCTTAGTTTCAACAACTATTGTTCTTGTTCTATCATCGGGGCTCCTATATACTCTCTTAGCGTAAGCCTTTACTTCAGCAGGCTTGCCCGTTTTAATCCATTTGCCAACAACGTCTACTAGTACCGTATAGTTTTCTTTTAACGCTCTATCTATTATCGGCATAACTAACCATTGATGCTTAGCGAAGTATTTATCGCCTCTCATAACTTCGAATTCCTTTATCACTTCAACATTTCTCCAGTACCCGAAATAGTATGTGTCATTTAGAAGAACGAGCAGTTCAGGTTCTGTTGTGAATAGAGCATATCCTTTACCGAAAATCACAGCTCTTTTAAAGTCATGTTCGAAAGCCTTTATGAAGCCCGTTGACTGATATAGGAGCCTTATGTTCCTTACACCCTCAATTCTCTTAATTATTTTCTCATTAGGATACTCTATTAGCGTTATTGAAAACGGTATTGATGGTTCTTTAGAGAGCTTATTGGTTAGTGTCGTAAGTATTTGTGATAATATGTTAAGGTTTAATGAAGCATACCCGTCAATCGACATTTGCTTAATCCACTCAATAGTTCTTTCAATACTCGCTTCCATACTGTGGGAAACCCATAGGTAGGGTTCATGTGTTTCAGTTGTTTTGTAGAGTTTCTCAAGTTCCTCAACTATCCTATTGTTAAGGCTCATTATCTGTTCAATATATGACCTAACATATCTTGTTAAAGCAATGCTTGGAGGAAGAGCCCTATACTTTCTCGGCCTACCAGCCTTAATTTCTATAAGTCCTTTCCTACATAGGCTCTCAAGAACATCGTATACCCTTGGTAAAGGTATTCCAGCTTTAGAAGCTAGTTTAGGAGCAGTTTCCTCACCAATCCTTAGCAAGGTAAGGTATGCTTTCCCCTCATACCCTTTTATTCCGAGGGCCTCTAGTGACTTAAGAATTATGTCCATGTTTTCCTCCATAGCTGAAGACCCTAATTTATCTCTCGAAAGTGATAATTTCTAGGTAACTTCTATATACTACAAGATAATATATGTTATCTTAAGCAATTTAAGTGATGCGGCATGAAGGTTTCCGATTT
>Ga0180301_10000602_pt1 | contig 27692 bp, 22 predicted proteins | sample GuaBasSediGuay16_FD_121797 | JGI IMG/M metagenome (GOLD analysis project Ga0180301, IMG submission 121797) | Subseafloor sediment microbial communities from Guaymas Basin, Gulf of California, Mexico - Guay16, Core 4569-2, 12-15 cm | ecosystem: Environmental > Aquatic > Marine > Hydrothermal... | reverse complement strand
ATCAAAAATTACTCTAGCAATCCCTGCTCCGATACCTGGGCTTGCAGGTAATCCACGAACTATTACATTAGCTTCACTAAGTTTAACTACCTTCTCACCCTTTACCTCAACTCTTCTCTCCTCCTTAGCCTTCTTAACACTCCATACAGTCTCTGGACGGGCTTGTACAATGAATACATTGTCTGGGAATTGCAAGTCCATGTCAATGGCCCACTCAATATCCATTGCACGGCCATAGTGTTTCTCGATCAAGATACCTAGTTCGGCTAATTTCTTAACTTCATCCTCATTAAGGCTTGGAGCTTCTGGATCAAATAATGGGAACCTAGGATCAGGGAGCTTAATGGTCTCGTTTGCACCTTTTTCAGGATTAAAGACTATAGCGATGCTCTTTCTATTGATCTTTTGTTCTCTAATCTTTAATGTATCCTTTTCAACAACCCATTCATCAGGTGTTACTTTGCCACCAACAACAGCTTCTCCGAGACCCCATGCTCCCTCAATAACTATTACATCCGTCTCGCCAGTAACTGGATGTAGTGTAAACATTACGCCAGCTGAGCGACTATTAACCATTTTTTGAACAGTAACACTCATTAAGGCTTTTTCATGTGGAATTCCTTGTGCGACACGGTAGAAAGTAGCACGTGCAGTAAAGAGGCTAGCCCAACAATCCTTTACACGCTTAACAACTGCATCTTCTCCATAGACGTTTAAATAGGTCTCTTGTTGACCTGCAAAACTTGCTTCTGGCATGTCTTCTGCAGTTGCACTACTACGTACTGCAACACGTAGTTTCGATGGATCAATATTTAGCCTTGAAGCCAATTCTCTATAAGCATTTCTAATGGCCGCCTCTACTTCTGGAGGCATAGGCGTCTCTTTAATCATTTGCCTGATCTTGCTTGTTGTCTCATCTAATGCTTTCTTATCGTTAACATCAAGATCCCTTAACATAGCATAGATTTTCTCGCCAAGACCTGTTGAGTCGAGGAAGTACTTATATGCATAAGCTGTTACCGCAAATCCTGGAGGTACGGGTATTCCTGCTCGAATCATCTCCCCAAGATTAGCATTCTTGCCTCCGACAAGTACTACATCATCTTTTGTAACTTCTTCAAGCCATAGTACAAATCTTTTCTCTTTAGGTACATCGGACATACTATTCTACCCTCCAATTATAACCTCATGGGATACGCTATTACATATATGGTTTTATAAGTAATTCGCTCTCATTTAAATACATCTATATATACTAATTACGACTATATTTATAGGAAGTTAAATGTATGATTAAAATAATGTAGCGTAAATAAAGACCCGTCTACATACTATAACTGTACATGTAAGCCATTTACATGAATCGAGATATTAATAAAGACTTAATAAAGAGGGTCAGAAGCTAATCCCTTCATCACCTACTAATCAGCCGCGTCATCATTCATCATATTACTTCTTACGACTACTCCTTTTTCTAGTATGCATTCTACTTTTAATAACTCTCCAGTAAGCCCATGCTCTTCTCTTAAGGGTCTGGAGTCTATGGGAAGTAGGTACTATAGGTGATTTCGAACGAGGTACTAGGGATCCGAAACCGTTAATACTGCGCGTCATTAGTATGGATAGTGCTATAGCTTGTATCCTCTCATAGTTCAATATCCTCTTTTTAATATCATTAATGTATTCATCCAAGAATTTAGTTGTATGAACACCATTTATGAAAACTGGGTGTTCAAGAATACTTTTAATTAATAATATATTTGTGTCAACACCAATAATAATATATTCACGGAGAGCCCTAAGCATACGGTTTATAGCCTCTCTTCTAGAAGGAGCCCATGCAATAATCTTAGCAATTAATGGATTATATTCTGCAGGAATAATTGAACCAGCCGTGATACCACTATCAATACGTATCCCGGGTCCGCTTGGCTCATGGTAATCAGATACCGTACCAGGGCTTGGAAGCATTGTAACAGGATTTTCAGCATTTATACGAGCTTCTATAGCGTGTCCATGTATGCGAATATCGTCTTGTTTCAGATCCAGTCCTTCTCCCATCGCTATTAATAATTGTTGCTTAACAATATCTACTCCTGTAATCATCTCCGTAACCGGATGCTCAACTTGCAGCCTAGCATTTATCTCCATAAAGTAGTGTTTTCTAGTCTTTGGATCAAATAGAAATTCAACCGTACCCGCATTAACATATCCTATGTACTCAGCAAGTTTTACAGCATCTTCCGTTATAGCTCTTCTCTCATCAGGAGATAATATTGGTGCGGGAGCCTCCTCAATAACCTTCTGATACCTATGCTGGATACTACAATCTCTCTCAAAGAGATGAATTACCTTCTCTCCATTACCAAGTATTTGTATCTCAATATGCTTCGGGGAAGTAAGGAATTTCTCTACATAAAGCCTTTTATCTTTAAAGGCATCTTCGGCCTCCTTACTAGCTTGTTCATATAACTTTTCAACATCTTTTTCATTGTACACTATCCTCATTCCCATGCCTCCTCCACCACCAACAGCCTTTAGTAGAACCGGATATCTGTATTCATTAGCAAATTCTATAACATCTTCTGGCTTCTTTACTGGCCTCCATGGAAGAGTAGGTATACCTGCTTCTTCGGCCATTTTCTTAGCCCTAGCTTTATCGCCACTAAGCTCCATAATATTCGGTGGAGGTCCTACAAATACTAGTCCTCTGCTAACAACTTTTCGTACAAATAATGCATTTTCTGAAAGAAACCCATAACCAGGATGAATGGCATCAGCGCCTAATTCTAATGCAGCCTCGATTATTTCATCCATATCAAGATAATTAGATACTTGATAATCACCATCCATAAATCTCCTATGTAAACTGTATTTGTCAATAGAAGTATAGATTCCAAGAGGAATCCAACCTAGTTCCCTCACTGTCCTTGCAATCCTTATAGCTATCTCTCCTCTATTAGCTATCAAGATCCTGTATTTTGCCACGTCTCAATCCACTCCGATCTTAGGGGTACTTATCCTCATTACTATTGAATTATTGTCTATTTTCAAGTACATAACTAAGGTTTTAAAAATTGTGCCTTTTCATTAATGACCTCCTTCTAACACTTAGACAAATGTCTATAAAAATTTTGAATATCTAGGCATAATTATTGAAATGAAAACTATCTATATTCTATTCTAACAGATTCTATACTTTTAAAGACACTCATAAAGTCTCGATAATTATTTAAAGATTCCATACTTCGTAACTTAATCAAATCATCTTCACTTAATGGCTTGATCCTATATATATAAAGTGAAGTCCCCACAGTTTCGATAACATGGAGAAATCCTCTATTCAGCATCATATACAATACAGCTTCTATATCTCGTTTAGAAGGTATTGGTAAATGGGAAGGATGTGTATGTGATGATAAACAATGACGTATGAATGGTATCCTAACATGATCGACTTCTCCTTCAACAAGAAATCCTTTACCATTAAACAATATAGCTAAGAAATATTCCCTTTCATTAATCATTGTTTTACTCGCATAATTCTTCATTAGATAGTGTAATGACTCTACATAGATACTAGGTATTAAAAAATACAGTTCATTAAGGCTATAGTATCCCTTACCTATAGCTATATCTACGTCGATATCCCATTGGCTACTAAAGATTTTAATGCTTTCTTCAGGCTCATAACTACATTTATATGGATCAATTTCTATAGTGCTGGGAATAATTGGTCTATTATCATAGATGTTCTTATCAACAAAAATATCTTCGCACCATGCATCATCTAAAACATCTTCTAAGAAATTGATGAATCGGGATAAAAATCCAATATACTTGGTACTACTATTCTCTAAGATCATTTGTTCTCTCAATATATTTTTACACCATATAGCGTATTCAATGGAATTATTTGAAAGCTTTCCTAGCTAGTTCAACATATATATCAATGGATTTGTAAAGGCTATCTAGGTCTATATATTCATTAACAGTATGTGCCTGTGAAGGCTCTCCTGGTCCATAAGATATAGCCTCTACACCAACCTCGGTATAATAGTGTAGATCAAGTCCTCCGGTACAAACAACTTTCCTTGGCATGAATCCAAGGACTCCATATACTACTTCAGTTAATGTATTTATTAATTTTGAATCAGGAGAGACAAATGACGGACTAAGCCTTGTCAAAACATTTATTTCAACCCTGGCCTTAGCCAATGAAGCAGCCTCCATAATATACTTCTTTAGCTCTTTTTCAGCCTGATCAAGATCCTCCTCTACAATTAATCTTCTATCAATACTGAAGCTTACTTCACCAGGCACTATATTTGGACTTCCTGGTGCAGATACCTTTCCTCCGAGCACCATAGTAGCCTTCTTGGATTCTTCTTCATCATATTCATACCTACTTATTCTAGACTCAATAACTGGCTTGACATTTTCAATTAGATACTTAGCAATGTAAACCATTTTCTCAAAAGCATTCTCTCCGTGCCATGGAGTACTACCATGTGCCTGCTTACCCTTAACAATAACATCAAGCCATATTCCTCCTTTATGCCCAATCCATATGGTGCCTAGGCCACTAGGCTCTCCAATAACTACCCAATCAGGTCTAGATCCCAGTTCATTAACTAGGTATCCTGTACCAGTCAAACCCCCGATCTCTTCGTCAGGTACATAAGCTATCTCGACAATATGATCCATAAGTTCTTTAGTGGAAGCTAAATAAGCTATTGCTGCTGTAAAAGCTGCAAGTCCACCTTTCATATCAGTTGAGCCGCGCCCGTATATTCGATTATTTATTTTCTTAGGCTTAAAGGGTTCTGTAACAGTCCATCCACTGCCGGGTGCCACAATATCGTAGTGTCCATTATATTGTAGAACTTTCTCTCCTGACCCTATCCTTGCTATTAATATGTATCTGGGTTTATCCGGATTCATTGACTTATCAAGGTATTTTCTTGAGTAATCATCCGGTACTCTATGAATTGTTGTATGTACACCATAGTTCGATAAAACCTCCGCATAATATTCAACTATATCCTTATATGCTTCACCGAGAACTGTCGGATATTCAATAGATTTTTCCAAGACTTCTTCAGCTAAACTATAGACCCATGATGGCAACATGTTTTTCACCAGAAGTTTTTATTACTGCAATACTACTAATAACAGAACTACAATATTAATTATTCCTAGTGAAAACCATGGAAAAATCTATAGAGACTATTACATTGATTAGAAGTTGTATAGATCCATAGATGCGGTATAGTGATATATGTACCAATAATTGTGGGAAGATACCTAAAGGATACACGACAGATAGTATGCTTGGCAAATCACTTATTGCGATTAATAGTAATTGAAGCTGGTGAAAAGTCGTAATAGGTGGTAAACACTTCCTACTCTAGATTTAATAGTGAATACGCTTAATTTATATAATATTAAAACTTAGATGATGGTGTTAGAATGTCTCGAAGGTATAGAATAGAGACATCTCTAGGAGATATGATGGAGATTGAGGTTAAAGAAGAAAGGGATGGATATAAGGTTAAGATTGTTGGTGAAAATGAAGAGTATTATGTCCGTGTATTAGGGTTTGATGAAGATCTTAGGCAAGCCATACTGGATATCAATGGCAATAGAATAAGAGTTGACGGTTTCTCGTCAGGAATAATTATCGATGGCATACCGGCTATTATTAAGAAAATCATAGAGTTTATACCCACGGGATTGTCATCCAAGGAAATCGAGAAAAGGCGTACAACTATTGGCATAGAGAAAGGCATGGTCGTAGCTCCTTTATCCGGCCGAATAATTGATATCAAGGTTAAGGAGGGCGATAAGGTCTTCATTGATAGTGCAGTTGCATTAATAGAGTCAATGAAAATGATTACCGAGATCAAGGCAGGAATCGATGGAGTCGTTGAAAAGGTATACGTTGAACCTGGCAAGGCCGTTAATAAGGGCCAGCCTATAGTTAAAATTAAGCCCTTAGAAGAGTCTGAGGAGAAGGAAAGTAAGAAAAAGAAGAAGAGGAGTAAGAAGAAAAAATAGCATTATAACGGCATATTTCCATGTTTCCTAGGTACAACTTCCTCTCTCTTATCCCGTAGAGCCTCAATAGCCATAAAGATCTTCTTACGAGTCTCTCTAGGCATTATAACATCGTCAATATATCCAAGTTCAGCTGCACGATACGGATTAGCGAATACGCGACGGTACTCTACTAGTTTTTCTCTCATAAACTTCTCTGGATCAGGCTGTTTAGCAGCCTGCTTTCTATAGAGGATACGAACTGCCCCTTCAGGACCCATAACAGCTATCTCGGCCATAGGCCAGGCATATACAATATCCGCTCCAAGACTACGGCTTCCCATCGCTATATAGGCTCCTCCATAAGCTTTACGTATAATTACCGTGATCTTCGGTACTGAGGCAGATGCATATGCGTATAATATCTTAGCCCCGTGCTTAATGATTCCACCATGCTCCTGATCTATTCCTGGCATGAAGCCCGGAGTATCTACAAACGTTATTATCGGTATATTGAATGCATCCAAGAATCTAACAAAACGAGCTATTTTCATGCTAGCATCAATATCTATAACACCAGCATTAACAGATGGCTGATTAGCTACAATACCCACGGTATAACCGCCTATCCTACCAAAGCCTATAACGGCAGATCTAGCATAATCGGCTTGTATCTCTAAGAATTCACCTCCATCAACAACACTAGTAATAATGTCTCTTATATCAAATGGTTTAGTCGGATCTGTTGGTACTATAGAATCTAGCTCTGGGTCTTCACGATCCCATGGATCGCCTATATCGACATATGGCGGATCCTCAGTATTATTCTGTGGCAAATAACTCAATAATTTACGAGTTAGTCTTAAGGCAGAGTCATCATCTTCTGTTACAAAGTGTGCAACACCACTAGTGGTTGCATGCACTTTTGCTCCTCCAAGTTCTTCAAATGTGGTCTCAATGCCTGTTGCTGCTTTAACAACTTCTGGCCCAGTAATAAACATAAATGAGCCCTTAGTCATTATTATGAAATCTGTTAATGCAGGACTATAGCTAGCTGCACCAGCACATGGGCCAAGTATAAGGCTTATCTGGGGAATAATACCACTAGCCTTTGCATTTGCTGAGAATATAAGGCCTGCTGCATGAAGACTTGCAACTCCCTCCTGTATACGTGCTCCTCCACTATCCCATAGTCCTATAACTGGTGCCTGGTTCTCAATAGCCATTTCAATTATTCTTGCAATTTTAAGGCCATGCATTTCACCAATACTACCGCCCATGACTGTGAAGTCCTGTGCGAACAGATATACTAATCTACCATCAATTTTGCCGAAACCTATAATAACTCCGTCTCCTAGATACTTTACTTTCTTAAAATCAATTCCAAGTTCTTCATAGTATCTAGATCTAGTTATTGTTAGCCATCCGAGTTCCTGAAAACTATCTCTATCAAGTAAACGTTCTAATCTTTCACGAGCCGTAAGCTTACCTTTACTATGCTGAACCTTTATTTTCTCGGGTCCACCGCCTTCAAGGCTTTTCCTACGTAGCTCACGGAGCTCTTCAACCATTTCATCGAAATTACGGTATTCAAAAGACAAATTAACGTCTCCTCCTTAGTATAGCTACTGTTGCAAATGTTCCTACACCGCCGATGTTTTGCGCTAAACCAATCTCTGGATCACTAGCTTTATAGCCAGGGAAGTCGCCGCGAAGCTGCATGGTAACCTCAGCGATCTGGTAGACACCTGTCGCTCCAACGGGATGCCCACGAGCCTTTAATCCACCACTAAAGTTTACTTCCGGTTTATCGCCTTTTCCAAAACGCCCTTCTCTCCACTCTTTTACTGCCTTACCTTTTTCAACAAAACCAAGATCCTCTAGTGATATATATCCCGTAATATGAAACGCGTCATGTACTTCCGCATAATCTATATCCTTTACATCAATACCGGCCATTTTATAAGCGTCTTTAGCTGCACGCACGACAGCATCCATGGTCAATAAGTCTCTCCTACTGCCAAGATCAACGCTGTCAGTTGAAAAGCCGAGCCCAGCAACTTCTACGAGAACATCACGGCCCATAGTCTTTGCAATTTCCCTAGCCCTTTCCTCGCCACGTACTAGTATAACTACAGCTGCTCCGTCACCTATTGGGCTACAGTCAAATAGCTTAATAGGATCAGCTATAATAGGGCTCTTAAGAATAGTTTCTAAACTAGTTTTTCTGGGAATTTGAGCATATGGATTATAAGAGGCATATTCATGCATTCTAAGAGGCCAATAAGCAAGATCCTCATCCTTATACCCAAACTTATTCATATAAAGACGAGCTACTAATGCATTTAACCCAGTAAAACTAGCACCATATACAAGCTCATACTCGGTATCAGCTGCTTGCGCGAGTGCTTTTGTTGCATGAGCTGTAAGTTTTTCTGTAAGTTTTTCAATACCTCCAACAGCAACAATATCGGCTAGACCAGAGGCTACAAGACCATAGCCAGCATAAAATGCTGCCCCGCCACTACCACAGGCGGCTTCTACCTTAAATGAGGGAATACCTCTTAATCCACTATAGTCAGCCATTAATGCACCTAGACTATCTTGCTCCATGAGAACACTAGAGGTCATATTACCAACAACTAGAGCCTGAGGCTTAGTACCTCCAGCATCATCTATGGCCTTAATCATGGCCTCCGAAAAAAGATCTCTTGCACTACGTGTATACCATCTATCAATTTTAGTCATTCCAACTCCAACAACAAATATAGGATCACGGGTCAAAATCATACACCATGACTATTAATTTTCATAAGTACTTACGGACACTTCATTCAATCTATGGAGTCTATTAAGGAAAATGTACTATAAAAATTCAACTCTTATTGAAGTAAGATATCGATTAAGTAACGGGTTAATAATAGAAGATTTTACATGAACGATCTCTTCATGATCCTTATAACATTTTTTTAAAACTTAATATACTGTCATAAAGCCTATATTTTAATATCCAACAAAGAAGAACAATAATTGTAGGAGTAAAGTCAAGGTGAAATTAAGTGACTAATATTAGTGTTATTAGCAGTAAACTTGTTGAGTATGTTGCTAGACTTGCAGTTGGCTTATCTGTAGACGAAAGTGATTTAAGGAGAATAACTGGGTCGGTCCTTTATCCAATTGTTAGGGAAGCTGTTAACCGTGTAGCTAGCGAAATAGTCATTGTACGCAATGGACTACTTAGATGCAATATTTGCGGTAGGGGGCCATTTACACGTAGAGGACTCTATCTTCACCTTATAAGAGTCCATAGATATGATATTATGGGATATGTAGAAGATGAATATAATAAAATAGTTAAAATTATAGGCCTCAATAAAAAATATTAATTGAAATATACACTTCTTCATTAATTCGACGAAAAATGATCTATTAATTTAAATTAAAAAGTCCCCTAGGGGTGGAGTATCTTCATTGGCTTGTAGCCTCTGAAGTGGAGTCACCGGTCATCCATTCCTATAGATTACTCGGCATATCTATAAATCTTTAATAAGATATTATCTATGAGTATGCCTCTTTTGTCACGATCTGTAATTTTATGAATATATTATATCTTATTTTCTCCTCTTTTATTTCCTCTATAAATTTAATACCCTGTTCAACATAATCCTCCTTCTTAATTTCTGACATTACTATAGTGGGAAATGATATACTATAATAGGCGGCATTCTTTATATGGCTTAGCATTGATTGTAAATTACCTGGTATTCCACTTGCAAAAGTCAAATCCACTCTTATAAATCCCCATGGAGGTATATATGCAGCTACCCATCCATGCGACCCTCCACCTATGAACTCATATGATAAAAACCCGCCTGCCGTTGTTGATCTTAAATAAAAATTATTTGAGATATAAACCATTCCAGTTTCGAGATACGATGGGATACCAGAAGCTCTTAGCAAAGTTATTATAAGGTTTGACTGATCGTCACAGTCTCCTTTTCTACGCAATATTACTTCCCACGGATGCCTCGGAGGTACCCTTGTACTATACTTCACATAGGAATTTATCCAATTAAGTGTGGATGCCAGATAATATAATGGAGTACTACTAGAGTTTCTCAGAATATATTTATAGAGTAATTTAATAAGAGGATTTGTATAATTCCATAAACTAGTGACGTTCGTTAATTCCTTCAACGAAACTGGTATCTCATCCCATGTTCCGGCATTACTAAAACTAAGATCTCTTATTTCTTCTAATCTCTTTGTCACATTAATACGAACTCTGTATAAAACCTTCGACGAGGCTGTATCATTAGAGTCTAAAACATCATTGATTGTAATATTAGGTATTAAAGTATAATCCTCATTATCTCTTTCAATTTTAAATGGAATCTGCATATCATTGTAATATAGACTAGCATATAAAATCTCCTGTGAAGACGTATTTAAAGGATAATCATATATAAGCAGATCGGTTTTGTTTATTTGAAGAGGTTGTTTACCTAAATTAGTAATGTTTCCTCCTATCTGTAATTCAATAGTATAAATAAATTTTAGATCCTCTAAAGCATTATTTGCATAAACTACTAGAGATGAACTAATATTCAGGAATAATATAGTAACAATCATTAACACGTATAATAGTCTGTAATTCACTTTCGTACTACCTATAACCCTTTTTATCATTGCTAAGCTAATAAACTAACTATTCTCCTATATAAGCAAATATATGACATCTCTTGAAATAATCCCATTAACTAAGGTTCCCTAACTACCTGAATTATCTTGATTAAACTATCCTTGCTAATTTTTAAATGTTCAGAAATTATTTGATAAATAAAATATTTAATAGTATCCTGTGCTATAGAAAAGGCAATAATAAGTTATAGTATGTACTATATTAAGGTAATTTATACCTTAAACTCCTCGAATTACCTTATATCCTTTAACAATAAGAGCTATCATTCGGATCGGATTATAAAGCCTATAGGTTAACATTTTCTACGATCAAAAATAATATAAAAAGATTAGAAAAAGACTAATATGGGAACTATTCAGGCTTTATGACAACTAAATTTACGCTTGTTAATCCATCTAAAGCCATGAGTAGTGGTTCAATAATTTCGTTTATATTCATTTTTAAATCTCTACTCATTCTATCAGCTATTTCATTAATAGTATTCTTACCATCACATAATAGCCATACATAATATGCTAAAGGACTTAGTTCATAAACTTCATTCTCGCTCAGGGCTACATAGAAATTTTCTCCTTCCTCACCGAGGAATGTTCCTTTTCTTTCTGGAACTTGTTCTTTCATATTATTAAACTTCTCTAAGAAATCAGTAGGCCTAGTTTCCTCTTCTGACATTAGTACCTACCTCCAAAGCTCTTGCGTTTCCTAAATCCTCCACGACTTTTTCTATAGTCTTCCATTGGAGCTGTTGGCATATCTTCGGGTATATCCTCTTTTGAAGGTACTTCAGCGTCTTCTATTTCATGAACTTTTGTTGAGCTTCCTATATTGAGTTGTACTTGTCCACGATAACTAGATGTCCAAGCACCTTCTATATTTACTGCCTTACCTTCTTCTAACGTGCCAGCTTTCCTGCCCCAGAGTGTTGCCTTGACTCTTCCCGATTCATCTCCTAATACTGCATCACTAATAGTTCTTGGACCCTTACGTGTTTGTATAACTCTCGGAGGACTTGTCTCTAATACTCTTACTTTTACATGTACGTTTTCCTGATGCGGTTTTAAATCTTTAATAAGGGTTTTACGAGATTTGGTTTCTTCAGACATATGTATTTCGACTCCTAGGGTTTCAAGTTATGGGTATAGTTAGAGATTATCCTATCTGGTATTTAAATCTGACGTATAAAATATATGAGGTGTTAAATGATATTTCCTTAAAATTCTGTTCAAAACACTAATGCAAACATATGATTCTAAACCACAATAATGTATATGAGATAGATCACTTGGCTTATCCGTACATCCAAAACCTTTGATAAAGTAAAAGTGGGCATTAAGATCCCTAGATATGAGTGATTCGAGATCCTGTGATGATTCCTTGGTTATTAAACACCAGATCGCAACAATGAACACATCTTCATTCATTAATAAATAATCTATATGCCAATGTGGTTTCTTTATTTTCTTCAGGTGACGGTTTATTCTAGCTCGTAAACCGCCAGGGCCATGCGCACTACCAATATATGTGTAAAATCCCCTCCTAAACTTGATTAATCCCAAAGACCCAATTCTAGTATTTACATCACGATTGACTTTGATCAATAAAATATAGTATCCTTTTTCCTTGGGTATTTTCATATTCTTTACCTTTACAATGTTCGGACAAGTATTACTCTTTCCCTCTGTATATAAGAGGTCTCCATAATATAAATCATTGGGGAGGAGTAATATGGAGCTCGACAAGGATTTTGTTAAATATTTAAAGAAGACATTAGAGGATACGAAATTCGCCATTGAAGGAGGAAGTGATCCAAAGGCTAAGAAGATTAGAAAAACATCATACATATTTCTATCAATGCCTGATCCAACTAGTATTAGTACAATGATTGGTATTACACTATATACAACAAGCAAGGTTCTTGAGAAGAGAAAGATAAGAGGCATTAAAGATTATATAGCTGAATATAACATTATGGTGAAAAATGCTAAAGATATTATAAAAGATCTACAGATTTAGTATTCATAATATGATTTAAAAATTATTCAGCTGAGCAACTCTTCATCATCTTTCTCTACTCAGCTGAAAACCGGGCTCTTCATCTATCTTTCTTTATTCATTAATGAATTTAATATATGCATCTCTAATCATTAAAAGTTTTGTCTATACCTTCTGTGACAGATTAAGGGTGAATACCTATAAGGGACAATGTATCTATGATAATACAGTTAGGTGTTTAGAGGAATGTCTAAAGGAATTAGTGAACTATTGCATTTAGCCCATAGATTTGTTGAGGAATTGGGCAAACCTTTTGTTGGACGCGAGGAAGAGGCTAGAGCTATAGCCTTGTCAATAGTTTCAGGCGAACACATCGTATTAGTAGGTGAACCTGGAACTGCTAAATCAGCAATGGCTAGACGTGCAGCCGAGTTAATCAATGCAAGATTCTTTAAATACCTCCTAACAAAATTTACGGAACCCGACGAACTATTTGGACCACTTGACATAAATGCCCTGAAAAAAGGAGTCTATGTAAGAATTACAACTAATAAGCTTCCAGAGGCAGAAATAGCATTTATAGATGAAATATTTAATGCCAATTCAGCAATATTGAACATGTTCTTAACTATTATGAATGAACGCATATTATATGATGGATATAATGAGATAAAAGTACCTTTATGGACAATGATCGCAGCTAGTAATAGAGTACCCGATGAGCCGGAGCTTCAAGCTCTTTATGATCGCTTCTTATATAGACATTTTGTTAAACCCGTTAGTGAAGATAAATGGATGGATCTGCTTGATGCTGTATGGAAAATTGAGGCCGGATTCTATATGAAGGCTGAACCAGTGCTCTCAATGGACCACATAAGACATTTGAATAAATTATTGTTTGAAGTCGACTTATCAAAGATCAGGGAGAAATTAGTAAAGCTATATGCTATTCTAGAGGATCATGGAATACATATAACCGATCGTAGAAAGGGGAAGGCCTTAAAAGCAATAGCTGCTTCAGCATTGCTTGACGAAAGAATGGTTGCTACAGAAGACGATTTATTAGTTTTAAAGATAGTCGCACCAAGAGATCGAGAGGAATCCGAGCAGGTAACGGCAATACTAATGGATGAAATAAAAGCTTCTGAGAAATATCTACGTGAACTCGCAGAAATAGAGGCTAATGTGCGTGAAGCAAAACAATATATCATGGGAATTACTGAATTTGAGCCAAGGCTTGTAGATTATTTACGCAGTTTTGAATCCGTACGTGATAAGGTTCGTAGAATAGCGGAAGAAACAGGTGACGAAGTTGTACGTAGGAGAGCACTTGATGTACTAGCTGAAATAGGCGACGTTATAACATTGATTAGGAGGAAACTCGGAATATAATATCTATGGGTATAGAAGGGTTGACTCAGAAATTGTTTAATTATATGGAGAAGTTTAATAGGGGAGTTTTAAAGAGTATAAATTATAATGATCCTGTTGTTAAATATCGTGGTTCTAAAGTTCTTAGACTGGTTTCGATACTATCAAATAAGAAGAAAGTGGATCTAGATATTTATACAGCTATAGACATATTCTATACATTTTATTTACCATATCCGATCATGGACGATCCTAAGAATATTCCACAAAATAAGATCGTGTCATATAAAATCATTGATTCAATGCTTAGATCAGCTTATATACATGATCTTAGAAGCCGGACTGTAGCTGATAACTTATTAAGTAGTGTTGCAGCCGGAGTATTTATTACAGAACTACAGAATCAATTTGAGAAGTTAAAGGAGAATAATAGGAGCCTCCAAAGCCATGAAAAAGGGGAGGTTAATGACAATATTGGGGATAGCATTAAAAAGAACGTCGAAAGGGCAATGGCTATTGCTATGAGCGATGTAGAGAACGTTAAAAATTTACGTAATCTTGTTGAAGGCGAACAGCCTGGCACAGTTAGTATGATGGCTTACGAGGAATATACTCCTCAACTAATAAGATTAGCTAGAAATACTGAAGTTAAAAAAGTGCTTGAATTACTTGTAGGTATTAAGCCATGGACCATAAGTATCTCTCGTAAAACACAGAGATATAAACACGGTGAAATAACTGGTTATGAACTCGGCAAGGATATTGAAAGAATAGTTACATCAACACTGGCTCTGCCTGATGAACTGTTTTATCTTAGATTATTAGAAGGAAAGCTATTGTTATATCAGAAGGTGTTAACGCAGAGCCTTGGTCCACTATATTGCTTACTTGATAAATCTGGTAGTATGGATGGTATTAAGATGACATGGGCTAAAGCAGTAGTTTTAAGTCTTTATATGAGGGCTGTGAAAGAGCACCGTGAATTCTATTTTAGATTCTTTGATAGCGTACCATACCCATTAGCTAAGATCGATAAAAAGCCTAAGGCTCGACAGGTACTAAAATTATTGGAATATATAGCCCGTGTTAAGGGAAGTGGTGGTACGGATATTTCACGTGCAATAATATTGGCAGCAAATGATATACGTAGTGGTATTGTTAAGGAAACTAGCGATATAGTATTAATAACTGATGGCGTTGATCGTATAGCCGAGCAATTAGTAACGTATAATTTAAAGAAGTCAAGGGCTAGGCTGATAACAGTAATGATTCTAGGCGATAATAAGAGTCTAAGGAAGATATCGGCAAAGTATTTCATAGCTACAAAGTTAAGTAAAGAGGACATGTTACAAGTGGTTGAGGCCTAATCTGTTTTGAGGAAAAACTAATGTATGATCCCTTAGAACTATCTAAAAGAATATACAAGGTTGTTTCTAGAACTAAAAATAATCTGGAGGAAAGACTTTATTTTCGCTTCCGCAGAGACCGATGGTATGGCGGTATTATTTCAGCTGATGTTATCGGATGCAACCTTGTCTGTCGTTTTTGTTGGGCCTGGTATTTTCGTAATAATCCTTGGAAAGGACGTTGGCATGATCCATTTAGAGTTGCTGAGAAACTCACCTACATGGCTGGTAAATACGGGCTGAGATTTATACGTTTAACCGGTGCCGAACCAACTATAACTAGAAAGCATCTTATTGACGTCATCGAGTATGTAACTGATCATGGATACTATTTCATTCTTGAAACTAATGGTATATTGCTTGGAGCATATCCAGACTATGCAGAGGAACTTTCCAAATATTCAAAGTTGATTGTTAGGGTATCATTTAAGGGAGTGACTCCTAATGAATTTCAATATCTAACTGGTGCAAAAAAGGATGCATGGTATTTACAGCTCAGTGCTTTAGAGAACCTTATAGAACATGGTATGAGACCTGGTGAGCAAGTATATCCCGCTGCTATGATTGGTTGGAGCAAAGATCAAGATATAGAGTGGTTTTTAGAAAAACTTAGAGCTATTCATCCGGCTTTGATGGAGGTTGATTGGGAGTATGTGATTCTTTATCGGCATGTTGTAAAACTTCTTCGGAAGACTGGTCTCTGGCCTCCTCGGAGATATGTTTATCCTGGGAAGATTCCTGAAGAGATGATCTAGATTTAATCTTTTTAGTATACATTCTAGGGAAAATTGATATAATTATAATTATTGCTAGTAATCCCAATGCTGGTGTTAACATTATGTAGGGATCTGGTCTTTGTAATTCTATGAAACCGATCTTCATATAGGTGACTGTTGCATTATATCCAGTTGGATCATAAACTAGAAGGAGGTTTCCTTCTTCAACATTATTAGGCAAATGAATATATCCAGTATATTCTCTAGTTATATTTGCTAGGGACTTTAACCTAAGATTTCCTGACACGACATACGATAATGCCACAACTAATACCGTCTTATCCGATTCTATATGGACTAGTGTTCTATCCTTTACACGATCTATATTGTATAGTAAAACAGTGCCGTTATATGGTCTTCCACCAAGACTTAAAGTTACGTTTAATTTTATGGGGTTAGATAGCTTGAATCTTATGGGCTCTCCAATAGTATCTCCAGTAATAAGTGTAGACGGAGTCTCATTGAAGTTTATGTATAGTAACAATGAGCTAAAAACTATTAGAATAATAGCTAGAAATAATATGTTATAAACGATCCTCATCATGCCTAAGCGGAGTCTAGAGAACTTAATATAACCATTGATATAGGTAATTATAGAGAGTATTGAGATTATTACAAGATATATATCAATGCCTCTTGAATAGATCATGGCGTATGAAGTATCTGATCTAGTCAAGCTTATGGAAGTTGTTATGCCATTTAGTACAATTATTGATGATGCATTGTATTGATTACTTTTAAGATCGTATATAGCCACGATATTTTCAAGTTTAAATGGAAGCACTATCGTCTGACTCTTATCCAATGGATATAGGTGTATATACTCTGCTTTATAGTCCGTATAAATTAGATAGCCAGAGAGGAAGATTATTACTACGATTCCGACTATCACTATAACGAGATTAAGTACTCTTGGATCGCGGAGGCTAATGGAATCTGAACACATTATATTATACACCAGAAATAGTTTAACGTAGAGTTTAAACTAATAATCTTACCTATAATGATTTTAATTAGTTGATAAAACTAGTGATATAGCTACTATTGATGCTAATTTTTGTATTTTAGTACATGTGTCAGTTGTATCCCAGATTATACTCTTTATTACTGGATAGTTACGCCATTCAATTCGTGAACCATGCAGGCTTTCAAGAAGTAAAACTGTATGTATACTCAGTGTATCGGCAAGTGTTTCTAATACTACTTCGTCATCTCCTGCTAATGCTCTATTCTTAAATATAATAGTTTCTACAAGGATTCTTTCAAACAGGTTCTCCGTAATATCTGGTACTGCCTCCCATAATTTTCTCTTAACAATTTCTGATAATTCATCAGTTAATCCATTAATATAAGGAATCGGCGATAGTTTTTCAAGCCATTTATCAATCAATCCTTTAATAATGTATTTGGCTTCTTCTTTTTCTTGTTCATTATTGGCTATATCATAATACGCTGACGTTATCGATAATAATCCCGCTACGGCATATAGGAGATCTTTTGTTTCTTGGTAGGGGATTATAGTCTGACTAGACTCTATGGTCTCAGCCATATTTTCGAACACCAGAATAATAGTTGTGATTTAGATACCCTTAAAGACCCTAGGATACATGGCATGGGCAGGTTCTAATACAGGATAACAAGTATTCCAAGAACAGACATTAATACTAGTAGAGATGCGATAACATTTCCCAATGCTATGGATATTATTGATTTAATTCTATCGAGTCCTAACAAATAAGCAATTAGACTCCCTGTCCAGACTCCAGTTAGGGGTAGTGGTATAGCTACATAGAGAAGTAGCGCAATGTATATGCATCGGCTCCTCCTTATTTTTTCGGCCCTACTTTTTATTCTTTTAATGGTCCATAAGTATAGCTTCTTTAGGAAATTAATTTTATTAACAATTTTCTCCTCGGCCCAATTTAAGGCATAGATTATTGGAATTGAAGGCAAAGTGCTAAATATATATGATAATGCATATACTACTAAAGGATTATAACCATAGAGGAGTCCGTACGGAATAGCTATTCTTGCTTCTAAACCAGGGGCTAAAGCAAGCAATATTAATACTAGCAAATACATAGGTTCCAAATGTATCACCAGATAGCTCTGGAGTGTGATATTCTAATGACTAGTATTAACGGTTTACTCAACCTTATTAAAGAAAATTACTCATTAGCTGAAGTATACTCATTACTTACTAGGCTAAGTATTCACCATAGGCTGCAAGGATCAACTGGTATATGGAGAGCAGTAAATGAAGTAAAAGAATTTCTAGAAAATAATGGTCTTGAAACTAAGACTTATACTGTCATGAACGGGGAGAAGCTGGACCTTGTAACCTCACCTATTGGATGGGATCTAAAGTACAGTGAAGTAATCATAAGAGAAAATGAGAGAATTATTGCTAAATATAATACTATAGAGCATCCAACGCTAATAGCAGCACATAGTCCTGGAGGAAGCGATTCAGGTAAAATTGTTCTAGGAGGTTTAGATAAGCTTGATGGCTTAGATGGAGATGTACTACTAACTAGTGATAGCCCTTATCTAGTTTATGATAGAGCTGTAGAGAAGGGATTCAAGGCTATTATTTGGTATAATCCTTCAAGAAATCCACTGGGTGTACCATACACTGGCTTATTCTTTACGCCTGAAGAGTGGAAAAGAGCATCAATTCCAGTCATTACATTACCATATAAAGTAGTATCTAGAATCGTGACCAAAACGATAGGAGGCTCTAGATTAAGTATTGAATGGAATATAAGTATAGATCGGCATGAAAAAGGCCTACCCATTTTAGAGACATGTCTTGGTAATGGAGAGTATATCATTGCCGGAGTAGCCCATATATGTCATCCAAAACCAGGAGCACATGATAATGCAAGTGGTTCGGCTACTTTAGCTGGTAATGCAGTTGCACTAGCAAGGATCTTTAATAAAATTGATACTAATACTAGGCTCTGCTTATATTGGGTCCCTGAATATACTGGAACAATAGCATTATTTAAGAATAAAATATTATCTGCAGATGAAGTTGTAGGAGTACTTAATCTCGACATGGTTGGATCTAAACAGGACATAACTGGTTCAACGCTACATATTATGAGGAGCATGATTAAATACATTGGTGCATTGACACCATTAACAAGGCTAGCGGTAGAATATGTCTACATGACTTCTAGCACGTTTCATGGACAACCTGCTATCGGTAGTATAAGGTTTGATGAAACACCATATGGTAATGGAAGCGATCATGACGTTTTTCTAGTAAATAATATTGAAGGAGTAATGCTCAATGAGTGGCCTAGCTTAAATTATCACACAGATCTTGATACTCCAGATACCATCGGATATAGGGAAATCCATATGATTGGTTTAGCATCATCTCTAGCTCTTTCCCTATCATTGAATCCATCGATTATCAAAGGATTAGCCGATTATGTTAGAAATTACTTCGGTAATCTAATAACATGGTATGCTATGGAAGCCGTTAAGCGGGGACTTGATAGATCATTTGTTGAGTCCAGGATATCTAAGCTTCTAGGTAGTTCTATGAAAAAAGCTATTGTTTGGGTCGAGAATAGAGGTCTTCTAAGCTTAGAGACACCCTGCTGTACTGATTATCCTAAATATATGGGTGTCTCACATATATCTATTAGAACATATAGTAGGGAACGAGATCTGGACTATAGACTTGTACAAAAGTACAAACCATTATCAATGCTCATTTCTACGTATTATCCAGCCTACTTAAATGGTCTACATGGAATAAATGATATAATCGAGTTCTTTGCTGCGGAGGAATTAGTTGATATAACTAAATTTAAATGTTATGGTTCTGAAGGTATTGGGTGTGTGAAAAAATTATTAAATATTGTTAATGAATGGCTTATGAAGAAAGGCTTAATTAAAAAATAGTTTTTATTATTTTAAAGATATATTTTATCCTCCACTTAGTGTTACTGGGGATGATATTACTGCTCCATAAAGTATTTCTCCTTTAATCAAGTATCCTCCGGTTGTGTTGTAGTAGTAGTATCCACTTGCATGCCATGGATATTCCCATGTTACTAGTGCTGTATCTATTTCAGCTGGTAAAGACTCCGTCTCTACATAATATGTTACAGTTAATTCTGTACCTGAGACACTGTTTCCTAAATAGTATCCATAGTCATAATGTACTAAGGACAGTGTATAGTTGCTATCGCCGTAGACACCATATATTCCTAGAGGTGCAAGAGCATATTCGCCGCCATATACTGTATAGTTTACATTAGAGAACACGTATACTGCTGCATATAGGAATGGAGCATATGCTGCAGCCTTATAAGTTGTTGTAACTAGTACGGCATTACTGTTAGCTGGCGTATAACTTGTTGTAGTCATGCTGCGTACAACGACTAGTCTTATTCCAACAGGATCATATATCTTCCATCCACTATAGCTACCATATGTTATGAATATTCTGTAAAGGCCTGGGTGGAAAGCTGGTTTGTAGTAGAATATGTAATCCCATTCCTCACTTATTTCGTAATCTGATAAATCAACTCCATAGTAGTACCATAGTACAAAGTCTCTTAATGGTAGGCTCCATTTAACTGGTATATAGAGCCTTAACCTTCCATGATACTGATCAGTTAATGATGGGTTGTATACATGCCCTAGGCCAGGCCCTAATTTAAATGCAGCGAAGCTTTGATCACTACCGTCAGGTAGATAAGGTCCTCCAGGAGGTACAACGACTACTTCTAATGAAGTTGCATATCCTGTACTCCACCTCGAGATCATGTATACTCCTGCAATACTTGGGTCAGTGACTACTACTGGTATCATTCTCCAATCTAAATACTCAGTATTTCCGCCAAGGATTGGATCGGCGAGACCCATTGGTGTAAATGGATCATAGCTTCTACTTGACTTTCTTGCTCCAAGGAATACGCTTGATTTATCATCAAGCACTAATGGAACAACAACTGTTACTGGTAATACGATCTTCTTATCTGGAGTATAAACAACTATCTTGAAGTCATATACGCCTGGTGTAGCGTCCTCGGGAATACTGATAGTAGCTGGTACTGTAGCCGTGCCATTTACAAACAATGATGTAGTATTAAATGTTATAAATCCACATGGCACCTTACTATACATTCTAGCAACAACTTTAGCTTTAACAGGTGTTACTCCAGGAATATAGGGTCTAAGTCTAACAACTAGATCTCCCTTAACTCTCTCCTGTACATTACCAACCGTTATATATGCCTCTGTCGATACTCTTGCCTCTGTATTCATTCTATACAGCATTCCATCAACATAGTCAAATACATCAACACGTATCATGTGGTAATCTGTAGTAGGTAATTGTCTGAACTGTGGGAATGGATATGTAAGGTTCTGATAAGCTACATAGACTTCTATAAAGTCAGCATCTCTAAATAGCCATCTAGGTAGTATTAGGTATTCTGTATGGTTAAAGTCATAGACTCCATCAAATAATGTAACTTCCTTAGTCTTTACAAAGGTCTCAGTAGTTATCTCTACATCACCAAGTCCTTCTAAGACTAAGTTGAATGTTGAAGACTCGCCAGGGGCGATAACGTCGTAATGTGCTGTATCTATAAGCATTGATGCTATAGCATATGCTAATTCTCCATAGAAGTTATAGTAGTTCTCTAAGTAGGCATTGAATATACCTTCCTGAATGTAAGCCTTAAATCCATCCTCAAGAATAGTCTTTACCATCTTATACGCATTTACACGTCCACTACCCTGTTGTAGACCAGGATAACCAACGTCTTCTGCAGCACTCTTAGCAAGGACTTTAAGTTCTATTGGTGTAGGCGTCCTATTGTACTTCATTCTAAATGCCTGTACGGCTAGAGCCAAAGATCCGCTAGTAAATGGTGTAGCTTCACTAGTACCACCGAACAAGTCAACACCACGAATACCCTCAAACGAATAGCCATATACTCCATATCCACGCCCATCATTAACTCTAACACCTGCCCACTCATATGCACCGATAGCTAGTACATCAGGCTTTGGATAACCTAGTGAATTAGGTCCACGGCTACTAAACGGTATAACATCGTTAGCGTATCCTGGCGGATAATCATAGATCTGGTAGTACTCAAATAATGTTGAAGCACCTACTTCTATAATTAATAGATCGGCTCCTGGCGAAGTTATAGTACTATATCCCGGACCTTCGTTACCTGCTGCAAATACTACAGTAACGTTGTTACCTTGTAATAGGTTGAATACTATCATCATATCAAACATTGATGTCCAATAGTCGCTTCCTGGGAATTGATGGGCATACTTGGCCAAGTTAATGTATGACCAGCTATTACTTAATATATCAGCTCTATGAACTGCAGACGGGACTGGATATAATGTTTGTTCTTCAGGGACATATATCCAGTCCCAGCCAGATAGCCAGTACTCAACAGGCCATAGACTTCCAACCCACCATCCAGCGCCGCCTGCTATCTTAGCACCTGGAGCAATACCATATAGTTTCTGTGTAGCATTTTCTCCTCCATAGATATGGTATTCTAGATTACCACGTGCACCAATGACCGTTGCAACAGAAGTACCGTGTCCATAAAAGTCTGAAAATATGACAAAATACTCTCCTACTGTATCAAGTCCTGGATAAACACCGGGATCTCCTGGATAGATCTCCATGGTAGTCCAGTTAACTGTACATCTGGCTAAGCCAAAGGTATCTAGGTAATAACCACTTATTATGCCTAGGCTAAAGTCAGCTAAACTATCGTTATCAAAGTCTCTAGCTATGATCTCATTTCCTATGGTAAACATTGGTTCATCGGCAAAACTATAATCTAGCCATGCTGGATCTGGTTCTCTCCACAATACGACGCCTAAAGTCTCGTTTTCAAGTTCTCTTATATATTCTGATAATTCATAGAATCCTGTTGACAGATCAAATATTACAGTATCATAAACTCCGGGCTCCTGTGTATCGACCATTATAACGGGTACACGAATCGCTAGGATGTATCCAGTAGTCCAGTCGATATAGATCGTTTCCGATATACCGAATTTATAAATACCGCTCTGACTAGTTATATTGCCAACATACCAATCACGATCAATTGTTGTATATAATATTACTGGGAATCCAAATATTCCAGTATATAATGTACTATAGAAAACTATAGTAGCATTAGTTGTATTGAGATATCCTGTCTCATTTCTAACAGCAACAGTCTTTGTAAGAACTATCTGTTCATCCATAATCATTGTTAATGGGACCCCAGATTCATCACGTGCTAGTGCATCATATCCTAGTTCGGGGTTAGAGAAATCAACACCTGTATCTACCACACCAACAATTACTCCTTCACCAGTAATACCATATTCTTCCCACGTATCAACGCCTCCTAGTACTTCAACGCCGGCTAAATATTGATCTCCTCCATTACCCGAAGCTGATGCCAGTGATACCTCATCGTTCATAGCCTTTATCTTCTCTGTTTCAGGCTTCAATATATCAATAAGCCTCGGAGATGGAAGAACTGATGTTATACCAGGGTTTTTAGCCAATTGAATAACCTGATCCTTAGTGGCCTGTACATAAGCTACAAAAGCACCATTGGGCATCGGAATAACATACCTTACCTTATCAACTACACTCTTAACATAATCTAGAGAATCTAAACGACCAGTTACTATAACTGGCTTGGAACCTTCATACAGTGGTACCATAACTGCATCATCAAATCCTGCTATAGCAAATTTATAGTCAATATTTTCATCAAATGATTCAAGTAATTCCTTTGGTATTTTAGATTCCCAATTATGATCAACTGCAGCAAAGTTCGTATAGTTCTTATTTATTGCATATGAAGCTGTTACTGCTGGAGCAACTATAGATAATACGAGTATAGCAAATACAGTATAGCTAATGAAGTAGTTTCTAATAGACAACCAAGACACCCTCCAACTATACAATTTCCTTATCCACTAGTAATGATTATGAAGAAGAGATATAAAACTAATGCGCTTGGTGTAAAAATGTATCCATTATACTATAGAGCATAGTCACATTAATATTTTAGAAATCAGTATCTTAATCAGATACTAATTTAGGAGTAAGTCGCAATTTTAATAATATATCTTAGGATTTCATCAATAACTTTATTTGGCGATGGAGAATTAAATGGTATACCCGAAGCCTTTGGATGGCCTCCTCCACCAAATTTTCTAGCAACATCTGATACATCAACTACATTGCTGCGAAGACTTATGGCATTAGGATAGATCACAATAAAGATGTCTGCCATAATATCATTCTTTATAAGCATATCCTGTATTTCACCGGCATGCAACCTTTGATCAATACTATATGATATTGCTACACGAAAGTCTCCATAATCTTTTACAATAGTATTAGTCAACGCCTTTCCCAAAAGCTCACAATAATGTCCATGAATCCGATCATAGAGTTCACGAGCCCATTTAGGCCAAATATCTCCAGCTATAAATGACTGAAGCGCCTTATATCTTATATCCCAATCGAACCATCTAAGGATTCTACGCCAATAAGTAGTGTAATCGTATCTATTTAAAAATAGATCATCATCGCGAGCTAGCTCAACTAGATCCCTGGAATATCTGTCTTTTAGGTTGAGGATTTTAGCAATAATTTCTGCTGTTACCTTATTCTTATCAAGAATTATCTCTACACCTAAGTCCTCCAAGTCTTTTACAATATGGTCATTCCAACTATGATGGTCTATCCAATAAACTTTTATACCATAATCAGTGGCTACTCCTAGTGCATTCTTAATTAATTCGTAATTATCCTTTAGGGGATTGAGATCAAGAATTATTATATTATTATGTGGATCCTTCATTAATTGTTTATTTAAGAATATGAAAAGATTTTTAGCTAATGCATTAATTGTTGATAGCCTTACCTTTGTATTATATTCATCCTTAGCTAATCTTTTCCTGACAATAAGAGCTGCAGATACTATTCCATCCAAATCCCAATGCGATACTATATACAATTCCTTATATTCACCCCCAGTTGCATTATTCCATTCAAAATACGTTTGATACTACTCGCGAATTCCAATACGTTTTAATTTATTAACTTTATCCATAAGCTCTATTGAATCTAACCATAACATAATTGTTATTATTAATAGGAATATGAGGGGAAATGGATCAATTGATTTTATTCTTAAAAATACATAAGCTATAAGAAATAATGATGAAGCTAGTGCATAGAAGAACATTTTTGGAAACATTATATTACGTATAATTATAAATAATGATACTAGGGATCCTCTCGGCTTTACAGCTACATATCCGTCATCAACCCTATAGGCAAATCCCCGTTCAATCAATTTATCGAGATGATGCCGGGCACTATTCGGGCTTTTAAAACCGGCTCTTCTCTGCACTTCTCTAATGCCTAAAGGCTTTTTACTAGTCAATAATATGAGATATACTTGAAGAGAACTACCAGATAAAGTTAATAAAGGATCCCTAGCTACTCTCCTAGTCCTTCTAAGCAAAATATTTTTAAGCCTTGCTAACAAGAATCCTTACACCTAATCTTAATAGTATGGTTCAATGGTAATAAAAAATTCTCTATAATAGATAACTAAATATGTTTAGGGTTTCTAGAATTAATTTGGCTATATTCTAATCTTTCTGCATTTTGTAAAACAGTTTTTAAGATTAAGATTATTTTTAAAAAAAATAATAACATTATTCTAAGACTAGAACTAAGTTTAGGAGATCTAATAAAGTATCGACAACGCAAATTTTTTATACTATCTTGAGAAAAAATAAGAGGGAATAGGAATGAAGAAACATATTATAACAGCAATTTTTTCTATTATTATATTATTTAGCTTGGTAAATTTAGAAGAAATGTTTAAGACAACGTCTATTGCTAGATCAGAATGTTGTTCATGTAGGAGCATGATTAAATATTATGTCCTGAGTAGATTATTCACTAGAACATTAAATATATCCTATGAAGATATTGTTTTAGATATAGCCCGTACTATGGGAATTGATCTATCAAATCCAAGGACTAGATACAAATTATTGTATGGAGGCAGGGTTGTTAGACTCCATGGAGTTTACTTGGAAAAACTTGATTTAATAGGATCTAGAACTGATTCTATAATATTCGCGGCTTACACCGATCAAAAATGGATTGTCTTACCATTCAGAGTATATGTAGAGAAAATGGAGAGCACATATTATCTTAATGATGTAAAATATACAAACTATATACATTACTTGATACAACCAGTCATAGACAATAGGACGGTCATAGAGATAAGATTACCACCATACTTACCCAGTACTAGTGACCCCATTAAAGATAGACCAATATTTGCGAGAGGCTCTATACCTAAATTATTTAATTTAACAATAGGTGATATGAGAATACCGGTCTATTTATTTAGATTTAAAAATTCTAACCTTTATATACGTGATTTACTCTATGACTATACCTACGATTATCCAGCTTTAACCAACGTAAATGCTCCATTTAGAACAGCTTTTGAAACACCCGGCCTCAAACTCATATATAAAGAGATAGATCATGTTATACACGAACTAAACCTATATGAAAATGAAACGGAATACCTGCTCAATATATTAAGAGATAAGACTTTTGAACCTATTATACCTAGAGACTTAAAAGTAATAATTGATTGGCCGCCTAATACTCCAGTGCCTGATGGAGGTGGAGGCGGGATTAGCTATGACTATGTTGAAGCCCGTCCATTACTTTTTACAGAAGCAATTGAAATAGAAGATGTATATGTTGCCCGAACAAACATCATATTTAATTCATCATATACATCCTATAGTAATGTACTATATCAAGTCGGGCCAAGGTATAGCTGGAGCATTTACGATCCATTATTGGTAGAGGTTGTTATGGATCTATATGTTTATGGAAATAAGTCATCAACTAGAACATTAACCGTAATTATTGATGGAGATGAAAGAACATACGCTATTTCAGAAGGTAAAAACATGATTTCAGTACACAAAATTTACTATCCCTATAAGGAGGCTGATGAACCCATAAGCTATACCATATCCATTAATGAGCCGCTAGATCCTGATGAATCATGGTTCATTACTGGTTCGGTACGTCTATACTATGATGTAGACGTAGATTTATTACTAACTTATCAAAACAAGATCAATGGTACATATAAGTTTGATGTTTATACTAGAATTAAATCAAGCTTTATCTTGAGAGGATCTAATAATTATAGCTACTCTCGCACGGTATTTATGGGCTCTCCGAGGGGAGGATATATAGTAGATAGAGATATGAGTAATTTAGGAAATAACATAGTCATAACACTATCTATAAAGGGACGCGTTACT